>PVMK01114669.1_pt1 | contig 10402 bp, 9 predicted proteins | sample 1853481 | NCBI WGS metagenome assembly PVMK01 (sample SAMN08533507, study PRJNA380276) | Marine sediment metagenome, whole genome shotgun sequencing project. | reverse complement strand
GGCGGACGGTTCCTCCAATTTTCCCCTGGCAACGACGCGCTCGACCAATGGCTTGATCGTTAGTCCCTGCACGATAATGGAAAACAGCACCACAGCATAAGTGACCGTCAGGATTGTCGGCTTGTATTCGTTCGGTGGCAGCGACAGCGCAAGTGCTACTGCGATACCGCCTCGCAGCCCACCCCAGGTCAGTATCGGAATGGCGCCTTTCGTAAATGTACGCCAACGAGATAGTATCGAAATCGGCACAAAGACGCTGATCCAGCGCGCGGCCAGTGTTACCGGAATTGCCAACAGCGCAACGCCAACATGATCCACCAGTTTTGCAATAACCAGGACTTCCAGACCGATGAGCAGGAACAGCACCGAATTCAGGATTTCGTCGAGGAGCGACCAGAACGTCCTGATATAGTCGCGCGTCGTGTCGCTAACAGCATGCTTCATGCCTTTGTTGCCGATGAAGAGTCCGGCAACCACCATCGCAATCGGCCCGCTCATGTGCAGCCTGAGGGCAACTGCGTAAGTGACCATCACCAGCGCCAGCGTGATCATTATCTCCAGGTTGTGCTCATCGATGTGGTGCATTGCGCGATACCCCGCATACCCTGCAAGCAAGCCGAGGATGGCGCCACCCACAGCCTCGGTGAAGAACAACTCCGTTACAAACAACACACCGACGTCTCCACTCGTGACCATTTCCGCCAACAGCAACAGCAACCACGACCGTAAAAATAACCACCCCCACACCGTCATTAAAAAGTGATTCACCGGCCATCTTCGCTTCCAGAGTCTCCGGCACATTCACTGTCTTGAAACAGTCCGAGTACCGCAACCGGATCGGTCGGGCTGATGAGCGCACCGAAACACAAGCGCCCAGATAAACGGCGTTTCGATACCGAAAGCGTTGAGCATGAGCCAGGTCACCCAGCCGATCAGGAACGTTGAGATCAGAGTGCCCAAAGTTGCCATGAGCGCAATGGCGCGCGCCCTGGATTTGAACGCGGTAAAGTCGACGTGCAACGCACCGGCGAAAAGCAGGAAGCTCAGCATGCCGCGCATCACCGTCTCGTGAAAATCGATTTGGGTACGAGCAAGCCGGAAACGATTTCCATCACCGACGACGCCGGATACAGAACCTCAATCAGAATGATAACGAGTGAAGCCGCCAGCGCGATCACCACGAGGCGATCGTGTGCGGCAGCCGCAGGTACCTGTAGTTCAGGTAGCCGAATGCTGCGGACAGCCCGATAAGGAATGCACCGATCTCAAAAATGCTCATAAACCACCAGCCGATTTGTATGCGTACGCCGGGCGTTGACACGCGTCGCGGTCAACTTTAGGCTAGTCTTGCAAAGAAGAAAAGTAAGTTCGACATGCAAAAGGTGCCGCGACGAACGTACCTGGTCGAACGGCACAAGCGACTCAGGGGGAGTGCCAACAATGAGCGATCGATCAATACCGAGCCACCTGCAGGCTCTCAGTCTCTGCCTGCTGGCCACCAGCGCAATCGCGTACCCGACCGTCTATCCGACCGGCACAACAATATACGATCCGGACGCGGCGCATAGCAGCTATATCCTGATCTCGGATCACGCTAGTCTCGGCAATCATCCATCTGCTGCAGTTCGAGCCCAAAGTGTGGCCCCGGATGACGTGCGACTGATCGACATGAACGGCAATGTCATTCACACCTGGACTGTCGACCCCTACTTCAACAAGCGCAGCCGGCTGCTGCCGAACGGTAACCTTTTGTGTGCCGCCTCGGACAAGACCATCATCGAATATGACTGGGACAGCAATGTCGTGTGGCGACACCAGGGCATTGGCTCGGTAAACGATCTCAGAATATTGCCGAACGGCAATCGTCTGCTGATTGCCCACGAACCCATTCCTGATGCGGCACAAGCAAAAGTTGAAGACGTCGGCGACAAGATCGCCCCCTGGTGGGAACCGCGGCTGCGTGGCAGTGAGGAACATCAAAACGGCGCCGACATCTACGAAGTCAACATTGACGGAGAGGTCGTATGGGAGTGGCATGCACACGATCATTTTGATTTGAATCTGTTTTCGCCGTTAACGCCGCTGGATGACTGGCTGCACGTAAATTCAATCGCACCGCTACCGGAAAACAAGTGGTTCGATGGCGGCGACGAAAGATTTCGGCCGGGCAACATCATCGTCAATGCTCGAAATATCAACATGATCTACATCATCGACAAGCAAACCGGAAATGTCGTGTGGGAGGGTACGCATAACTACAAGGGTGGAATGGCCCATTCCCATGAGCCGGAGATGATCGAGAAGGGCCTGCCGGGGGCGGGCAACATTATCCTGTTCGATAACTCGCTGTTTCCACGTCATCGGACGCATACCGGGCAAACTTTCATTATCGAAATGAATCCGGTGACACAGGAAATCGTCTGGAAGTACGAAACCGAGGGCTACGCCAATTTGAAGTTTTTCAGCAAGACGATGGGATCACAAAAACGATTGCCGAACGGCAATACCTACATCGCGGAAGACAATACCGGTCGGCTGTTCCAGGTAAAGCCGGACGGCACGATCGTCTGGGAGTATGTCAACAGAGGCGGCACGACGCGCCCGTCGGTTGTGCCCTATGATTTCACGCCGCAATTGCGGGACATGCCGCGTCCTGACGAGAAGAGAGTCACTCCGCCGAACAACCTGGAGTGGCAATTGTTGGCCGATGAGGACAGAAGCCCTTAATAAGAGGCCGGCCCAATGACCAGAAATTACGACGCAATCATCATCGGCACCGGCCAATCCGGTCCCGCGCTCGCCGCTCGCCTGCACAAGGAAGGACAGAAGACAGCCATCATCGAGCGCAAACTGGTCGGCGGTACCTGCGTCAACGTCGGCTGCACGCCGACCAAAACGCTGGTCGGCAGTGCACGCATTGCCTACCTGGCGCGCCAGGCCAGGGCATTTGGAATATCCATCGACGGTGATATAGCCGTCGACATGGGCCGCGTGAAGGCCCGCAAAGATGCTATTGCTGGCGCCTCGAACCAGGGCGTCACAGAGTGGCTGGACGGCATGGACAATGTTGACCTGATTCGGGCCACGCCCGGTTCGTTGCCGCGCATTCGGTCGAGGTCAACGGTGCTGTACTCGAGGCAGACAGGATCTTCATCAACGTGGGCGCCCGCGCCCGCGTACCCGACTGGCCTGGCATCGACGACGTACCGTATTTCACCAACTCGAGCATCATGGATGTCGACTTCCTGCCAGAGCACCTGATCATCATCGGTGGCAGCTACATCGGCCTGGAATTCGCGCAGATGTATCGCCGGTTCGGCAGCGAAGTGACGGTCATCGAGATGCAGGACCGGATCATCGCTCGTGATGATGAAGACGTGTCAGACGCCGTCCAGGAAATTCTTGAGGGTGAAGGTGTCAAATTCCGCCTGCAGGCAGATTGCATCGAAGCTCGCGCGATTAGTGATGGCATCGCCGTCCGCGTCATCTGTGAGGAAGGGCCGGAAGAGGAAACCGGCTCGCACCTGCTGATAGCGGTCGGCCGGTTCCGAATACCGACGATCTCGGCTGGAGGAAGCCGGCATCGCGGCGAACCAGTTTGGTTTATCGATGTCGATGATGCTTTGCACACGAACGTGCCAGGCGTCTGGGCTATAGGTGACGTCAATGGTCAGGGCGCGTTCACGCATACTTCTTATAATGACTACGAAATCGTCGCGGCGAATCTCTTTGACGATGATGCGCGCAAGGTGTCAGACCGGATCCTTTGTTACGGATTGTTCGTCGATCCGCCGCTGGACGGTTGGCATGACCGAGAAGCAGGTGCGGACTCCGGGCGAAAGGCACTCGTTGGAAAAAGAATGATGACCCGGGTTGCACGCGCGAAAGAGTTCGGAGAAACGCGTGGCTTCATCAAGATCATTGTCGATGCGGACACCGAGGAAATTCTCGGTGCTGCAATACTGGGTCTCAACGGCGACGAGGCAATTCACTGCCTGCTGGACACGATGTCTGCCCGGCAGCCGTATACGGTCATCTCGCGTGCCGTGCACATCCATCCAACAGTGGCCGAACTGATACCCACCGTACTCCAGGAACTGCAGCCGCTGGAATAAGAGCGTATCAGCCGCTGTTCGCTTTGAACTGACTCAGGGACTCGCGAATTTCGTCCGGGATAGGCTGCGATTGCAGGTTGCCGTCCTCCAGGATCTTCGCAAAAACACGGGTCGCCTTTCCTTCAGTGATTTGCTGCCCATTACGCAGGTTGACGGCGTTGCAGTGCCAGTGCACCGTTTTCTCGCGAATCTCGAGCAAGGTCAGTGTGCACTCCACCCGGTCGCCGTACGCCGCCGGTCCGACGAACTTGAACTGGATCTCGCCCATCACAAAGGCGCTGCGATCCCTGGAAATCATTCGATTGATCGGATGACCGATCTGCCGGAACAGCTCGTGTTCAATCTCGTTAAACCACGCTATCTCACGCGCGTAATAAACGAGGCCGAAGGGATCAGACTCCCCCCCCAGTTGACGGTTAATTCCTGTGTATAAGCTGACATAGTCGATCCGTATATGGTGCCGGTGTTACCACTCCACCCACAGTTCCTTCGGTCCACGGAATTGCACTGTCTCGATCATTGCAAAAGACTGTTCGTCGACCAGCCGCAGATTTGGAATTTTTTTCGTTAGCCCTTGCAGGATGACCTGCAACTCAAATCGCGCCAGCGGCGCACCCAGGCAGAAATGACTGCCAAAACCGAACGAGATATGAGCACGGGCATCTTTACGATGCATATTGAAGCGTTCGCTGTCTTCGAACTTGTCCTCGTCACGATTGGCAGAGGCCAGGAAGCAAAGCACACGATCGCCGGCCGCTATGCTCACGCCGGCTATCTCGACGGGTTTCTTCGCGAGGCGTCGCCAGGCAACGACGGATGGCCGGAATCGCAGAATCTCCTCGATTGCAGCCGGAATGAGGTCAGGATTTTCAGCAAGCTCCGCCCACGCGCCCTCCTCCTGCAGCAACGTGAGTATGGCATTGGCTGATGCATTCGTCGTGGTCTCGTGACCAGCGAGAAGCAATCCGAAGACGACGTTATTTATGTCTTCGATCGATAGCGCAGACTCGTCTTCAGCCCGGGCTGCCAGCATGTCACTCGTCAAATCGTCGCCTGGGTCAGCCATCTTCTGTTGCACCAGGTCGACACAGTAGTCCCAGTAGTCCGCCAGGTTACTGGCCGCCTCGAGTTGACGCTCGCCATCAAGCCTGCCAAACGTCAGCAGCAAGCGATCATCCGCCCATTGTTTTATGTGTGCGACATCCTCCGGTGGAACGCCAAGAAGTTTGAAGAGCACCAGCGCTGGCAGTTCGTAAACCAGCTGCGCTACCAGGTCGGCACGCTTGTCTTCAATAAACTCGGTAACTGCCTCGTCAACGAGTTGCCTTATATAAGGTTCGAGCGCTTGCATGCGGCGCGGCGCAAAAGCAATCTGCGTGTGGCGACGAATCCTGGCATGGTCATCGCGGGTATTGTTGGATAAGGTCGGGCGCGGTGTGAACTTCCGCTCCTTTAGAAATTCGACGACCTCGTCGGTAAATGGCTCCAGCGGCTGTAGCGTGATCTCGGCAGAAAAATTCTCGGTGTCACCCAATATCCGTTTGACATCGTCATACCGGCTAACCACCCAGTAACCGATATCCGGCAGGTAGGTGACAGTATTCTCCGCCCGCGCCTGGTTGAGCGTTTGCTCGAGTTGCTGATTCGACAGCTCAAACAATGTCGAAAGCGCAGTAACAGGGCAAGCTTGGCCGGTTGCACTATTCACAGCAGTTATCTCCCGGGATTCATCGGGCAGGCAATTGGGCTTGTACCAGCGCAACCCAGTAATTGGCGCCAACCGCCAGAATATCGTCGTTGAGATCGTAATTGGGATTATGCAGCGTAGCACCGCAATGACCGTCCAGACCATTGCCTATCATGATGTAGCAACCCGGTTTCACTTCCAGCATGCGGGCGAAATCCTCCGACGCGCTGCAAGGTGGGCAATCCGGATCAACAGCGGGCTCGCCAGCCACTTTGCGAGCAGCGGAGATCGCGGCATCGGTTTCATCAGGCGTGTTGACAGTCACCACGAAGTCGTTGCGATACTCGACCGCGCCTTCCGCACGATGGGCGGCGCAAACGCCGGCAACGATCTCCCGCATGCGCGTCTCGATCAGCCCTTGAGTTTTCGTCGACATCGCCCGACAGTCACCTTTTATGGTGACGATCGACGGAATGACATTTCGTGCACCATCAGTCAGGACCTCGGTAACCGAGACCACACCCCAGCATTTCGGCGCCACGGATCGGGAAACAATCGTTTGCAGAGCCAGGATTACCTCTGCCCCTGTGACCACCGGGTCGATTGCGCGATCAGGCATGGAGGCATGACCGCCTCGCCCTTGAATCGTGATGACGAAGATATCCTCCGAGGTCGTAATCTCACCTTGCTTTACTGCGAAATGGCCTGCGGGAATTCCAGGCATGTTGTGCATGCCGTACACGGCCTTCATTGGAAAGCGCTCGAACAGACCGTCTTCGATCATGGCCAGCGCGCCGCGGCCGTCTTCCTCGCTCGGCTGGAAAATGAAATAGGCGCTGCCGTCGAATTCGCCGGCCTCAGCAAGGTGTTTCGCAGCGGCGAGCAACATTGCCGTGTGCCCGTCGTGACCACAGCCGTGAAAAACTCCATCGTTGACGGATCGATGTTCGAAAGTGTTGGCTTCCTGGATAGGCAGCGCATCAATATCAGCACGCATGCCAATACCCTGATCAGCAGCGCCGCGCTTCAGCACACCCACTACGCCGGTGGTCCCGATACCGGTATGCACGTCGAGGCCGAATTCCGCCAACAATCCGGCAACCTTGTCGGCAGTGCGCGCTTCCTGGAATCCAAGCTCAGGATATTTATGAATATCATGGCGCCAGGTCTGCGCATCCTCGTGAAGATGCTGAAGCTTGCTCATGGAATGTGATGATTCGTTCATTATCGCCCTGCAGAGTGTGCGCATCTGCGCCGAACCTGTCCAGTTGATATTCGTCTGCCGAGTCGGTCTCCTGCGCATCCGTCACACGTCCTGGCATCGGCATCGAACATGTTGATCAAATCAACACGATTTTTGTACCTGTTAATGCGATCGACGCGTGCCTGAATCCTGCTTACGCAATCGACATAATGTTTTTTTCGGACAAAAATTTTGTCGTCATTATGTCCAACCGGAAGGCACTGATTTCACGTTTGTTTTTCTTAAATGTGAATCGGGGTCATGAATATTGAAAGCAGTTGTTGACACCGCATTTTTGCTTGTGAAACGCTTCACCGACTATTGAAAAGGCACTCCTTCCGTGAGGAAGAGTCGCAAAGCCACCGGTCTCATTATTCGTCAGACAGCGGAGTTACCAAGATGGAATTTCTCCTTAATATTACACCCTGGCCTGTTCTATCTGCATTATTGTGGATAGTGCTGGTCGTCGCCACCCTCTATTTCGCACGGCCTACGGCACATAAACTCATTCTTGTTGCAGGTAGCTCGTTGCACAAGATGTTTCGTGTTGCATCTGTATCAGTTACAGGTGCCGAAAGGAAACTCGCAGACAGAAACCGGGAAGTGCTGTTGGCCGCCGGCCGCGAGGCGAAAGAACGCATCGTCGAACGGGAATTCGATCGTATCAACGAAACGGTCCGCAAGGACCTCGCGAATTATTCAGCATTACATCGAAGTCTGAGTGAATCCATCGGCCGTATTGAACAGGATCACACGGATGCTGTCGACGTACCACCCGATCCGCCTGGCTGGGTGAACGCGGTTAAAGCAGTGGCGAATATCGATTCAAGAGAAGGCCGCGTTGGTATCGGCAACGTGCTTAGCGACATTCACAAATCGCTCGTCAAGGCGCACAAGGAAGCGATGGTGATGTATCGGGAGGCGAGCAGTAAACGCCACGAATTGCTTAGAAAGATGCGGCCGGAATGGCGGCAAATTGAGCAGACCCTGAACAAGGTCGGGAAGAACGTCGACAGCCTGATTAGCCGCTCGGTAACCATCGACCGTCACATGCAGGAATACGAGGACATCGTCAAAGGTGAAGATCGGGCAATCTCGGTTCTCTCTTCGTCTTCGCTGGTCTATTTCTTTGTTTCTTTAGGGGTCCTGCTCATTGCCCTCGGTGGCGCCACGATCAACTTCTCGCTGATTGCAAGGCCGATGGCCGAGATGGTTGGCGGAACCTCGCTGATCGGTGGCTTCAAGACCGCGGATATCGCCGCCCTCGTTATCATCCTGGTGGAAATTTCCATGGGCTTGTTCCTGATGGAATCGTTGCGCATTACGCGCCTGTTTCCGGTTATTGGCGCACTTCCCGACAAGACCCGCGTGCGTATGATCTATATCACATTCACGATGCTGTTTTTGCTCGCGAGTGTCGAGGCCGGTCTTGCCTATATGCGTGAAGTGCTGCTGCACGATGAGCTGGCGACCAGTGCCTTGCTCCGCGGTGATGGTGATGTCGCCGTAGTGGGCAACAACTTCATGTGGATAACGACGGCCGCACAGATGGGCATGGGATTTATCCTGCCTTTCGCACTGACCTTCGTCGCCATACCGCTGGAGACATTCGTTCACTCACTACGTACGGTCATCGGTCTGCTCGCGATCGGAACATTGCGTTTCGTGTCGCTGGCACTCCGGCTGTCCGGCAGCGCCTTCCGTTATCTTGGTGTGCTGTTTACTCAGTTATATGACCTGCCGTTGTTCATTCCGCTGTGGTGGGCTGCGAGGGAGCCCAGTGCAGCCAAGCAAAGCGATACCAGCTTATCGGAGTTACGCTCATGAAATCACTGAAACTGTTGGCATGTTGCCTGTTTCTTGCCAGTTGCGGGCCGTCTCAAGCGCCTAATTCCGGCGTGTACATGCTGGTCGACACTTCCGGCACCTATCGTGACGAAATTGTTAAGGCGGAGCAGATCATCCGCTATACCCTGTCCCGACTCGATGCTACGGATTCGTTTGCGGTCGCCCGGATAGATACCGGCAGTTTCAGTGAAAAGGACATTATCGCGAAGATGACGTTCGACGATCGTCCGAGCACGATTAACCGTCAGAAACGGCTGTTTGCGGAGCAGGTGCAGACTTTTGTCGACACCGCGAAATCAGCTCCATACACGGATATCACGGGCGGATTGCTGCAAGCCGTGGAATATCTCAATGAAAAGGGGCCGACAGCCAAGACCGTGCTGATTTTCTCCGATCTCAAGGAAGAGCTGGAGGAAGGTTACATTCGTGATATCGAATTCGAACTGGATGGATTCAGCATCATTGCGCTGAACGTCACCAAGCTCCGCTCAGACAACGTTGATCCACGTGAGTACCTGGCCCGGCTCGACGAGTGGCAGACTAAAGTCGAAAAATCCGGCGGCACCTGGCGCGTCATCAACGATCTCGATGGGCTGGAGGGATTGCTCTGACGGCTGCTGTCAACAGCGAGGCGTGGCCTACCCTGGCCAACGGCTCGCGATGGTATTAACCGGCGCATCCGGCGCCCGTAGTCCAAATCGACCGATTAGCTGACTGTTCGGGGCCCATTGGCCCCTGCAGCCCGTTCCTGCCGCCAAATGAGCACTGGATGCCGGCAAATCGCCCGAAAACTTGATTTTCATCACGTTCCCGGGCTCGGTACTTGCATGCCGGCGGATCGTATCTGACAATTTTATCGCGATCAGAAATCCGGGCAGGTGTGGGCCATGAGTGTAGGCTATGAGCGATTTTGATTTACTAACAGGACTGTATCTAGGGGGTGCTGCCATCCTCGGCGGCATCATTGGCTGGTCTGTTCGCGGCCGCCAAAGTGGTCAAAGCCTCAATAAACTGGGCGAGGACTGGCAGCTCCGATTGAATAAGGCTGCTCGCCAGAATGAAAATCTCAACGCAGAGAATTCGTCCCTGAAAACAACGGTGGAAGCCGCGAAGACGATTGTGCAAAAGCATTCCGCTGCAGCCGCGATGAGCCGCACAGCGATCGAATCCCTGCGCGCCAAAGAAAGCGCGCTGTCGAAGAATTTGTTCCAGGTCAGTGCCGAGAGGGACGAACTCAAAGCCGGGATGGCGAACCATCAAAACGTAGTGAGTAACGAAAAACAAAGAATCGCCGCACTGCAAGCGGAGCTCGACAAGGGCCTGGGATTCTATAAGTCGCAACTCGAAGCCGGCGTTGAGGAGCGTAAATTACTCGAACAAAAGGTTGACGACGCCAAGTCCGAACAACAGTCGCTGAGCAATTTGTTGACGGCAGCCCGAACCGAGTACGATTCGGTAAGTAAACTCCTGGCATCGGCTCAGGACCGACTGCAAAATCTGAAATCACTT
>PVMK01128314.1_pt1 | contig 10403 bp, 13 predicted proteins | sample 1853481 | NCBI WGS metagenome assembly PVMK01 (sample SAMN08533507, study PRJNA380276) | Marine sediment metagenome, whole genome shotgun sequencing project. | reverse complement strand
CTCCTATGGGAATCTGGTGACTCTGGAGCACAAATTCGGTATTTCAACCCGCTACGGGCATTTGGACCGCTTCACGGTTGAGGTGGGTCAAAAGGTCAAGAAGGGCGATATCATTGGCTATGTGGGCTCCACAGGGCGGTCTACCGGTCCCCATCTTCACTATGAAGTTCGCCTGAACGGTCAGCCCCTGAATCCACTTCGTTTTTTCCGCGATTCGGACTAGTACTCGCGGCTCCGTTTTTTCCTCGTTAACCAACCGCCTAGAAATTCCTGGTGAACTCTGTCAGAGCCGCAGGCTTCAGTCTGCAGGCCACGTGGTCGGTGCTTTCTGTTTTGCGGTCTGTGGTCTGTGGTCTGTGGTCCATTCCGGGTGGGGCCTCGCTGGTTTCCCGAGCCATTTATGCGAAACCCCTCCTGTTTGGATTCACCCGGAAGCGTTCCCTCCAGGACCTTCAAGGCCCCTTCAGGCCCGTCTCGAACACAGAAGGTGTTAGCAATTAGCGAACCAAACCGGAGAGAAATCGATAAAGCTCAAGGTAGCAATGAGTTGCCTTAAAAGGCAGATGAAACCACGGCTTGGAAGTCCATAGAGGTTCTAGAGAAAAAGTCTAGCTGCGGCCCTGACTTGTGCGCGCTTCGCGCGTTTCCGTGCTGTCGTGCGTTCGTGCTGTGGGAGCCCGCTTCGCGCACGTCCCAGGATCCAGATCAGGTTTGGAATTTGAGATTTGTAGTTTGTTTGGAATTTGGAATTTGGGATTTTGAATTTCCGCTGACGACTGTCAGCGGTTTTGTCGCATGAAATCAGCCAAGAATGCTACTCTTAATCATTAGACAGCAATTAGATAGACGCACATTAGACTTTTTTTGCTGATCATGCATCTTGATCATTCGAGAGAGAAAATGAACTTCAGTGACGAGTACCTCCTGGAGCTTGCGCTTCAGGGAGACCGGGCTTGCTTCGGTGAGCTGATCGAGCGCTGGCAGCGCAAGATTTACGCTTTTATTTGTCGCTATGTGGGAAATAGTACGGATGCCCAGGACCTCACGCAGGACACATTCACGAAGGCCTACACAAATCTGGATCGCCTCGCCGATCCGGCGCGATTCCCCTCTTGGCTATACAAGATCGCCCTGAATGAGTGCCGAATGCGCTTTCGCAAGGAGCGCAGAGCCCAGTTGGTGCCGTTGCCAGAGGAGGAGGGTTATCCAGGCAGGCCGGAACTGGCAGTGGAGACAGCGACCCCAGAGACACAGCTGGCGGTCCAGGAGGAGATCGAGCATGTCCGGGAGGCCTTCAAGGAGCTGCCGGAAGAACAAAGGGCGGTGATTTTGATGAAGGAGTATCAGGGGCTGAAATTTCATGAAATCTCAGAAATCCTGGATATACCCCTTTCCACGGTCAAGTCCCGGATGTATTTGGGATTAAAGACGCTGAGAAAACTGATGGAGAGAAGATGATGAACTGTGAGCAAAGCCAGGAGAGGATGATTGATGTGCTCTACGGAGAGGAAGTGAATCCGCGCCAGGGGTTCGAGTTCTTCCAGCACCTCAGTGAATGCTCTGGTTGTAATCGGGAATATATGGAGCTGGTTGAAACCCGTGAAATTCTGGGGGAGTGGAAGCTGGGACACCAGACTGCAAAGGAAGGGCAGACCCGACAGGCTGTCCTGGCATCCGGGCCATGGATTGGCCAGGTACGCTGGTGGCCGTTACTTCAAAAGATCGCCGCGGGCTTTCTGATCGTCGTCGGGGTGGTGTCCATTCTTCAATATATGGGATATCTCGGGGGTAAGCGTCTGGTCATCTCCGAGCGGCAGCTCACCGAAACCGTTCAGGACATGATTGTGAATCAACAAACACAGGAGCGCCAGTTGATGCTCAGGGCTCTACTGAGGGTCAAGGAGGACGTGGAGCTCGAACAGAGGACCAATGTGGATCAGATCGAGCAATACCTGATCTCTCTGGAACAACGTTATGTCGACAATTTGGAAGAAAACAATCAATATTTGCGAACACTACTCACACGCTAGAGCCACGGTGAAGGCCTGTTGGATTTCTATCTTATGGGTGCTGCTTCTCAGTGGAAGTTCAGCCTTTGCCGTCCTCGATCTTGATCTGGGAGTGCTCAAAAAGAACACCCAGATCTTTGAGAGGATCGTGGGTGAAATCCTCACCCAGACTTTCCCCAATCCGTTTGCCCTCACGGGAGAGGCGGAAGGATCTTACGTGCAGGGTTACGGGGTGGTGGTTTCCTTTCATCTCAATATCAATCGATCCAGGATCCGTACACCCTTCGGGGAGATACCGGCCCGAACCGAAGGGCCGCGTTCCAACGCCGAGCAGCTCAATGCGCTGAGGGAATCTATGGTGAGATGCCTGGCCGACTACGGTATGGCTTTCAAGCAACTCGAAGCGGAGGAGCGCATTTCGATTAATGCCCATGTTGAGGATCGCAACGAACTGGATGCCACCAAGAAGACCACGATTGTGGTGATCTCGACCTCCAAACGGGACCTGGATCTTCTGACCACTGAAAAAATTTCGTTTGAGCAATTTGAGGACCGAATTCGTGTTCTTCAGTACTAATGATTGAACTTTCACAGCTAAAGGATCAGAAGCCTTTTGGCCAGGAGTTGTTGGACAAGGGAGTCATCTCACCGGAAGAGTTGTCGACTGCGCTCAGTCTGCAGAACCAGTCCGCTGACAGAATCGGAAAACTCTTTATCGACATTGGAGCGATTTCCGAGGCGGATTTGACGGCCCACCTGAGTGACTATCTGGGAATTCCCCTTCTGACGGCCGAGGAGCTTCCTGAGGTTCCGGTGCTGGAAGACACCTTCTCGGTGCAGTTCATGCGCGAATGCAAGTTCATTCCCGTGAGCCTGGAGGAGGATGAAAGACTGGTCCTTGCCATGGCCAATCCCCAGGATTATTCCACTCTGGACACCATTCGCATTTACACTGGTTTCCAAAAGCTTCAGGTGTTCTTGGCCCCTGAGAATGCCGTCCTCGACCTGATCGAGAAGTTCTACGGAACCCAGACTTCCACTCTGGACAGGATTGTGGAGGATCTCGAGGGTGGCGACATCGGGGGTGAAGACCTGGAGGATGTCGAGCACCTCAAGGATCTGGCCTCGGAAGCCCCCGTGATCCGCTTGGTGAACCTGATTATGTCGCGGGCTGTCGAATCCCGGGCCTCGGATATCCATATTGAGCCTTTTGAGCGCGATCTCAAGGTGCGCTACCGTGTCGATGGCGTCCTATCCGACGAAGAATCACCACCCAAGAAGCTCAAAGCAGCCATCATTTCTCGAATCAAAATCATGGCCAGACTCAATATCGCTGAGAGGAGATTGCCCCCAGGATGGACGCATCAAGATCAAGGTCCTGGGAAGGGATATCGACCTTCGGGTCTCCACGCTTCCCACCATGTATGGAGAAAGCGTGGTCATGCGCATCCTGGACAAGAGCAATACCCAGATCTACGATTTGAAGAAACTCGGCTTTTCCTCTCGGATGCACGAGCAGTTCCAGGATTTGATCTCGCGGCCTCACGGAATCATCCTGGTCACGGGCCCTACCGGAAGCGGAAAAACAACCACCCTCTATGCTGCTCTCACCCAGATCAATCAGCCGGATAAGAAAATCATTACCATTGAAGATCCGGTCGAGTACCAGATCAACGGTGTCAATCAAATCCACGTGAATCCTAAGATCGGGCTGACTTTCGCAGCCGGTCTTCGATCCATCGTGCGCCAGGACCCGGATGTGATCATGGTCGGAGAGATGCGCGACCTGGAGACGGCGGAGATTGGTATCCGAGCCGCCCTGACCGGACACGTGGTTTTTAGCACACTCCACACCAACGATGCTCCCAGTGCCATTGCCCGACTGGTGGATATGGGTGCCGAGGACTACTTGCTGGCTTCTTCCATACTGGGAGTTCTGGCCCAGCGTCTGATCCGAGTCATCTGTCCTCACTGTAAGGAAGAGCAGCCTATGGAGAAAAGTGTCCTGGAGGAAATCGGATTCCCGCTGGATGCAAAGACCAAGCTTTATCAGGGAAAGGGGTGCAAAGAATGCGGACAGACGGGTTTTCAAGGACGGGTGGCTATTTTTGAGTTGATGTTGATGGATGAGGAGATTCGCCGCCTAACCATTGCCAACGCAGATGCTTTGGAACTGACCAAGGCGGCTATTAAGGCGGGCATGATCACTTTGAGAGACGATGGGTTTGAGAAGGTCAAGCAGGGTATCACCACGATTTCGGAGGTTCTGAGAGTCACGCAGGAGCTGTAGGGAAATGGCTTTCTTTCGATACAAGGCAGTAACGCCTGAAGGAAAAGTGGTTGAGGGAACCCTGGAGGCGGTCGACCAGGAGACGGTCCTGGCCCGGCTTCAAGAACAGGGACAGCTGCCCATCAAGGTGTTTCCCGGTGAGGACACGGGTGGAGTACTGAGTCGAGAGATTCGACTTCCCTGGCAACGAAAGAAGGTTCCTCAAAAAGACCTGCTGATCTTCACCCAGGAGCTTTCGACTCTGGTGAAGGCCGGGCTTACCCTGGATCGTAGCCTGAGCGTTCTCTCTGATTTGACGGAAAATGACTACCTCGCTGAGGTAGTCGGCGAACTTCTCAGAGAGATCAAAGGGGGCAAAGCCCTGTCCGAAGCACTCAGCACCTATCCTCAGGTCTTCCCCAAGGTCTACGTCAATATGGTCAAAGCGGGAGAGGTAGGAGGCGCTCTGGACCAGATCCTGGAGCGCCTGGAGGAGTATCTTGAAGGCGCAGATGAGCTTCGCAGTTATCTGATTTCCTCAATGATCTATCCGTGTATTCTGGTTGTGGTTGCGATCGGTTCCATCATCATTATGATGACCGTTGTCATACCGCAGTTTGCCGATATTTTCGAAAATGCGGGTGCCCCGGTTCCCCTTCCCATGATGGTGCTGCTGGTATTGAGCGGATTCCTGACCGGTTTCTGGTGGTTGATCCTGCTGGTGATAGGGGGCGGAGCGTATTGGATCTACAGCCGTCTCAAGACCGAGGAAGGACGTTTGAATTGGGACCGGCAGGTATTGAAGCTGCCGGTTGTCGGACCTGTTCTTCGAAAGCTTGAGGTGAGCCGCTTTAGCCGTACCCTGGGGACTTTGCTTCAGAGTTCCGTTCCCCTGATTCAGTCCATCAATCTGGTCAAGGAAATCGTGGAGAATCAGGCCATTGCCTCCACCATGGAGTCCATCAAGTCAGGGGTCAAAAAAGGGGAGGGATTGACAAGGCCCATTCGGAAAGCCGAAATCTTTCCACCCTTTGCCTTGCACCTGCTGGCAGTCGGAGAGGAAACGGGAAGGCTGGATGACATGCTGCTGCAGATTGCGGACTCCTATGATCGGGATCTGAGAAGATCCCTCCAGCGGTTGGTGGCCCTGCTTGAGCCTGCAATTATTCTGGTCATGGGACTGATTATCGGAGTCATGGTCGTGTCCATGTTGTACTCGATTTTCAGTATTAACGACGTGCCGCTGTAACGACAATAGAAAATAGAAGAAATAGAGAGGAAAGGGAGAAGAGAAACAGAGAGGGAGCAAATGGAAGAGAGAAAGAGGTCACATTCTAAAAACCAAAAGGGTTTTACCCTTATCGAACTCATTGTCGTACTGGTCATTCTTGGGCTTTTAGCGGGAGTGGTTGGACCGAGACTGTGGAACCGCGTGGGACAGAGCAAAGCTCAGGTAGCCAAGCTGCAGATCGAACAACTGGGCAACGCACTGGCCCTGTTTCGTTTTGATGTGGGTCACTATCCCACCTCAGGTCAAGGGTTGCACGCACTGGTGGAAGACCAGGGAATTCAAAATTGGAGCGGTCCCTACCTGGAAAAGAATAATGTTCCCAAGGATACGTGGGGCCGGGACTATCAGTACCGCGCACCCGGTGAGAACGGGGACTACGATCTTTGGAGTTTTGGCGCCGATGGGATGGAAGGCGGCGATGGCGATGATGCGGACGTTAAGTCCTGGGAGTAAGAGGGGCTTCAGCCTCCTGGAGTTGATCGTGGTCTTGATGCTGGTCGCTCTGGCAGCCGGCGTGGTCATGCCTTCCTTTTCCAGGGGATGGAAGGGGCTGGAGATGGAAACTGCCGGGCGCGATTTAATGACACGAATGAGACACGCGAGATCCCAGGCCATTTCCAAACAAAAGGTTTTTCGCATGATTCTCCACAAAGATGAAGATGAAACCGTCTCCGACTATTACGTCTTTGCTGATGAGTTCGAGCAGCAGATCAGGAAGTTTGTCCTGCCGGAAGGAGTTTCCGTGCACATCGAGGACGACGTGGTCTTCCCTGTGAGGATTAGTTTTTATGCGAACGGGAGGAGTTCGGGGGCAACTTTTAGCTTAAGGCGCGAAACGGGGAGAGAAATGAGAATCTGGGTGGACCCCATTACCGGGTTCTCCAAGGTACTTAAGGAAGACGCTGACAGCTGACAACTGAAAAAAGACTAGCTGAATGCGAAAGAATAACGGCTTTACACTTCTGGAGATCGTTGTGGCGCTGGCCATTCTGGGCATCACGGTATCGGTGGTGATGCAGATCTTCTCGGAAGGACTCAAGAACATTCGCCGTATTGATATGGCTCATCAGGCCATGAATCATGCTGAAAATGTGATGAATGAAATTCTCAGTGACCAGAGTATCCAGGCAGCAACGAGTTTCTCCGGTGATCTGGATGAAGAGTTTTCCTACACGGCGGAGGTAAGCGATTGGGAGGAGCCTGAGCAGAATCTTACCATCGATATCGTTGAGCCGTCAGTGAATTTACTCAGTGTGCGAGTGGATGTGCACTTTAAGAACGACGCCCATGGCAAGCTTTACAGGACGGTGTGCTTGAAGACCGTGCCCCGTGAACCGGGGACCGGGCCACGGACGCCGGCTGATGCCGTTCGACAGCTCTTCGGGAGAGGCCTATGAACCCCCGTTCCAGGTTCCAGGTTCCAGGTAAGCGCGCTTCGCGCGCGTTCCAAGTTCCAGGTTCCAAGTTCCAGGTTAAATCTTCTGTCTCCTATCTTCGGTCTGTTGTCTGTTGTCTGTTGTCCGCCGTTCCTGCTTCGCCCCCCGTCTTCCGCCGTCAGCAGGCCAGGAGGTCAGGACGTCAACTGTCCGCCTCCCCCGGTCAGCCGCCTCCGGTTTTACTCTCCTGGAAGTTATCATCGCTTTCACGATTCTGGGGTTAATGTCTGGCATCATTTTCTCCTCTTTTCGGATGAGTTTAAATAGCTATGAGAAAAGTCAAGAACGCCTGGACGTGGCGGCTCGAAAACGGGTCCTTCAGGATCTGATCAAGCGACAAATCGGTTCCCTGTTTCCTGTCCGACCTTCCGCCTCTTTTCTGGATCTTCAGGCAGCTGACGCACAACAGTCGCAACAGACGCGCGTTTTTGCTCAGATGCCTTTGTTTTCCGGGACTTCAGAGGCGGTCACTTTTGCCACCGTGGCGCCTTTGATGCTGCAGGAAAATCCCGGGCTCACCATTGTCCATTACGGACTTGCCCAGGATGATCGGGGCAACACCTATCTGGGAGCTGCCGAAGCTACCTACATGGGCTTGGAGAGCTTCAGGGCCATGCTTGACCCTCCGACCCGGACTCCCCTGGCACTGATCGAGGATATTGTGGATTTGAGCTTTCAATATTACGGATTCGATCCTCAATCGCAGACTTATGATTGGTTTGATTCCTGGAACGGAGAAGAATTGTTGGCCATTCCCCTGGCCATAAGGATTGACTATGACGAGAACCATCTTCTTGTCCCCATCAATGCCAGTTTTACTGGAGGTCAATTTCGGCAGGGAATGCAGCGTTTTATTCAAGGTCGATAGTATGACAAGAGATCGTCAAGAGTGCGGTGCAGTTCTGATCATGGTGCTATGGGTCATGGTGGCCATGAGTTTATTGGCCCTGTCCTTCTCCGCTTCGATTCGCACAGAAGTCAATGCGGCCCGCAATGTGGTGGATCAAAAAGAATCCTACTATCTGTCGCGTGCCGGAATCGAGTACGCCATTTACAAAGTGATCGAATCTCAGTCCGCCTTCGCTCAGCTTCAGCGACGGCGAGAGGAAGGATTTCAGTCTCTGCCTTCGGTGCTCACCGGTTCTGTCAACTTGGCCATGGGGGGCGGTAGCGCCAGTGTGCAGATCATCGACGAGACGGGGAAGATTAACGTGAATCTGGCCCCCAACTATCTGATTTACAATCTCTTGATCACAGTGGGAGTCGAAGAACAGGAGGCCCAGATCATCACCGATTCCATAGAGGATTGGAGGGATCGGGATGATTTGAATCGACTGAATGGGGCAGAGAGTGATTATTATCAGTCACTTCCTGAGCCTCATTTCGCCAAGAACGGCCCTTTTGATGTTCCAGAGGAACTCCTCCTGGTTCGGGGCATCACCCCGGAAATTTACTATGGTCGCAAGGGTACGACCGAGAGCGGTGAACAGTTCGAGAAATACGGCCTGCAGAAGTACCTCACCACCTTTGCCAGCATTAATCGGATCAATGTGAATTCAGCTTCTGTCCCTGTATTGGCGGCTGTTCCAGGATTGGATGACCAAGCGGCGGATCTGATCTACGGTATGAGACAAGAAGCCCCTTTTCTGAATGTCACGGAGGTCATGGAGAAGATCCCGGGGATGCCTACGGAGGCCGGCAGGCTTCTCTCTACTGTCCGTTCCAATGTGTATACTTTAATCAGTGATGGGCATCTGCCTGATTCAGAAGTGGTCAACCGGATCCGCTGCGTGGTTCACCTTTTGCCGACCTCTCCTAAAGGCTACACCGTACTGTACTGGAATGAATCCAATATTGAGCTGTAACGTAGAGTTTGGGGACTGTCCCAAGAATTCTCCCAGAATTCGGGGACTGTTCTCAAACTCTACCTGGGAAATAGAAAATAGAGAGAAATAAGCATAATGAGTTCACAACTGCACGAAAGCACGAATCACCATGTTTAACCTAGATTCCGCTGTCGGAGTTCAGATTCGAGGAAACAGTTTGGTGTTTGCCACTGTTGCCAAGGGCTTTCAGGGCTATGTCCTGAAAGGTTGCGCCGTAGTGGAACACTATAGGGAATTACCCCATGAGGATCTTTACGCCTGGGTCCAACAATTTGGGGAAGATAACGGGTTTGACCGCGAGAATGTCATTCTAGGCTTACCCTCGGGATCAGGTGGTGATTCGCCAGATCGAACTGCCCGCTGGAAGTGGAAGAGAATCTGGATCAGGTGGTGCGTTTTCAGGTGGACAAATTTCAGCCGGTCGAAGAGGGACAATCGTATTGCGACTACATTGTTCTGGAAAGAGATGTGGAAACGAAAAAGATCGTACTTCAGACCCTCATGGTTCCCAAGCCCTTCTTGGACGAATGCCTGGATCTTTTCCATGAACTGAATCTCTATCCGGCTGCCATTCGGGTCTCCAGTGTGGGGCTGTTTCATGTCTTTTCAGCTCACGAGGATAGCTACCCAAAGAATCACCCCTCTTTGGTGGTGGATCTGGCTCTAGACGGAGTGGAGTTCGTCCTCGTAGGGGGCCCCGAGAAATTCCTCTCCAAGAAGGTACTGCTCTCTCAGGATGATTTGAGCTTTGAGAGACTGATCCAGGAACTGGAGGGATTCTTCGCTCATCTGGAACTGGCGGATGAGGGGCTTGAGAAAATCTATCTGAGTGGTCCCTTTGGCGGGCACTTTCATTGACGACTTCCGTGCCAAATTTGGTGATTGTGAACTTCTGTCCGAGAAGCTGAACCTGAAGCGAAACGGAGATTCAGAGGATTCCGATTTGAGTGGCTGGCTGGGTGCCATTGGACTTGCTATATCGGGGACCAGTAAATCCCGGCCCGGTAAAATGAACCTCATTCCTCCCGAGAAGCGCGTGATTGCCGAAAGGCCAAGCCTGGTCACGACGCTTTTGCTGGTCGGATTATTGCTGATCATGGGTCTTGCCCTCACAACCCGAGAATATGTTCAGCAGCGGCAGCTTCTTGGCCAGGTTGAAGCTCAGATTGAAGCACTCCAGGCTCGGGTGGATGAGACCATGACACTCAGAAGTCAGCGGGACGAGCGCCAGGCTGAGTTGGATGAACTCCGTTCTCTCATCACGGGCCAGCAAAAGGTTCTTTTGGTGCTGAAGGAATTGACGGAACGAATCCCCGAGAACTCTTTTCTGCAAAACCTGAACATTCAGGGCAATCGGATCAGCATGACCGGTTTTTCTTCTTCCGCTTCGGCACTCTTGAAAACTTTGCTCGATTCTCAATACCTGGGAGCCGTGGAGTCGCGCTATATCACTCCTGATAGGACCATGCAGAACCGGGAGAAATTCAGTTTCGAGGCCACTTTCCAGGAAAG
>PVMK01181943.1_pt1 | contig 10405 bp, 14 predicted proteins | sample 1853481 | NCBI WGS metagenome assembly PVMK01 (sample SAMN08533507, study PRJNA380276) | Marine sediment metagenome, whole genome shotgun sequencing project. | reverse complement strand
TAATTGTAAGATGCAACAGATAAGGCAATAGTATTATCCATTTTATCATGGATAGTTTCTCTAGTTACTGCTTCAGAACCTGACAGTTCACCAATCTGAATTTTCATATGTTTTTTGTGATGTGTAGTACCATCCCATTTGGAATAATCCCCACCTTCAGCCATTACATATGGTGCAGCAACGGTAAACATCAAAGCAAACACTGCAGCAAATGCTGGAATCATGTACTTTGTTTTAGTATTCATACAAGATCTTTGAGTGATTTTCAACTAAAAAGGCTTGTTATGAAATCATTACTTACAATGGCCTCATTTTCAAAAATTACTTGCAAATATCCCAAATTTCAAATATTTTTGTCCGTTTTGTAACGAGTAAAAATTTTGGATAAACCTTAAATGTTAAAACTTGCTAGTTTTTTTATGGATTCAAAAACTGTAATGTTTTCAGTACTCGCTTTAGCTGCAATATTTGCAATGGCACTTCCAATGGATACTGCAGTTGCTCAGGATTCAGAACAAGCATCTGATGGTGAAGAAGAATACAAAGATGGCAGCCATGAAGGAAAATCATGTCCATTCAAGAACAAGACTGCATCAGTTAGTACAGGTTTGAACACCTAATTGAAACATAAAATAATTACCTCAAGATAAATAAATTATGAATATTCTTTTGCCATCATTTTTTGTGGTTCTTGTTTTTGCTAGTATTGTATTAACAGAATCTGTATCAGCTATTGCTTTCTTTCCTCCACCCTTAAAACAAATTAGCGATGGTGTAAAGCCTACAAGCGTTACTTGTAATGAAGGATTAGAGCTTGTGATTAAACTCTCAAATGGATTACCTGCATGTGTAAAATCATCTAGTATTGCAGTACTAATTGAGAGAAATTGGGCAATTCATGTCTTGCCTGATGTTGATTCAACTCAGATTCAAAATTCAGAAATTACTCAAGATGGCAAATATGATGTAGAAACAAGTTTTGTAAGTTATGATGATTCTGTGGGCTTTCTTGCCAGACCAACTTCTACAGAATCATTTCCAGGAGTGGTTATGATTCATGAGTGGTGGGGCCTAAATGAAAACATGAAAGAAACTGCAACAAAGGTTGCCTCACATGGATATGTAGTGATAGCTGTTGATCTTTTTGAGGGTAATGTAGCTGCTGATGCTCAAAAAGCGATGCAGATGGTCTCAGGTTTTGAGCAAGAACAAGGTACTGCTAACATGAATAGTGCCGTAGAGTATTTGCAAACAACCCATAACATTAGCAAAGTGGGATCGATTGGATGGTGTTTTGGTGGCGGACAGTCTCTGAATCTAGCACTAAATAACGAAGACATGGATGCATCTGTGATTTATTATGGCAGACTAGTTACCGAACAAGAAACACTATCAAAAATTGATTGGCCAGTTTTGGGAATTTTTGCAGAACTTGATCAAGGGATTCCCGTAAAGCAGGTGAGAGAATTTGAAAATTCCTTAAATGAACTTGGTATCTCTAATGAAATTCATATTTATCCTGGAGTAGACCACGCTTTTGCTAATCCTACAGGGGAGAGATATGCTCCTGCAGAAACAGATGATGCATGGCAAAAAACTCTGAAATTTCTAAAAGAAAATCTTAGTTGATTAACTGTGAATTCTAAGAAAAATGGATTTAGTTATGAACTAATTGGTTTAATTTTTAGCGTTCTCAAAAAATAATTCAAAAACTAGAGTTTTAAGTTTTCAATAAAAAATTTTATCACAAAAAAAGTGCAGACCAAGTCGTGTTTCAAATCTCAGAGCATTCTCCTAGACCGGAAACAGAGTGTACAACAAACCTCGAGAGGCATTGCGGTGCGAACCCTTGACCTGTTCTGCCATTCCACTACGGGATTGAATTACTTAAGGCTAGTTATCTGTCAGAATACATTTTAGGTAAAATCTAGGCACAAAAAACTAGAAAACTAAAGTCATATGCAGTTATGATTTGTTGGAGATTTGTTAAAATTATAATTAAAGTTGATGATGATTTGAATTATAGTCTATCTGACTATCTATTTTTTAGATTGTCTTACTAGCAATAATTGATTCCGTCCAGAAGTACCTTTTGGATTAGTTCTAAGAATTAATTTGCAACAAGGACAATGTATTCCATCCCACTTTATGAAAACCTCACATCTTGAACATCGTTTATTACATAATGACTATTGCAATAATTTGATTTTGTAGCTTTGTATCTGGAACATATTCCTCTACAAGTCATGTGATATATTTGAAAAGAGGCATTATTAATGAATTGAGTTCTAAACAAATTTGGCATAGTTGATAAATATTTCATCATTTATCCTGACATTCTAACTTGAAATTTTTTTTCTAGTGGCAATATAATTACATTTAAAATCAAACTACTCTATACAATAGTACAGAAATGTCTGACAAAAAGTTAACAGATGAAGATTTCAAAGAAACTAATCACAGAACAGGTGCAGAATATTACAACATTGATGAAAAGATGGTAAAACAAATCCTCAATGATCAAGAGATAGTGGAACGATTAAAGTTAGCAATTAGCAAGTATGATGGAAATACAGATGATGGTATTGCCAAGATTCTCAAAGAGATTTTAGGTGATATGAAATGAATGATGAGATGTTATTTGCGGGAACTGCAGATGCTGAGCACACTGAGATGTATATCAAGGCAATATGGCATCTTTTGGAACGCGGTGAGCAATGCAGGATAAACTCTATTGCAAAGATGCTAAACATCACAGAGCCAAGTGTTATACAAATGCTAAAAAAACTAAGTGAACAAAACCTAGTAGTTTACAACAAAAGTATCATAAAACTCACAGAATCTGGACAAGAAATAGGCACAAAAATGATGAGAAACAGTAGGCTATTGGAAGTAATGATGCAAAGTGCACTAAAGGTGAAGATAGATGAGGAAATGGTTTGTGGGATTGAGCATCACATGAAGAAACAATTTACAGATGCTCTGTGTACAATGTTAAATCACCCAAGAAAATGTCCTCATGATCATGAAATCCCAATGGGTGAGTGTTGCCAAAAATGACAACATCAAAAATCCGATTCTAGTATTTTTGAATCTTTTAGTCCTTTGTATCGATTTCTTATTGTAACTTCTGTGACTCCTGCAGCTTCTGCCAAGTCTCGTTGAGTAATAGAAACTCCATTTTTAACACAGGATAGGTATAATGCAGTTGCTGCCAGACCCATTGGATCTTTTCCAGCCGACTCTTTTCTATCTTGTGCTTCTTGTAGTACTTTGACTGCATATCGTTTTGTTTTTTCTGGAATCTCTAGTTTGCTTGAAATCCTTGCTATACATTTGACTGAATCAACAACAGGCATCTTTAACTCTAATTCCTTATGTAATAATCTGTAATTTCGTGAAATTTCTTTTCGTTTAACATTAGCAGCGTCTGCAACATCATTTAGTGTTCTGGGTGTTTCAGCATCTCTGCATGCCGCATAAAGTGATGCTGCAATCATTGCAGAAATAGATCTGCCCCTAACCAGTTTTTTCTCCAATGCCTTTCTGTAAAGATATGCTGCTTTTTCAAGAGTACTAGAAGAAACTGCAAGTTTGTCTTTGAGTCTATGCAGTTCAGTTAGAGCCTGCTTAAGATTTCTATCCTCAGAGACATTTAATTGACTTCTACTATCCCAAATTCGAAGTCTTGTAATGGTGCTTTTCATTGAAGAAGATAATGGTCGTCCAGTTGCATCTTTGTTAGCTGGATTGATTACAGTTGATAGTCCCCTATCATGCATCGTAAGTGATGTAGGTGCACCAGTCCTTGTAGTATCTACTCCTCCTTGTGTTGAAAATGATCGCCTTTCTGGGCCTGATTCATCTACTTTTTCAGAAATTACAAAACCACACTTTCCACAAAATTGTTCTCCTGTAACATTATCAGTTAACAGAGATTTTTTCCCGCAACGTGAACAGATGGAATTTGGATTTAAAGTCATAATTCTTGTCTATTACTCAAATGAGAAAAGTCAGCTCATATAACTGATTTAAACAAATATGCCTCATTTCCAGAACAAGAAAATCACAAATTTATGAATATTCAACTAGATTAAATTCTAAAGTAATATCTGTTTTATTTTGCTCCAGATCTGATGTGAAAATTTAAGCAACATTTGCATTCATTTGCAATGCATTCCCGTTCCAAATGATGACCACATATTCCACACTCACAACCATTCTCCATTGTATAACCCAGTGAATATTTTTACATGTGAATGTTTTGCTCAATATTTTGAAAATGATTTGTGATTAATGATGAAATTTTACATAAAGGAAAGATGATACCTAAATTAAATTATTTTTTTTTGATCCAGTCCCACTCAGGCCGCTCATCATCTTCATCCATTCATCAGATGACGTCAAAAACCTACATATGAAGCTAAAACAATCTGTTACGGAATAATATGATCGATTATAACACTAATCCGTTTCAGAATTACATTCGGGTAACCGTCCATGTTCTGTCTTGAATTTTTCTAAGAGAGTCTTTTTCCGCTCTTTCTGATCTGAGGTAAATGTTCTCTGATAGGTGTGTGTCTTTTGTTTACAGGGATCACTCTCAAAATCAGTGTCAACATACTTTTCAAATGTTTTTTGAAGATTTTCACTTTCGCCTATGTATATTGGGTCTAGTTTTTTATCATATAGAATGTAAATGGCAGGTCTGGCCTTGACAAATCTTACACTGCTAATCCACAGGTGGATCTTTTCATCTAAAAGTTCCATTATTTTGAATCGTTTTTTAGAATATACAAAAGTTTGTTCTCCCACAAACTATTTTTTCAAAAATATTGGCTCAATTTTGGATTAAATGGTTAGGATTTAGGCATGAGATAATCATCATCCATGACTGGTGATCATTAATCTGATCGTACTTGTTGATTTTATTTGGCTCTTCATCCTAAGTCAGGACTTTAAGACTCTATTTCATGTCAAACTTTGGACAGGCATGGCAAAGGCCTCCCACTCAGAGTACATCTGAGCATCTTCAAGGCTTGATAAAAAAAGAACAGCCTCTAAAACCTAGAGTAGAGAGTACCATTAGAGGATTGAATAGACCAATATCACAGTTAGAGGGTACAAAAAACCAATTATCAAAAAAAGAGCAAAACCTTTTCAACAAGATTGTACAGGCCAAGCAAAGTGGCAACATCAATGCAGCAAAATCTCTTGCAACTGAATTAGTCCAGATGAGAAAGACCAGTTCATTGATTGGAAACATGAAACTATCTGTAGAAAAAACACAGCTCAGACTATCAACGGTAAACACCATAGGTGATGTCATAGTTTCTATGCAGCCTGCATTATCTACTATGAAGGCAGTGGTTCCTGTAATGAATAAAATTATGCCTCAAGCAAGTGCAGAGCTAGAATCAATGGGAACTTTGCTTGGAGATATGATGCCTAGTTCGATTGGTGATGAATCATTTGCAGATTCTGAAATGTCATCACAAGAGACAGATTCGATTCTACAAGAGGCAGCAGCTATTGCAGAAACACAAATTGGTGATAAATTCCCAACAGTACCAAATGATTCTATTAGTACTAGAACATCATCAGACTCACTTTCAGGTTACTAAGATACCATACTGCATTAAGATTCATCTCTGTATGTTCAGCATAGAGCAGATAGGACATATTTCTTTTATTCTTATTACCAATATTTTTTGTCATATCATAATCAAATACAATGTTGTTCTCTTTTTTAAAAATGGCAACTACAAAGAAAACAATCAAAAAAACTACAAGAAAAACAACTGCAAAACGAACAACTACAAAAAAGAAGGCATTATCCAAATCCGCAGCAGCAAAGAAAGGCTGGGCAACACGAAGAAAGAACTCTAAATAATCTTATTTAGGATATAAAAAATCCCTTCTTCTTTTTTCTAATTTTTTTCAAAAAATAATTCATAATCCTACTATAGATTATGAAAAATAGATCATCCCATTAATCTGATCTGCATTGGATAAATTTACCATATTTCAAATAGTGCTTTTTTTTAAACAAAATAAGCATGAAACTTGTTTCAAACTTTGTTAATTCTATTCCTATACAAACTACAACTTTGGTTTCACTAATTGCAATTCTTGCAGTTTTTGGACCGTTCATTTCAGTTTCTGGTGGGTTTTGGGATGCAGTTAATCATTTACTTAATGAACCTGATTATTTTTGGAGTATTCAACACATGGTTGTATATTTTGGGGTTTCTTTAGTTGCATCTGCTGGTTTTTTGGGCATGTTTCTTTTAATTAAAAAATCCGTCCATGGAACTCTAAAAACTGGAATTTTACTTGTAGTAGCAGGTGCAGCCATTCAACTTGTTGCAGGTTTTGCAGATTCCATTTCACATGATGTGTATGGAATTGATGGATTAATTTCTTGGTCACATCAACCACTTGAATTAGGCCTAGTTTTAGCAGCACTTGGCGGATTCCTAGTACTAAAAAATAGAGAACATACTAGACTTAAAATTTTAATTCCATTTTCAATAATTGCTTTTCTCTTCTTTACAACTTGGCTTGTGTTTAATTTTGCTTTAATTTTTGGACATACAATGCAATGTATCTATATTCATGTTATATTTTCATCAGGATGCTCAATTCTATAGTTTTTCAATTTCATAAATGATGAAATGACAATAATTATTCCTCCAACAAAAATCATGATTCCTGAATAAATCATTTCCTCTACACGTGTATCTCCTAATTCTACCTGCATATCAATGGGATTCTCTAAAGTATTGACAACATTTACTGTATATTTCCCGCTTTGCTTAAAATCAAAATAACTCACAGACATTTTTGTCTCTACGTTTTTTTCTGAAATAATATTTTCATTATTATTCAAAACCTGAACAAATACTTTGTATTTTAGAAATTCAGGCATAAAAATTTTATAATATCCAATTCCATCCCCTTCAAAATCTAATTGAATTTTATGAGAGTGTTTAGATTCTAAAATAAATTCTTCGGAGATTTTATCCCCCTCTACAAATATCATTGACGTCCAAATAATTCCAACCACGCTTAGTATTATTCCGATTTTGAATAATGATATCTTCAATCCAATGATTTTGTAAACTATTTGTTTAATAAGATAATCTAAAGGGCTCAACCCTTCAACCTAACGGTTCAAAAGTATTGTACATCCCGACATTACAATGAGTTTAAACAAGTAAGAATTTAACTGGCATAAAATAGCCACGAAACACACTTTGCGGAAATTATGACGAGTAAAACTAACTCATAATCCTATACAAGATTATGAATCTAGATACCAAGCAGCAGAGGGTTTCTCTGACATGATAAATTTATGGTACACTAGGAATTAAAAATTCTTAATTTCTAGTATTATTATTATTATTTCAATGGAATATGAAATCGTAAAAAATCCAATGGGATTAATTCAATTTACCATGAAAAAAGGAGAAACCGTAACAGCTGAAGCTGCTGCAATGGTCTACATCAAAGGGAATATTGAGACCAACACTCGAATGAGAAAAAGTGGTTTTCTAAAGTCTCTAAAAGCTGCAGCATTAGGTGGTGAATCATTTTTTGTAAATGAATTCATTGCACATGAGGATGGTTGCAAACTAGGCATTACAGGAAATATGCTTGGAGACATTGAGGTAATTCATGTAGATGAGGAGTATATTGTCATATCAGGCGCATTTGTAGGCTCTACAGGTGATCTTACCCTTGATACCAAATGGCAGGGATTTACCAAAGGAATCTTTGGAAGCAATCTCTTCATGCTAAAGACAATAGGGACAGGTGACATGTTTGTCAATGGGTGGGGCGGTATCATATCTACCAAACTAGAAGCAGGTGAGAGGATGATTCTAGATAACTATCAACTAATTGCGCTGAGCTCTACTGCGAGTTATAGAGTAACAAAGCATGGAAGCCTCAAGACAACTCTATTTGGTGGTGAGGCCCTAGTAATTGAGATTACTGGTCCTGGAACCGTATACATGCAAACAAAGAATCTCATGGAGTTTGTAAGGGCTTTGATTCCGTTCTTCCCAAAACGGAATTAAAATTCTAATTTTTTTGAAATTATTTTTTTGGTAAAAACAAAAAGAAAAGGAGATTTTAGGATTCAGCACAAATTATCTGTGGCTCTGATTGATTTTTTGCAAATGTAATGTCACTCGCAGTTATTGGATTTCCAGAATTAAGATAGCCCATGATGCCTGTTACAATTACTGCAGTAATCATACTTGCAAAAAGTATAGATTTTTTCATTGATGGTGATAAGTGAATTATTGTAACAAGAGTAGAGACTGAAAATCTGCAGGCAGCTTAATCTAGTTTGATTATTCCTTCCTTGACTAAAAACTGAATTGCTGCAATCATCTCATCTTCTGAAATTAATCCTTCAGCAAACCAGCCCATTGTATTTTTTACCCACTCTGGAATCTTTTGTGCAGGTGTATCCTCAGCTCCAGCATCTAGCTCCAATGTTGGGGGATCAATCTGAGTTTGTTCTTCAGGTTCTGGTTCCCCTTGAGATTTTGATGTTGATTCATTTTCAAAAATGTAAAATTTTGCACTTGCAGTTTGTGAACCTTTTTCTGTCCTGATATGTATTTCATATTCTCCAAACAAAGTTTGACCTCCAACATTAATGTCAGATTCTAAAAATGGGTATGCAATTTGAACTGAATACAAATTATTACCGGAAGCTTTTGGATAAATCTCAAAGTCCTTCATTACTTTTTGTGTAAGGAGATGAGTTACTTTCATGAAATAAATTCCGTCACCACTGGGAGAATAGTTTTGAATTTCTACTAATGCACGAATTATTTGGTTTGATTCATTCAGATAAAATGTGGATGGGCCAATCATCTGAACGGTGATTATTGGTTCTTCTTCTGCAAATGCATAATCAACTCCAATGGAAAATGTTACAATTATTCCTAGAATAACAAGAAAAGAGATAGTCAATTTAGAATTGTTTTTAACAATTTGGTATTAAGTGTATTTTCATTTTTTTACTTACTCATTGTTATTATGAGAAAATCAATACATTTGACATGTCAAAATGTAGAAATTGTGGTGAAGGATTCACTCCAAAGGAATCTAGTTTTTGTTCTGAGGACTGTGCCCATATCCATGTAGGAAATTTGTTTTTGCACTAAATATAGAACAAAGTTACTAGTACAAATCATTAACAAATTCCCAAAAAATTTTTTCATAATCTTACTATGGATTACGAAGTGTATTTTTCCCCCAATCATCAAAATCACCACGTGTTCTCTTTATCCAATAAATGATACAAAAGATTATCAAAACTGCTATCAAAACTGCAATAGATAAAGCACCTGCAACAATTCTTTCGGTAGATTCTATACCTTCACGTGACATCCACAATATCAATAGAAATTCAGATATGGATAGAGAAAATAGTAAGAATTGAAAGGGTCCTATGATGTAATATTGAGGTTTATGATCCATTAGTAACTTGAATAATCGATAATATCAGAGTACATTAAAGTTGACTTTGTTATTTTCTTAATAATTTATTACTAATCTAAGAAAAAGAGTTTAGAATTTTGTAATCCTATACAAGATTATGAAAAATCAATTATTCCCCTGAATAGTAATCCTCTTCAGCTCTTTTTGCAATCTCAAAAATTTGCTCACCCGATAAATTAGGTACACAGTCCCTCATCCATAATTCATCTAGATACTTTAGAGAATCTGCATCTTCCTTTAGCATGTTATCAAAATTAATTTCTGAATACTTTACCTGTATGCGAAATCCTTCTGTTGCAATTTTCTCACACTTTTCTTCTAGCTGTATTTGCTGTGGTATATTATCAACTGGTGCAAAGAATTGAAAAGCAAATGATCCCAAAACTGCAGCAGCAATTGCAACTCCAACTGCTACAACTAGAATTGATTTCACACGCAAAAAACTCTATGATCGTATATGAATTATGGTCATTTTGCAAATACTGAACCTGTAAAATGGACCAAAAAATCAATGTTTTTTAAACCCTTTAGGAACAAATCAGACATTGTCAGAAACTGAAGCCGCAGTAGAGGAAAAACAAGCCCCAGCAGAAGAAGCACCAGCTGAAACTGAAGCAAAAACTGAGGCTAAAGTTGAGAAATCAAAATCTGAGGCTATAAAAGAAAAAGCTGAAACCAAGGCCAAAGTAGAGCCTAAGACAAAAAAAGAGGGTCCTGTAAAATGGGGGATTGCTCACATTTACAGTAGTTACAATAACACAATTATCCACATGACAGACCTTACTGGTGCAGAAACTGTAGCATTAAGTTCTGGCGGAGTCCATGTCAATGCAGACAGATACGAATCATCACCCTTTGCTGCCATGAAAGCTGCAAACAC
>PVMK01127728.1_pt1 | contig 10406 bp, 10 predicted proteins | sample 1853481 | NCBI WGS metagenome assembly PVMK01 (sample SAMN08533507, study PRJNA380276) | Marine sediment metagenome, whole genome shotgun sequencing project. | reverse complement strand
CCGAACTCCTGGTGCTGGGTAAGATTCTGTGGGACTGGCGTGCGTCGCTTGCGAGTTATCAGATTCACAAGCACTGCAACGCCTACCGCTTCCTGTTTGCAGCGGACATCTGGATTTTTATCAATCTGATTCTCGCTCTGGTCATTTCCGTGCCGGCCTGGAATCTTTATACGCACGGTACGCACATTACGGTCGCCCATGCGATGGGCAGCACCATCGGAATCAATACGATGATCCTGCTGGCATCGGTCTTTTTTGTAATCCGCGAAGAACTGCCGGTCGAAGTGCACTCCGGCTGTTCGAAACAGGTGACTTTCGGCTACTGGATGGCGAACGTATCTCTGGCCGTATTCTTTGTATCGTTGATACTCGCCGGCCTGCGTAAAGGCTTCTATGGTGGCGGGTCTTTCCAGGAAATGATGCTGAGCATCTGGCCGTTCCTGCTGGTATTCGCTGTTTCGGGCGTAACGTTGATGCTGGGGATCTGGATCGTTCTGTTTTCCGCGGTTCGCCTGATCAACCTGCGCTTGTCTCCTGCCAGCCGCGTCGCCTTAGCCGCGGAATATTGATATTTCTACCCCGGTCTTTGCATAAGATGCACGCAAGCGCATTTCCCAATCCTGGGTGGTGGGCGGGCGTTGGTCTCGCGGTACTCGTTTCACTGTTGGCCGGCTTTGCAGCACAGTTGATTGGTGAGTCCGTTCTGGGTTTTGCGAAAAGCCCGATCAGCGCGATCATGATGGCGATCATCATCGGCATGATCATTGCGAATACGATCAGGCTCCCTGGCGCATTCATGGATGGCCTGCGTTACTGCGCGAGTACGATACTCAGAATCGGCATCATGTTCCTGGGCATTCGCCTCAGCCTGCTGGGAGCCGGGCTCTTCACTCTGGTTGCGTTGCCGTTTGTCATATTCGCCATCGTCATCGGACTGACAACGGTTAGTTTTCTGGGGCGTCATTTGGGTTTGTCCCGACAGCTCAGCGGACTGATTGCGGTCGGTACGAGTATCTGCGGCTGCACGGCGATTGTTGCAACGGCACCGCTGATAAAAGCGAACGAAGCTGAAGTCAGTTATTCGATCGCGTGTATCACGGTGTTCGGGCTTGCCGCGATGTTTTTCTATCCAGTCCTCGCACATTACATTTTTGCTCAGCAACCGGCGCTTGCCGGCCTGTTTTTGGGAACGTCAATCCATGAAACAGCCCAGGTCGTCGGTGCGGGGCTGATGTATGAGGCCCAATACAGCGCGCCGGTCGCGCTCGATATTGCGACCGTGACCAAACTGGTTCGAAACCTTTGCATGATTGCTGTCATTCCCATCGTCGGGATCCTCTACGGTACAGAGCGTTCGGACACAGTCGAAGGCGAGAGACCACAATGGTTCACGATGGTGCCGTGGTTCATCATTGGCTTCGCGTTGATGTCTGCATTACGTACGTTAGGTGATCTTGGTGATCGGCCATTCGGTTTCCTCGAACCGTCACAGTGGAGTATCACGATCGAGACACTCCGTGCCGTGGCCGAACGCTGCCTGTTAATCGCCATGGCCGCCATAGGGCTTACATCGATGTTGGCGGGGATCAGGCAGATCGGCCCCCGGCCGTTCGTCCTCGGGCTCTTTGCTGCCCTATTAATCGGTGGCGTCAGCCTCGGGCTGATATCCGCATTCGCAGGCAGGATTATTCTTGCGGTCGGTCTCTGATCAACGGGTGAATCCGAAGCAAGCAGAGATTCGAAACCACCTTGGACGCCATGCAGCCGTGATACGCTTGGTTTTCTAGCCGAAGCACGGCGACAAGGATACTTTGGTGCGGTTGAAAAACTGCTACAACACCGAGGACTTTCGGCAGCTCGCCAAAAGACGCCTGCCGTCGCCGATCTTTCACTACATCGATGGCGGCGCAGACGACGAAGTCACGCTGCGCCGGAATACCGAGTCATTCGATACCTGTGATCTGGTGCCGAATGTTTTGGCCGGTGTCGATAATGTCGATCTGAGCACCGAAGTACTGGGTCAGCGGCTGGACTTTCCAGTGTTCATGTCACCAACAGCGATGCAGCGCCTGTTTCATCACGATGGTGAACGGGCTCTCGCGAAAGCAGCGGAGAATCTCGGCACGATGTTCAGTGTGTCGACAATCGGTACACGCAGCATCGAAGAGTTGGGCGCGTTCGCCGCAGCAAAACTGTTCCAGATTTACATACACAACGATCCGGCACTTACCACTGATCTCATCGCACGCTGTAAGGAAGCGAAATATGACGCATTGGCGCTGACCGTCGACGCGATTGTTGCCGGCAACCGTGAGCGGGATTACGCGAGCGGAATGACGACCCCGCCGAAGCTAACCCCGAGGAGCCTGTTGAGCTTTGCATTGCATCCCGAATGGTCTCTGAATTACGTTTTCCGGGAAAAATTCAATCTCCCCAACGTATCCAAATTTATCAAAGCGGGATCGAATGTCCAGTCTTCCATCGTCGACTATATCAACACCCAGATGAAGCGCTCGATCAACTGGGATGATGCTGCGCAAATGATCGAAGAGTGGGGTGGGCCGTTCGCCATCAAGGGCGTCATGTCGGTCGATGACGCGAGACGCTCAGTCGATGCAGGCGCTAGCGCGATCATGGTCTCCAATCACGGCGGCCGGCAGCTTGATGGCTCGAGGTCACCCTTTGATCAACTGGATGCGATCGTTGATGCGGTGGGGGGACAAATCGAGATCATTCTGGATGGCGGCGTGCGGCGCGGTACCCATGTGCTGAAAGCGCTGGCCAAAGGTGCGACGGCGTGCTCAGGTGGGCGTATGTACCTTTATGCCCTGGCGGGTGCCGGCTCGGCCGGCGTCGAGCGTGCGATGTCTTTGCTCAAGGCCGAGATCGAACGCGACATGATCCTGATGGGCTGTCGATCAATCTCTGAATTAAGGCCGTCGATGCTGGCATCCCGTTCCTGAATCGAGCAGATCTCAGGCCGAAATCAACCTTGTACGACAACATCCTCGAGCTGCCTGCCGGTCATGCGTTTGTACAGGCGATAGGCTGGTACGATGATTTTCAGCGGGCCCTTTGATTTGCATTTCTTCACGGAAGGCCGGGCGTAACAACAAATGCTGGTAATACGACAGGAGATAAGGGTGCCGCGACAAGTCGTAGCGGAGGACTTTGAGCCGGTGAATCGTCGTAAACCAGGCGATATCCAGCACGGATATGCGATCTCCATGTAGCCACTCGCGGTTCTGCAGGCGGTCTTCTAGCCGCCTCAACGCGTCGCGGTGCGCCGCGAATGTCTCGATGAGCGTCTCAGGCGACACGCCATTGTCCGCGGCGCTTTGCCACCAGGCGATTTCCATATCCCGGCTCAGGTCGGGAGGGCCGTTTTTCCTGTATGCCTCCAGTACCTTCCGGTTTTTCAGATACATTGCCTGAGGTGCCATGAACTTGACCGTCAACGCCCGTGTGCCAAGTCGAAGGCTGGACTGAAAAGCCAGTTCCTCTTTGACAGTGGCACGCGCGCCAGCATCCTCGGGAAAGAACGATGCCTGTTCGGAGGGCAGCTGGTCGACCTGCTCCATGATGTCATTGCTTTCCACATGCACGACACCGTCGAGCACGAGCACCGGCACCACCCCGCGCGGATTTATGCTCAGAAACCAGGACGTAACATGCTGACGTTTCCGGAGGTCAACATGATGAGATTCCCAGGCGATGTTTTTCTCGTTCAGGAGAATGCGGACTTGCTGTGAGCACGACGAAGCATCGAAGTGAAGAAGGTGAACTCCCTGCCAGTTTTTGACTTCTTTGTTCGTGACCTGGGCGTCGTCCAGTTGCATGGCAACCCTTCCGGCGAGTTGTGATTTATGGAGTATAAGCGCAGCGGAGACGCCTGTGCCACGCGTACCGGATGTGGAGAGAGTGCTGGCAGATCGTATCTGTGATGCGTTTTGCACCTAAATCCCGAGGCTTGCTCAATCACATGCACAAAATGTTCCAAACTTGCATGGCAAATAATGGGTTTGTGGGTGCGATTGCGGGTAAGATGTCGGCTGCTCGCGCGAGAGGCGGGCGATACTAAGCGTCGGCTTCGGCTGGCGAGTTTCAATATGAGGTAGTTATGTCAGGCGAAAGAGTTGAAGGAACCGTTAAATGGTTCAACGACGACAAGGGATTCGGCTTTATTGAGCGCGAAGATGGCCCGGACGTTTTCGTGCATCACACCGCGATCCAGATGGAAGGATTCAAGTCACTGAAGGAAGGCCAAAAAGTCACGATGGAAGTGACTCAGGGACAGAAAGGACCACAGGCGGAAAACGTACTCTCCGACTGAGTAGTTAGTCCGACGCCGATCAGGAGTTTCGGCGCATAGAGGTCAGTCTAGATAAGGCGGCGGCGGAGCATCGACCAAGGCCGGGAAAAAAAGCCAGCCCGGTCGCTGTCAGAATAGCTCGCGATGTTTGTATAAGTATTGCGCATGCGGTTTGCTGCGCCCGGGTTTTTTCTTTGCCGCTCCCGACCATTCATTTCATTTACAGGCCCCCCCATTTTCTTGATGCCGTCGTTGCCGCAACGATTTGCGTCCTCTTGTGCGGATGCGAACGATCCGCAGAGGAGGCAGCACCGGCGCCGGGCACCAGTATGCAGACGCCCGCCTTCGTTGGTACCGACGTATGTGCCGGTTGCCATGCAAAACAATTCGCAGACTGGCAGGGCTCTCACCATGACCTTGCGATGCAGCAGGTGAATCAGCACACGGTCCTGGGCGATTTTGACGAAAGCGAATTTAAGCACTTCGACGTAACGAGCACTTTCTTTCGCCGTGACGGCAAGTACTGGGTTCGCACAGACAATGCGGACGGCGAACTGGAGGACTTCGAAGTCAGCTACGTTTATGGGGTAACGCCATTGCAGCAGTATCTCGTTGAGTTTCCGGACGATCAGAACATTCGCTCACTACTTGAGTCCTTATAGACCGGTTACCTCCGTCAATATGCGCGGAAATGCGATGATCCTTGTACCGCCGGAGCAAAAGCTTGGCATCAAGGTGTGACCGAAAGGCGCTTCGAAACGCCTGAAGCCAATGTCCGCTTTTCTCTTCCAAAGCGGCCGATCGCGGGGGCTCGAGGCTGACCGGCCGTTGTCGACTCAATGCGGACATTGGTCGCTACGTAGTTCTCCGAATTGCGGCTCGACCCTAGGTCCTGCAAGCATCGATGCTAGGTTGGGTGTCGTCTTCTCCAAGAGGGAATGACATGTTTAACAGGAAAGGCGCTTGGATTCTTGCACTTGGCATTATTCTGATGGTTGTCGGCGCAAATGTTGAAGCGCAGCAGACGGTATATAAGTGGGTGGATAAAGATGGCGTCGTTCATTTCAGTGATGAGCCGCCAGTTGAGCCGGAAGCGGTCAAGATTGAAACAATTACGACCGCAAAGCCCCCGCCCTATGAACCTCCTGCTCAGCATGCCGTCAAATTGCGTGCGGCTCCTGAAAAGCCAGTTGAAAAACGATCAACTGAGCCGAAAAGCGACACACCTCCTCCAATCGAGCAAATAGACATTAAGGGAATGAGTCTTACGGACTTGGATCGTCGGTGCGAGGACGCCCGGGAGGCAAAGATCGCGCCATTGAGAGAAGCTGAGATCGCGAAATGCAAGCAGCAAGAGGATACCGATCCGGCAAGGTGCGAGCGCTTTTGGGCAGATTATGGCGACAGTGGACGAACTGTATCCGGCGGGTTTCGCCCAAGAATGTTTCATGATATCCCGGAATGCCTTGAGGCCGAACAGGAACGACGTGACCGCTTTTAGCGGGAATAGTCGAGTCTTAGTGATATTTTTTTACACCACGACCGCTAGTCAGGTTTTCAACCAACGGTGTACGTCGGCTAATGGCCTGTTCTGTTGAAAAACTCTGATATGAAAAGAGTGGTTAAATCATTTGCGTTTTAAGCTGATTTTCTTACTCTAGATATGAGGGGGGTGGTAGATAGCACATGAAAATCCACCCAGGAGCGCCTCAGAAGCTGGAAACGCAACTGTGATCTGCGCGGCCCGGGAACAAAAAGTTCACACGAATTTTCCAGTCATCGTAAAACAGAGTTTTTCAACAGTATCGGCCGAAAGCTGCCCCTAAAAATCGCGTTTTTCTGGTGGACTGAGGGACCGCTTCACCCCCCGAAAGCGGCCGCTGAGCTGATAAGCTCGCCAGGGGCCGCTGCCGACCCATTCCGGCCCTTCGAGCGTTGCAGGCACGCTGCGTCGCCCGAATCGCAACTATCACCAGCTTTCACTGAACTGAGCAGAACCAGATGAAGAAATACCTCATTAGTCAGTTTGGCCGGCCACATGGTCTTGTTGGCCGTTTGGCCGGCAACATAATGGCCCATCGAGCATCGAACAAATTGCGCAACCGTTGGACCGTCGGCTTGCTCAATTTGGAGCCATCGCATCAGGTGCTGGAAGTGGGCTCCGGCCCAGGCATCGCGCTCGCCCAGGTTGCCGGATGCCTCACACGTGGACGGGTTGTTGGACTGGATTATTCGAAAACGATGCACGACATGGCAGCCAAAAGAAATCGCCAGGCAATCCGGGATGGACGGGTCAGCTTGGTTATCGGGTCGGCGGAAGAGCTCGATCAAGCGACAGACAAGGCACTCGATGGACCATTCGACCATGTCTTCGGAATCAACGTCGTTATGTTTTGGAATGATCCGATCAGCACATTTAAGATGCTTGGCCAGCGGCTCAGTAGCACCGGGCAGCTGGCATTTACATTTCAACCTCGAGTCGGATCGGTAAGCGATGAAGCGGCGTTGTCTGCCGCGGATCAAATGGTCGGGAATCTCCGTGATGCAGGTTTTCAAAACATCCGGGTTGAGCGCCTGGAATCGCTCTCACCGATGGCTGTTTGCGTAATCGCGCGCAATTACTAAGCGCGCATTCCTCGGGCGAAGGGCTGCTTCATCGAAATAGCGGTCGGTCGAAATATAATCGGACAGTGACTGTACGGTCGGGTGTGAGCTATCACATCTAGGGTATGTTTGAAGAACATATACTGAAGTTCAATCCTGGCTGAGATCAAAGCGGTGACGAACTCGACTCATCCGCCGTCGTGCCGCGCCACCGCATTCGCACGTTTCGTCAGGCGATCAAGCACGTCAATCGCATCCTTCGCTTTGGCTTCGGTGCGAGTCAGATCGCAGAAAGACGTCGTCAAATGTTCCCGCTGCTGATCCCAATAAGCGAACACCAGGTAGCTATTGCGTTTCTTGAAGTTGTAACCACAAGCGATTTCGCCAATATTCGTTCGCACCAACGTTGTGTCCGGAATCGATCCTTTCCAGCGATCTCGCACCGAGAATGTGACCTCGCGCTGCTGCAGAATGCCAAGGACCGTGTTGCGCATCGCCATTGCATCGCCAAGAAAGACAACGTCGGCCCGCGCGTAGGCCGTTGCCACAGCCTTCTCGAAATCGTCTGGAAAGGGCATACACATGCACGCTTCCGCTGCCTGCGGTGGGCACAGAAAAATCAGGACCAAAATTGGGCTCAACCAACGCTGGCTAAGTATGGAGTACTTCACGTCTTTTCCTCGCCATTGAATGCTCACCTGTCAAATTAGTGCTTGTGTCCACGAAAAGGTTCCGGTGCGCGGCTAATGAACCCTTTTTAAGTGCGGTTTCCTCAGAAGTCTTTCGTGCGCTGACCAGTATCACGGTCAGTATTCGGGCATCGCAGCGTTGTTGCGACGCTATTACTAGGTGTGGTTATTAAACAAAACTGGAGGCTTTTCCATCAGATTCGTAAGGCTGCTTGTGGCCGAAAGCAGCGCCGTCATCACATGGCTTTATTGGTCGATTGAATGTCCGCTATTAGCTGCGACCTGCGCATTACAAATGCGCTGCTCTGCCACTGAGCTACTCCAGCCTTTCGTTTCCTTTTTCTGCACTTGTCCTTTTTCCAGGCTGCCCGGAACCTTTTCCGTATATAGCTTTCAACGTGCTGTTGTTAACTGGAGCCGGTTACTCCGTCATAAAGAAGTCTTAGGCCAACAATGAACAGGAGTGTGTAGACGAATTGAAAGAAGAATCTGTCGCTGACTCGCCTGTGCAGCCAGACACCGAGCCCGACGCCGATGGGTGCGAACGGTGACAGAACAAGTGACGTACTGAGATTGCTGATATCGAGCTGGTCGAGCCAGGTATACGGAACGAGTTTTACGTAGTTGACGATCGCAAAGAAACCAACTGTTGTTCCTACGAACGCTGTTCGGTCGAGTTTCCTTCGCAATAAATACATGTTGAGCGGCGGGCCGCCCGCATGCGCGATGAAACTCGTAAAGCCTGCTGTTGCTCCGGCGATCGCCGCAACGACAGGAGGATGGGCTGGCTGCTCCTGCTTGCCCCTGGTTGTGAGATGAAACCAGTGATTCAGCGTAAAACTGATGGCGACGACGCCAAGCATGAGCCGAATAATTGCCGGGCTCATGTATTCAAACATCAGTGTGCCGATGCCGATGCCGAGCAGTGATGCCGGTACCAGAATGCGAAGTTCGGGCCAGACCCAGCGTCGCCGATATGCCCACACAGCGACCACATCCATCAGGCAAAGAATAGGTAGCAGGATTGCGGCAGCTTGCACGGGTGATACCACGAGTGCCATGAGTGGCACTGCGACTACACCGAGACCACCGCCAAAGCCACCCTTGGAAATGCCGAACATCACGACAGCCGGAATTGCCGCGACGTAGAACCAGGGATCGTCAATCATTGCGCGTTGTCCCGGTTACAATCTGCTGCGAAATTGATAGGCTGCATGCTGGTCTGGCAGTTGCTAGCAGAGAAAGTCTGAGAATCATCGGACAGAAATAACACGAAATTGCCGCCGAGGCCGAGTATGTGCCCGGGCATCCTTCCCGGGTGCTGCGCGGATCGACAATATTACAGGGGGAGACCTATGGCGTCCGGTCGATATGCAGGTTTCAAGCCCGAGACCCTGGAATTCCTGCGAGAGCTCAAGAAAAACAACAATCGCGATTGGTTCAAGGAAAACAAGTCACGATACGAAGAGCAGGTTCTGGATGTCGCGCTGCATTTCATTCAGTCGATGCAGGATCCACTCAAGGAAATTTCACCGCATTTCACGGCGATTCCCAAGCGCATGGGTGGTTCGCTGATGCGCGTATATCGCGACACGCGTTTCTCGAAGAACAAATTGCCATACAAAACAAATATTGGCATTCAGTTTCGTCACGAACAGGCGAAAAATGTGCATTCACCCGGTTATTACGTGCATATAGAACCTGACGACGTATTCCTCGGTGCCGGGATGTGGATGCCTGAATCCGAGTCCCTGCTTGGGATCAGGCACCGTATCGCCGACAGGCCGGCGGAGTGGCAACGCGCCAAAGGGGACAAGACTTTTGTTCGGCACTTCAAACTCGGGGGAAGTTCGCTGACGCGACCACCGCGGGGCTTTGATAAAGAGCATCCGATGATTGAAGATATCAAGAGAAAGAGTTTTATCGCGGTGAAGAATATGAATCTCGGCGATGTGTTGGATCCTCGGTTTCAGCGTAAAGTGGAAACGGCTTTCAAGGCAGCAACCCCCTACATGGAGTTTCTCTGCAAAGCTGTGCGTGTGCCGTTCTGACAGGGGAAATATTGTGACTCTTGAGAGTAGATGGTTCCTGGCGCTGATCACGGCGATCGCAATGGCACTATCGGCCTGTGGCCGGGATGACCGGGGTGTCGAGCAGACAACGGGCTCGTCATCGGACCCGCCGAAGACCGCAGAGCGAGCGCTTCCCCCGGGCAGTTTCAATGCGGACTGGCTGACTCATGGTCGGACCTATGGTGAGCAACGGTTCAGCCCTCTGGAACAGATCAATGCCGACAACGTCAGGGGACTCGGCCTTGACTGGTTCTTCGACATCCCAAGCGATCGCGGTATTGAAGCCACGCCCCTGGTTATCGACGGGGTCATGTATGTCACCGGTTCCTGGAGCACGGTATTCGCACTTGATGCGAAGACAGGTGAGCAGATCTGGGCCTACGATCCGGAAGTACCCAGAATCTGGGGCAGGAATGCCTGTTGCGATGTCGTTAACCGGGGCGTCGCCGCCCGGGGCGACAAGATCTATGTCGGCACAATCGACGGTTACCTGGTCGCGCTAAATGCTGTGGATGGCAGTGTGGCCTGGCGAGTGAATACGATCGATCGTGACAAGCCTTACACGATCACCGGTGCCCCGCGCGTCATCAAGGGCAATGTCATGATCGGCAATGGTGGCGCTGAATACGGCGTCCGCGGTTACGTTACGGCTTACGATGCGGAGACCGGAAAACAAAACTGGCGCTTTTATACAGTGCCCGGCAACCCAGCGGACGGCTTTGAAAATGA
>PVMK01118732.1_pt1 | contig 10406 bp, 10 predicted proteins | sample 1853481 | NCBI WGS metagenome assembly PVMK01 (sample SAMN08533507, study PRJNA380276) | Marine sediment metagenome, whole genome shotgun sequencing project. | reverse complement strand
CGGAAAGAATAGCCACAAAGGCACCAAGACACAAACAATAAATGTTTGACAACCGTTCAGAGTTCAGAGGTTCTGGGTTCAAAGGTTACACCTGTTGGAAACTGCTTACTATAGTGATCAAAATCCGGGATACCCTACTTCACCCTTTGGGTGAAACGGCTTTTGAAATACGATGAAGACTGAATCCCTTTGATATGAGCTGTTTGGGGATTTTTCAACCTGGAACGTTGAACCCTGAACCACTCAACCTATGTTTGTGTCTTGGTGGCGAAAAGATTTTGTTAAATAAATCCTTCGTAAACATGTTGTGATTTCAATAAATAGGTACTAAGCTTTTTCCGAGACTGCGCTCGGAAAAAGTGGCCCCTTCGGGGCAGTAAAGGCGTCTAAAAGCGATTGAGCAAGTTATAGTTTTCAGTGTTCAGATTTCAGTGTTCAGCACTTTCTTTCCCTGACACCTGACACCTTCAGTCTCTTACAACATGTTGTCAGAAAAACCCTGATAAGGGCCTAACCCGGATAAACCGGAAAAGTTAGAAGTGAACTAAAATCGCTCAATTCCGGTTATACCAACTTCGGCCGAATCGGTTCCAGGACTTCAGCCTGCTACTATTCTCAGGTTTCCACAAGACCACACCAACGCGTCAGGAACAGAGCATAGACTTTGGCCGTATGAATGACGCTCTCGATCTTTACTCTCTCATTGGCGGCATGGATATTCTCGGCCACAGGACCGTAACAGGTTGCCTGGGCACTGGTGTAATGATGATAGGCCCGAACATCCGTTGTTGCCGTGGAAATCGAATCTTCAGCGTCTTGGCCGAACATCTCCCGATGGCAGTCATTGAGGGTATTGAAAGCCGGCTGATTGCGATCCTCGACATGGCCCTCTGATCTAAAGCCATAAAACTCGACCTGGGGCGGGTTTTCTGCCAGCCAGGGATCCTGTCGGGTGGCCCGGGCGATTGTGTCAATGACCCGCTGACGTGTCTGGTCATAGGTTATGCCTGGAAAAAAAGACAACCGGCTGTGGAACTCAGCTGCAGCCGGTACGGTAGACGGCCAGTCGCCCCCTTTAATGATACCGATGTTTAGATTAATCGGATGCTGGATGTCTTCATAAATTGGATGCACCTCATGGTTCATTTCGGCTTCCAATTCCCGTAAGGCGGTGATTAATGGAATGCACTTTTCAATGGCATTGACTCCGGCCTGGGCGTCATGCACATGTCGGGGTACACCGGTGAGGCTGACTTTAAACCATAATACGCCCAATTGGGCAGTCAAAATAGCAAGACCAAACGGCTCAGGAATGAGGACAGCCTCAGCATCATGGCCGGCCGCCACACAGGCCAGCGCGCCATTGCCACCGCACTCTTCTTCGATGACCGCTTCAATTGTAACCGGGGCCTTAAAGCCGAAACCGGCTTTTTCCACCGCATGGACGGCATACGTCATGGCAGCCACCCCTGATTTCATATCCCCGGCCCCCCGGCCATAAAGCCAGCCGTCTCGCTCGACAGGATCAAATGGGTCCATATCCCAGAGACTCACCGGTTCCGGACTGACCACATCCAGATGGCCGTTGAAGATAACGCTTTGGCCCCCCTCCGCACTGGCTACCCTTCGGGCAACCACATTATATCGACCTTCATAGGACCAGGGTACCGGGGCAAACCCGGGATGCTGCGAAAGTTTGACCGGATCAATGAAAATCCTGGCTGGGTCAAATGAAAGCTTGTTGAGTTCCGCTTCCATAACTTCCAGGACCGAGGCTTCATTTTCCAAGTACTGGGTTCAGCCACCAGCCGACAGGTAAAGTCGAGAATGTCATCAGCGAAGTGATCAATACGGCCAATAATTTGCTTTTCTATTTTATTCATCCGAATTTCCTTCAATCTTTACGCCTCGGGCTGGAAGGTTTTTATCATCTCCACTATCTGACACCTTATATGAAATTTATTTAGACAGGATTTACAGGATTATCTGGATTTATTTTGGACTCGTATTTCTCTATCCTGCTGATCCTGTCATAAAAAAATGTATTTCGTTAAGTTTTCTATTCGATTAAACTGACCGTTTTTTTGGTCAGAGGCGACGCTCGTGTGAAACTACATGAAATCCAGGGTCATTTTTATGAAGTTTCACACGCGATTTCGAGGACGAGGACGAGCACGAGGACGAAAAGAATCCGATTAGATCGCATGCATACGCCCCCGCTGTTACGGGATGACACGTCTATTTAAAAAATTGTGGCGTGCCTCCTGCGCCTTTTCCTGTATTCCGCATCTTTAGCCGCGGCATAGTCCCGCCCTATCGGACGACGACGGGTCCAACTTCCCGCTCTCCGAGCCTACAGCTCGGAGAGGCCGGAGGCCGAATTCCTAACGACTCACATGCACCAGCGGCATACGATCTTTCCAGGGCATGGCGCTTTCAAAGGCACCGGCAATTCGGATTAGCGTCGCCTCACCACCAAATCCAGCGGCAAACTGTACACCGATGGGCAATCCGGACTCGCAGTGCCCCAATGGTAAAGAGATAGAAGGTGTCCCGGTCACGTTGAACAGGCCCATATGTTGGAATATCCTGAAATCATTTTCCCAGAATTCATGGGGTTCCAGATCATCTCTCTTGGTGGTAAATATACCATGTAGTTGCGGCAATATGGACAGGCTGGGCGTTATCAGGACATCATACTTTTGAAAGAACTGACCGACAATCAATCTCGTCCGCCGCATAACCTCAAAAGACACTAATATGTCCACCACTGAAAGCGCTTCGGCGCGTTTGATCATTTTCAAGGTTCCGGGTTCAAGATAATCCGGACTTATTTCTCTTCCCATTTCCCTGGCAATCTTAGCCAGGCCGACATCAGCCAGACCGAACACATTCATCACGACGGTATTCACTTCTTCAAAATCTAGTTCGGGTGAATCCATTTCAACCGAGTGGCCCATATCTTCACAGACAGATGCCACTTTAGCCACCACCTCAATAATCTCAGGATCCACAGGGTACGGCCCCCAGGGGTCGGCAGTAAACGCGATACGCAATCTGCCGGTGGGGATGTTTAATTCTTCCATAAAGAGCCGTTCTGGTTTTACAATGATAAAGGGATCTCCGACACCGGCGCCGTGGACGGCATCCAGCATGGCGGCCGTATCCCTGACGCTGCGGCTGACAACAAACTCCCGTGCAAGCCCGAACATGGGATCCTGCCGGTCCGGTCCGGCGCTGATCCGTCCTCTGGAGGGATTCAGCCCGACTACACCGCAGCAGGAAGCCGGAATTCGAATGGATCCTCCGCCGTCACTGGCATGGGCCACCGGCACGATTCCGGCAGCAACACTGGCGGCTGCGCCGCCACTGGACCCGCCGGCCATGCGATCCAGATCCCAGGGATTGCGGGTAATCCCCTGTAAAATGGTCTCTGTCTGCCCGGATATTCCTAACTCCGGGACGGTGGAGCGTCCCATGGTGACCAATCCCGCCTTTTTGAACCGTGCCATCAAAAAGGAGTCTTTATCCGGCACGTAACCTTTGAAAAGTCGGCTTCCCAGCTCCTGCAATCTCCCGCCTTCGGTAGCACCGAGGTCTTTTCTTAAAAAAGGAACTCCGGCAAAAGGACCCTTACCATTTAAGGCATTTTTTGCAATATCCAAAGCATCATCGTAAACTTCAATCACGGAATTGATTTGCGGATTCATTTTATCCACGGCCTCAATGAATAATTCTGCTGCTTCAGTCGGCCTAATATCCCCGTTGCGAATAGCCTCCGCCAGACCCAAACCATCGTACTGTGCATATTCGGTTAGATTCATATTTATAACCAATTAACTAATCAACTAATCAACCAATCAACGATATCTGGAGTGCAATAATTTCGCGTCAAGATCGAGGGTTGTGTGCTGATCCCGCATAAAGTCAGCCGCAGTGACGGCATCACCTTTTTCGATCAGCTCAATCAGCGTCAAATGCTCCTTGTGGATCACATGTTTCCGCCTCAGGCCCCAGTCCTTTTTACCGAATTCAAACAATCGCTGGCGGAGGATATTGATATGATTTAAAATAAGCTCATTTGTGGAAAGGTTCAGATAAACATTGTGAAAGGCCGTATTCAAATTCCAATAGCGCGGAAAATTCCGCCCCGCCAGATTCTCTCCCATCTCTTCATTTATTTGTTTCATCTGCTCAGTTTCACGCACACCGATCCTGTCAAAAACCGCAAGCAGGACCCGGGAATCAAGGGCTCCAAGCATTTCGTACATATTTTCAATGTCCTTTTTAGCCAGCTCATTTATTCGGATTCCCCGTTGCGGCAGAAAAGTAACGAAACCCTCGTTTTGCAGCTGTAAAAGCGCGTCCCTGAGAGGTGTCCGGCTGATATCCAGCTGTTTCATCATTTGACTCATGCTGACAAACATACCGGGTTTCAAGTTTTCCTCTTTGAGCTCTTGGCGCAGGTATTCATAGACTTGGGCCCGTAAAAGTTGATGCCCAGGAGGATTTGGATTCACAATATTGGGCATGTTTTCCATAGTTTTAATTAGGAGATGTGACGGAAGATAACTGGAATTAGGTAAGGACAAAATCCAATTTTAAGACTAATATACTAGTATACTAATATATTTGTCAAGAAAAAATTTAAAAAATCATTAAATTAACATCAACTTTTCGTGGGGGATGGCTTCCAATCACGCAATGAAGTCGCTTAAAAACCTTAATCGCTTAATCGCGGCTGGAAGCGCTCCCACAGAACTAACACCAATTTTTTCGTCTTCGACCAATGCTCAAAAACATCAACACCCTGTTTTAAGGCGGTTCCGGGAAAAAAGCTGGATCAAATGCATCAACATCATTTAATCATATGGCCTTCAACCGTGCGCCACATATTGCAAATTCGTTGCGGCGATCGACAACCGGCTGACCGCACAGCTTGAATCTTTTTCCTTTACAAAGGACCCATTGACTATTACATCAGGGCTGCTAATAAACTTGGAGGAAAGAGGAATTGTCCCCTGACAAATCATTAGAAAAATCGGCACTTGTCGTCGCCACCCTGACGTCCTTTATAGGACCGTTTACAATCTCCTCTGTCAACGTAGCCCTGCCCGCCATCCAGGCCGAGTTCTCAACCGATGCCGTTGTTTTGAGCTGGGTGGCGATGTCTTACCTGCTGGCCATGGCCGTGTTTCTAGTACCCTTTGGTAAAGTGGCCGATATTTATGGTCGCAAAAAAATTTTTATCCGTGGTGTAGCGCTGTATACATTTTCATCATTGCTTGCGGTTTTTTCCTTCTCAATGAATGTGCTCATTTTTATGAGGGTTATACAGGGCATCGGTGCGGCGATGTTTGTTACCACCGGTATGGCCATCATAACGTCCGTTTTCCCACCGTCACGGCGGGGGCGGGCCATCGGCATTTATGTCTCAGCCGTTTATATCGGACTGTCCGTCGGACCGTTTGCCGGTGGATTTCTCACCCGCTACCTTGGCTGGCGTAGCATATTTGCGGCGGTGGTGCCGTTTGGCGCCGCGTCGATCTTTATGACCATCAAATATTTAAAGGGCGAATGGGCCGACGCCCGGGGAGAAACGCTGGACATCAGCGGCAGCATGCTCTACGGTCTTTCAATTCTGATATTAATCTACGGTGCATCCCTGTTGCCTCGACCCGTGGCCGGTTATCTGATGATTGCCGGCCTTGTGGGTCTGGGCCTTTTTATCAGACTCGAGTTGCGTGTCCCCTGTCCGGTGTTTGAGGTTAAACTATTTAACCAAAACAGGCTGTTTACTTTTTCAAGTCTGGCAGCGTTGATTAATTACTCGGCAACATTCGCCCTGACGTTTCTACTCAGCCTTTATCTGCAATATATCAAAGGAATCCCGCCCCAGTTTGCCGGATCAATTCTGATTGCCCAGCCCATTGTAATGGCGGTTTTTTCACCGCTGGCGGGCAGACTTTCCGACAGGATTGAGCCGCGCCTGATTGCGTCGGCAGGAATGATGATTACAGCCATTGGACTGTTTTTCTTTGTCTTTATCGGAGCCGACACATCTAAAATCCTAATTGTTTTAGCACTGGCTTTTCTCGGGTTTGGCTTCTCTTTGTTTTCATCACCCAACATGAGCGCCATTATGGGTGCCGTTGAGAGGCGGCACTTTGGCATCGCTTCAGGCACCGTGGCAACCATGCGCCTGCTGGGTCAAATGGCCAGCATGGCCATCACCATGGTGGTGTTTGCTGTTTTTATCGGCAGGGAGCCGATTTCACCCTCGAATTACGACCAATTCCTGAAGAGTGTTCAGGTGGCTTTTTTGATTTTTTCTTTATTGTGTACGCTGGGAATCCTGTTTTCGTTATTACGGGGTGAGTTAAGAAATGGGGTTAGCCTAAAAGAATGATAGGGATTAGAAAAGCATAGGTGCTTATTGAAACCCAGCTTCATTGCCCCTGCAGGGGGGGTGGTGAAACAGTTGGGGCTCGCGCCAAGAGTGCCGCAACACTGATTACCGCACATCGAGCATAATAATTTCCATCTGATCCTTTGAACTCTCATTCAGGATAAATTTCATGTGCTTCACCACCAGAGCGGATTGCATGTGTTCTTTTTGTTTGTGATCTCGCATGTACCCGTAACTTAAAATTGACAATCAGCTAATTTTTAAATATAAATAATTAACAAATATGTTAATTATTTATATCTGATGAAAATATTGGAATTGAAAAACATACCCAAGTTGTATTTTGGATTTAAAAAAGAAAAGGGTTTTTTTATCGCAACTCCTGAGAAGGCGCTTCTGGACGCCTTATATTTGATGTCTTACGGCCGCTATGCACTTGACACATCAGCGTTAGATGTAGCGAAGCTTGACCGAGACAAGGTCAAACGGATCAGCATGGAATTTCCGTTGAGAACACAAAACCGGTTAAACAAGCATGGATATTTTACAACAGCATGAAATATTTGAAATTGAAGTTCTGGACCTGATGAAAAACGCGAGGATCCTGGGACCGCTTGTCTTTGGCGGTGGATCGATGCTGAGGCTCTGCCATGAGCTAAACCGCTATTCAGTCGACCTTGAAGAAAAACTTGCCTCCATTTTGAATTCTTTATAAAAGAGCCGGCTGCTAAACTAATTTCATCTTGATCGATAAATTTTAGCGCATCACGAAATTAGGAGACATGGATAAAATTCAGCTAATTTTTTTCTTCATCAGCGGTTTTATGGTCTCACGCCTGATGATAAAAGTTCGTCTACCCCAGCGAATGGTTTATTGGTTTATCGGGAAAAGACATCTTTCACTGGCTAAAATACTTTTCTACCTCATTGCCATCTCGGCGTTTTTGTCGTTTTTCATTCCTAATGCCATAACGGTGTTAACCCTTCTGCCCCTTTTAGAATTGTTGCGGCGATCTTACGAAAAGGCGAACGGCCCTTCCGGGAGTGTTGCGACCATGCTGGCCCTGGCGACGATTTATGGTGCCAACATCGGTGGTATGGGTTCAATTACCGCCACCCCGGCAAACGGCATACTGGTCACCTATGCCGTCTTGAATGACGTTCCCGGCATACAGCACCTGACATTTGCATCGTGGCTTGTCTGGGGCATTCCGCTGGTTATCATTTTTGTATGTATTGCCGCTTTGATTTTATGTATGGTACTTCGCCCCTGGAAGAGTCAAAAAAACAGTATTCAACTGCCGTTTGATGCCGAAAAAACATACCATCCGTTTCAGAACCTGACCATCTGGATCTCGGTATTTTACTTTTTGTCATCCTTTATTTTATCTTTATTTATGATGTATTTTTCAGATCGAACATTATTGATATTATTTATTTCCGGCATCCTGACCCTGCTGTTTATTTTGTTTCTCTTCTTTTTACCTGTGAGAGTTGGCCCTAAAACGGATTCCAGGCAGGTGTTATTGACCCTGGCGGACTGTTATAATGAACTGCCCACCAGAGGGTTTATCTTTGTCGGCATTGCGGTGGTGCTGGCGGCAGTTTTGTATGCCTTTAAGATCCACGAATTTTTTGCCGGCTGGGCCGCATTGATTATTCCGACCGACATATCCCTATTCGCATTGTTTTTTTTGATTGCGCTGGCGACCTCCTTTTCAACAGAGGTACTCAGCAATACCGCCGTTCAGCTCAGCTTTTTTGTGATAGTCCCTCCTTTGGCACAAACCTTGGGATTTTCCGCTTTGGAAATGCTGATCATTATCACGCTTTCCTGCACCAGTGCCTTTATGAGCCCCATCGCAACCGGTGTAAACGGTTTGGCGTTTGGCGGTGTGAAAGGGGTCTCGTTTTCAAAAATGCTTGTCGTCGGATTTATCCTGAATATTGCCGGAGCCTGGTTGATTTCAAGCTGGGTTTTGTTTGTTGTGGATCGATTGTATGGTCTGATGCTCTAGCGTGACTTTATCACGATTTATGGTATAATTCCCCATAATCTCTTTATTTTTCAGTGGTTAGCATGATCTGAAGTGTATACACCAACACCTTTGAATTTTGGACGGTTATTGTGGAAATCTTTAATTGCTAACGCTTCCATAATTACATTTTCCTCATCAGACATTTCTTCCAACTTATAGATGGCCTTAACTCTCCCCCTTGTTTTTGATTCTTCGAGTATAGTGCCAAGACGTATGTTGTTTAACATATCTAAGAGTGTGTCCAAGGCTCCTGTAAATCGCGCTTCTAATTTAGCCTGTCGCCACACGATTGCAGATAATTGATAGCCAAGCACACAGCCGAAATAATGAACAATTATTTTCTGATCTGTCCAATGAAATTGTGGTTTCAGTGCAAGATGATATGGGTTCTTCAGATTTTTGAAGGTATGTTCAATGAAAGATTGACCATAGTAGGCTTTAATAATGTCAACAGTATTCCAATGATGGCGGTCAGTCATAATAATTCTAAAACCCAGTTTGTCTTCTATTTCACTGAGCTTTTCTTTATTGATTGAAAACTCCAATTGGAACCTGCCCTCGGATATTTCACTTAGTGACCAGTCAATAAGGTTATTGAGAAATTGCCCCTTTAGTAAATTGCTTATCTTTTCTTCGAGTTGCTCTTTATTCCGTTTCTTTGCCCTTGGGTTTAAGAGCGATTCTTGCAATTCTCTGAGTCGTTTTTGCTTTTTTTCCAAGGACTGATAAATCCCCCTTATTTGTCCGGCCTTCAATTTGTCAGAAATGAAAACAATTACGGTTCTTTCTTCCTGCCAAATTTCCCGTTTATCCCTGTACACCTGGATAATGCGGTCACCAACATCAAGTTCCTCAAAATTATCAATCGCTTCATCGATTAAGTTTTTGTGATGATAAGGAGTAAGTGCGCCAACATAATGCAACTGCAAGTCTTTGACAATGGCCATGTTTTTTTTGGAATTATTCCCACGATCAAAAATGAGTGTGTGTTTTTCAACATCCAGACCTAACTCTTCCAGTCTATTTTTAATCTCTTTGATAACTATCCTAAAAACCTTTGTGTCATTCATATTGCCCTGATAGGTACGGTGAAACAATGGTATCATGTCTTCACGTGTAACGACCATGGCCAATCCAACTTGTCTCAGGTCATATCGCTTTTGCTTATTTTTTCCTCGTTGCGCAATGGTGCACCGCAAATTCGTTGTGGCAATGTAGGTAAAAAAATTGGTGGTATCAAAGAAAAGAGTATCGCTTTCCAAGCCGTATATCTTGATAATCCTTTCTAATAACTCTCTCTCAATCTTAGGGATTGCTTCTATGGGCAGTGCATCCATCAAATCCCAAAAATGCTGACTGTCTATTTTGCTTAAGCTGCATCTAAGCAAGTATGCTAAAGGTCGTTGTTTTTGCCCAATTAGACCAGCCCCTTTTGCTGGTCGGCATGCACACCCTACCAATGGCGGCCAGCAGCAGAGTTATTCCAACTGTAAGGTTATTTCTGATTGGTTTTTCGGCCATATATGACCGTGATGACTTGACATATTGATTGATTAAAGAAGAGATGTCCAATTTATGAGCCACATCCAGCAATGCTGCAATTGCGCCATGGGAGTATGATTTGAGGCGCAGTCCTTGGGTAAGTCCCTGCAGCCGTTTCAATAAAGCATCAGGTTTGCCAAGATATTCTAAAACAATGGGCCTTGGCTTGCCATTAACTCGTCTTGATTCGACTATGTACCAATATTTATGGCCTCTGGATTTCTTTGATTGAATAGTAGCCATCAACCCTCGATTATTATTCAGTGTATACATTAACTCATTAGTGATCATATAGCATACTATTTAGGGTATTGTCAAGGATTTATTTGATATTAATCAGTGTATACATAAAATTTACGAATAAAAAAAGCCGCAAACCCTGAAAAAACAACGAGTTACGGCTTTAAACCCCTTGA
>PVMK01124982.1_pt1 | contig 10407 bp, 14 predicted proteins | sample 1853481 | NCBI WGS metagenome assembly PVMK01 (sample SAMN08533507, study PRJNA380276) | Marine sediment metagenome, whole genome shotgun sequencing project. | reverse complement strand
TAAAGCTGGCCTCATCCGAGGCCAGAAACACTACCGCTGAGGCTACTTCTTCAGGTTCACAGATACGGCCCTGGGCTTCGGCGAGTGCACCCTCCTCCCAGGACTGACCGGCGATATCCAGTTCGCTGATTTCCCTTAAACCATGTGCAGTCTTGACAAACCCTGGACAAACGGCGTTACAGCGAATTCCCTGATCTCTGTACTCGACCGAAATGGCGCGCGCGAGCTGTAACACGGCGCCCTTGGTCATACAGTAAAGCGACTCGAGCGCATAACCCAGTTCCGACGCTATTGACGCCGTTATAACAATCGAACCACCACCATTATCACTCATCTCTTTTACCGCACGCCGACACACCAGAAAGGCGGATCGCACATTGATATCCATCAAACGATCGTAATCCTCCTCGGTCGATTCGTGCAGCGGTTTCACAGTTATGGTACCAGCGTGATTAAAAAGCACGTTGTAAGACCCGAAAGATTCGATAACCCTGTCAAATGCGGCATCCACCTGCCGGGCGTCGGAAACATCAGTTTCGATAAATTCAGCAGTACCACCGCCCTGCCGAATTAACTGCACGACTTCTTCACCAGCCTGTTTCTGAATATCCAATATGGCGACAGTAGCACCCTCGTTGGCAAAGGCTAAAGAAGTAGCCCGCCCCATTCCTGCTGCACCACCGGTAATTATGGCGATCTTCCCTGCCAGTCGACCCGATCGATTATCGGTTTGAGCAGTACTGGTATTACTATCGTTAGGCATGTCTCGCTCCCCACTAGAATGTTAATCGCATATGTCTGACCACATTTGCCTGTTTTCCAGGCCCAGCTACCTGCCCCCCGCCAACCTATTGTTCAGCTTCGAAGCCAGGCTTAAACGCATGAAGAATTTTATCGCTACGTACGCACCGTTTTGATTTTATGGAAAAACTTGGAGAAAAGTTCCTGTTGCGATGATATTTGTAGCTTTCCGTAAACATTTCGTCGGTGGATTCGTACTGTGCCGACGGATATTCCGAGACTTCTTGCAATCGAATCCGAGGAATGCCCTTCGAGAACCTGTGCGACTACCTGGGTTTCTCGCGGTGTAATGCGCGGGCTGAAAAGCGCACTCACTGTCTCCTCGATAATGGTTCGGTTTTCTCCCGTCGCCAGACCCGAAGGCTCGTCTTCAAACCTGTTATGCAAATCTTTCCAGTGATGCTGCGACAGACTATTAACAATCGGAACAACGCTCTCGAGCAGCCTGAATTCCTTTGCCGAGAACCTCGAACTATCTCCCGAACGCATCAGTGAAATAACAACTGCGACTTCATGCGAGAGATAAAAGGTGTAACAAATTTCCTCGGCGAGTCCTGTCTGTACGTAGTAGGAACGATAATATTCACTTTTATAAAAACGGTCGGGCGCTATATCACCCAGCCGGTATAGACCATTCTCTACCTTACGGCCACATGCCTTGAAAAATGGGTCGAGTAGATAGGGTCCTTTCAGGTAGTCATCGACAAATACAACCCGTTTGGCCGGCGAGAATGCCTGGTACAGGCAAAGGGGAGTCTCGTTCGCATGATAAGCGAAGGAGACAGAATAATCGAAATCTGCAATCGATTTGAGGGCAGCGACCAGGCTGCTCGAAAATTCCTTGGTGCCAATAGAATCAATGCATTGCGACAACAGCGATATCCGGGCAGTGCTTCCCAGGTCAATTTTTTTTGTCCTCGCGGGATTAGGCGCCATTAAAATAATTTTCTCTTGAAAGTCTATTCCACATGTAGCAGTTATTATTAGATTAGATGATATATACCCTAAATGAGACAAACGGTATACATTTGCTTGGTTCACATGGTAGACTATTTGTTCTATAAAACTCAAGAACAATTTACATAGAGGAGAAAAATGCACTTGCTGGTGGATCGAATTGCCCAGTCAATCCAGTGATTCGCGAGAGGTTGATATTGAGTTTCGCGGCGTCACGAAACGTTATGGTGACGTTGTGGCTGTCGACGATGTGTCACTTAGCGTCGAACGCGGGGCTTTCTTCAGCTTTTTAGGCCCATCCGGTTGCGGTAAAACAACCTCATTGCGGTTGATCGCCGGGTTTGATCAGCCCACGGAAGGTGATGTTTTTATCGGTGGCACATCTGTCGTTGGAATCCCGCCCCACAAGCGGCCGGTGAACATGGTGTTCCAGCAATACGCGCTATTTCCACATATGGATGTTTCTGAAAATATTGGCTATGGCCTGCGTCAGCGAATTCCGAAACCGGAAAAACGGGAAATAGCTAAAAGGGTCGACGAAACTCTGGAAATGGTTCGGCTAAGTGGTTATGGCAAACGCAGGGCCTGGGAGTTATCCGGTGGACAGCAGCAAAGAGTGGCTCTGGCCCGTGCCCTTATCAATCGCCCGACCTGTTTGTTGCTTGATGAACCGTTAGCGGCGTTGGACCGCAAGCTTCGTCGCGAAATGCAGATTGAGCTACAAACCCTACAGCGAGAAGTAGGTATTACTTTCATACTGGTTACCCATGACCAGGAAGAGGCACTGTCGATGAGCGACCGTATCTGCATCATGCGAGAAGGACAAATCATCCAGTCCGGTAGCCCGCGTGAACTGTACGATGAACCAATTAACAAATACGTGGCTGATTTTGTTGGCAAGACAAATTTTTTTAGTGGTAGAGGTAGTCGATGTCAAGGTTCGAGCATCACTGTTAAATCTGAGATCCAGCCAGGTTTTCGTAGGCGCTCAACCGAAAGGGGGCACCAATCATGGCGAAAGGAAGTAAGGCCAGCGTGGCGATTCGTCCCTGAAATGATATCTATCACTGCTACCGGCTGAAACCAGCGATAGTACCAGCAGTCACCATACAGGGACGGGTGATGAACAGGATATTTCTGGGCGAACACTCCGAATATCTGGTAGCAACCGAGGGATACGGTGAGGTAATGGTGTTATCTCCAAATCCATTGAGAGTATCAATAAAAGTTTTGCGCCAGGGTGACAATGTCTCGATCAGCTGGAGACCTGAAGCAGTGCTTGTACTTGGAGATACATAAGGCTGTGCTGTAAATCCGTCAGTGCCAGCCTTTAATAAAATAACGGATCGATTCAACGAGGGGATAAATAATGAGTAACAGTAATGATGACAATAAGCCAATAAGCAGCGAAGCAATTCATGAAGGAATTACGGCGCTATGAGAAAGGTTCGGTAACGCGCCGGCATTTCCTGGGAGTAACCGGCCTGGGTACAGCGATAGCAACTATGGGAGTCGCAATACCATCGCTATGGTCAGGGCCAGGTCGCACGCTGCAAGTGACCTTGGTGATCGGTTGATATTTTCGACCTGGCCGAATTACCACAACCAGGCAATTCTAGATAGGTTTACGGAAAAAACCGGCGTCAATCTTCAGGTCAACGCTTTTGGATCAAATGAGGAAATGCTGGCCAAAGTTGCAGGCAGGTGGAACCGGGTGGGATGTTTTTGTTCCGACCAACTACACCATATCCAATTATGTGGCGCTCGACCTGATTCAGGAACTGGATTTGTCCAGGTTGCCGAATTATGATGCCTCAGCCAATAATCCGAAATTCGCCGGTCCCGGCGACGGTTAACGGCAAGGTGTACTGCGTGCCGAAGAACTGGGGAACGACTGATTTATCGTCAACAGCAAGAAAATCAAGAGCGGCCCCGAAAGTCCTGGAAAGAATTCTTTGACGTGACCATGGGCGCTGGATCCGGGCATACTATCCTGCATGACTACCAGCTGACCACCATCGGCGCGGCCCTGTGCGCGCTGGGATACTCCTTCAATTCCATCGACGCCAAAGAACTGGGCGAGGCCGAAGCATTGTTGATCGAGTCCAAACCCCATCTGTTTGCGATCACGTCCGATTACCAACCGGGTATGCGCAGCGCGACGGCTGGATGTCGATCTGCTGGAACGGCGACGGCACACAGCTTAAAAATGATCATGCCGGAAATGGACTATGTGATCGCTACCGATGGTGGAGAGATCTGGACCGACTTCTACGCCATTCCCAAGGATGCGCCGCACCTGAACGCTGCTTATGCCTTCATCAACTATATGCAGGATCCTGCTGTACAGGCTCTTGAAGCCTGGATTCATGGCTATGCGCCGACAGATTCCCGCGCGATTGCATTGCAGCCTGATTCGCTGGGCAGTGATCCCATTCTGCATCCCGCTGAAGATCTGATGAACGGCCTCGAGTTTGGTGCGGCACAGACACTGACAGACCCGATCCGGGCCGAAGTGATGGCTCGCTTCAAGTCTGCCTGATTCCGATGTGAATCTAATTGATGGATGACGATGAGAGAGGATAGTAAACCGAACAGCTGGCTAACTGCAGTCCTGTTAGCTCCTACTACAATGTGGTTTCTGTTCATGTTAATCCTGCCTCTCATCGTTATCCTGATTTTCAGTTTTGGCGAGCGGGCTGCCGTAGGAGGCTATGGAGGGGGTTTTACGTTTGAACATTACCTGAATCTTCCTGCACGCCTGAAAGCATTCCAGAACACCATGACCTTTGCCCCGGTCGGGGACGCTATTGTGCCTGCTCGTGGCCTACCCGCTGGCCTACTACCTGGCGCTAAAAGTGGACAGCCGATATAAGCTGTTATTGCTAGTATTGGTAATTGTACCGTTCTGGACCAGCTTGTTGATCCGAACCTACGCCTGGATATATATACTGGGTGGTCGAGGAATCCCGTCACTGCTTGAGCTTATCGGGTTTGAGGGCGTGCGCCTGATCAACACGCCCGGTGCCGTGTTGGTTGGAATTGTTTACGGGTATCTTCCATTGATGGTGTTCCCCATATTTGTTTCGCTGGAAAAACTCGACAAGACCCTGCTCGAAGTTTCAAACGATCTTGGGCGGGGATCTCCCGTTTAAAACATTTATGCAAATTACGCTGCCACTATCAATGCCTGGAATGGCGACAGGCTGCATGTTGGTGTTTATCCTGTTGATGGGGGAATTTCTGATCCCGGCTTTCCTCGGCGGTGGGAAAGGTCTTCTTCATCGGCAACGCACTGGTCGATTTATTCCTGCAATCGCGCAACTGGCCTTTCGGTTCGGCAGTCTCGATCGCGCTGGTTATGATTATGCTGGTTACCGTCAGTTTTTACATGCGAATGACCCTAAGAAGCAAGACCGGTCGTGATGAGTCTTTGATGTAAGAGGAATATCGACTGTGCGAATTTACGCCATTGCCGTCTATCTATTTCTATACGTGCCTATCGGCATCATCGTATTGTTCAGCTTCAACGCCGGACGGCATGCGAGCGAGCTTCGGGGCCTGTCCGTCCAGTGGTATGGTAAGGCACTGTCAAATCCTTTCGTCGGGGACGCCTTTTTTACCAGCCTGGTCGTTGCCCTGTCGGTCGCTATTTTATCGAGTTTAATGGGAACGGCAGCAGCACTGGCCCTGCAACGTCTGAAAGGGACCCGGCGGGTCATATTTGATGCATTGATTTACATATCGGTGATGATACCGGGTATTGTCATTGGTATTGCCACGCTGGTAGCACTGGTGACGGTTTTTGATTTCCTCAACCCGTTACTGGCTTCGATATGGCCGGAAGGCGCAAAACCGCCGAAACTGCATATGGGCTATCTCTCGGTCATAGCGGCGCATACGCTGTTTACCATGTCGCTTGTGATCATACTGGTTCGCGCTCGCATCGCCGGGATGGACCGTGCATTAATTGAAGCTTCGATGGATTTGTATGCAACACCCTGGCGCACCTTTTACCAGGTCACGCTACCACAAATTTACCCGGCTATTCTGGCTGGCTTCCTGCTCAGCTTCACCTTTAGTTTTGACGATTTCATTATTTCCTTTTTTGTCGCTGGACCCAATACCACGCTGCCTATCTACGTTTTTGCCTCCATTCGCCGAGGCATCACACCCGAGGTGAATGCGATCGGCACAATGGTTCTTGCCGTGTCTCTTGTTTTACTGGTAGCAGCCCAGTTCTTGTTGCGTGCGCGTACCAGGCGCTAGCCACCTCAGTGGCACTTAAACTCGCGGGCAATCAAACCAGATATTACAATCACTCAAGATCGGCAATTTGTTGATCGATCACTTCAAGCATACGTTTTCGATCCAGGGTTCCATAGTGTCCGGTATAAACACAATTGACGGGTAATTGCCGAAAGCGGCGAATACTTGTGCAGTAAGCTATCGGGTCAGTAGGAGGCCAGGCGAGGCCATGGTCACCGTCGTAGAGCATGTCGCTGGTAAACAAACTGCCGCTGGCTTCTTCCCAGATGGCGAGGCCGCCCGCCCCCCGTCCCGGCACATGCATGACTTGCAGGCTACGGTTACCCAGTTCAAACACATCACCTTCGTCAACCAGTCGGGTTGGTTTAGCCGGTGTCAACGAATAGTCTCCCAGCTGATAACCCTCGGAAGGTAATGACCATAGCGTCGATTCGTTCAGGTAGTCACTGACGCGATTACTTTCGACATCGAAGCTCCCAAGTACAAGCGCATCGTTCGGGTGGCAGGCCCTGTCCGAAAAACTATGCCAGCCACCGGCATGATCATATGAATCGTTCAGCGCGACCGCCGTGACCGGTTTGCCGGAAATGGCTTCGACCAATGGTGCGGGGGAAACCATTCCGCTGCCGGTATCTATGACGAGGTCACGATCCCTGCCCCGCACGATCCAGATATCACCGACAGCCAGCGGATCGATATGTGATTCCCGCAACAGCAGAATGTGGTTTTCAAAAACCTCGATCGAAAACCAGGGGTCGGCAACAAGTTTCGATATCTTCTCTGTATTATTGGCGATCATATAAATTATCCCGGTCATGAACCTGTCTGGTATGTACATTGTACCTAACTTAAAGATTCATGGTCCGCATTGGTGCCAGCAAGGTTATCGACGAGACATATAGATATCAGGCGTAGACCCGGGGAATGGTGAAGCCTATTCTTCCCACTATTCTTCGCATAGTCAGGGGAGAGCGGTGGAGGACATAGAGGGTGCTGGATATGAGCTGAACTATATTCCGATTATGGATCTGGTCTGGGGCAAGGGATTCATTGCGCCGGGTTACACCTTTTCCCGGATACCCCGCAAGGCTATACGAGGTGGATGTGTGAAGCGGGTTTTGACAAGCTTAGCCATTCCGATGCCAGCGACTGGTATCGAAACCGCGCCACCGAAGGACTCCAGGAATTAACCGGCACACTGTTTGAAAAAGCCGCCAGGTTAACCAGTGAGGAAATGCGCGACTCAATTATCAATGAATGGCAGGCGTTAAATGTGGTACTACAGTCTGGCGAACTCAGATCGGGCTACTTCCGCGGCCGCAGACCAGGCTGAATAACACCCGGTTTTATTATCGAATGTCCTTAATGAGAGTTTAATAGCTAGCCAAAAGCAGACCCTAGATACGTGTTATCCAGGGGTGGCAATGTGCACAAATCCGACGTAAGCAACTCTTGCTAACCACTAGTGTGTTAAGAAGCTCTCCATGTAGCTGAGCAGTTCATGCAAGAGGCCATGTTTTTCCAGTAGTGGCTCGACTTCTACTAGACCTAGCCAAACTACAATGGGTATAGGTGCGGTAGCCAACAGCGCTGTAGCTAAAAAACCACCCCATCGAAAAATTCCACTGGCACCACATACAAAAGCTATCCCACCACCTCCACCGATAGCGGAATTGCCAGGTAAGTTTAGGCTTGCTGCGAGCATTAAATGGCGGTGTCTAAGCAGGCCTGACTTCATACGATCTCCTAATCTCGTATTACCCGGCTCACCGACTATTAAGGACTCCATCACCGCGTTGACGCCGGGTCCATCAGGCTCGATCCCCAGTTTTGCCATCCACTTATTGTAAGCAGAAGCTGGGAGAAACCTGGCTGCGGTAAATGCAAGGAAGAGACCACCAACGGTCGCCACATAAGCGACAATGATGCCCAGCTGACCGAACAAAGCCATAATCAATATCCCCAGCTCAATTGCAGGAACGAACGGAAGGGCAAGAACGATCATATATAAAATTGCTGCGAAAGCGATTGATAAAATATCAAGCCCCAACGATTCAGGTGATAAGATCGTTTGTACCTCGTGAAATCCAGCGTGGGAAAGGTGATGGCCGACAGCTAACAAGGCGGCCCAGATTCCTATACTTAAAATACCACGAAACCCCGGTACTGGAATTCCGGGCAGGCTCAGAATTACTAAATAAACCAAACCGACAATAAACAGAATCTGGAAAATTATCCGGGAAACCGGTGTATTGAATGCTGTCTTGATGTCACCGAGATATTGGTGTCCAAGCTTGTGAACATAAACGACTAACAAAATCCAGGCTGCAACGGTCAATACGATACGTAGAGCTAAACGCCAGTACCGTTTTTTCATTCGATTGCTTCCCAGGTTATCGACAGGCTAATTCCCTTTCTAATTCTCAAAATCAGTAAATCGGGAATCCCAAGTACCTCATTGGAGTCTATATCAACCTGTTCAACCTATGCCACCGAGGTCTGCTCTGTGCCGACAGTACTAGTTCGTAGTAGTAAAATGAACGTCAGCTAACCGGAGGCAGCCAGTAATATTCGGCCAGAGAATTATCGGTTCGTGCTCATACCGGAAATTCCAAATATCCGTATCAAGAGAAATGCCCCCGAATATATTCTTCCCAGCTTTTACCCCGGTTTATAAACTTCGTATACATCAATCGTTGGTGGTGCAGTGGCTATACCCTGTAACGTCTCTGCTACCTCCGATCGTATTGCACTGCCTCCTGTTTCGGCATCATTCTCTGATTCCCATAGACTGAACGAGCCATACTCACTCTCATCTGAAGAAATAATAAAGTGGATACTGATAAATCCTTTTTGCTCCTTGGCTAGTGCGAAAACTCTGTCGGCTAACGCCTCAACTTCGGAGCGTCTATTCGGATCGGTATTAAATTTCAGTAAACGAGCATACATAAAAATTTCTCCTTCTTTGATGTAGTTGTTATTAGATTTTGTTTACTAGCAATCCATCATACCTCTGAACAAATCGTGAAACTAGCGAAAATCAAATTGGTATGGCGAGACCTTGATAATGTCTCGTCTGTGCCGGGAGCGGGAGTTAATCAAGGGGATTTGAACGTCGGCTATCTGGAAGCTGTATTTTTTGATCGAATTCTATATGTAATAATCATCAGTGATCTAATTTATATAGAGAGGTGACTCTAATGGCTAGCGACGAAAAGGTAAACGGCGGTTGCATGTGTGGTGCGGTACGTTACGAAGCAATCGGTAAGCCTGTTAATGTGGCATATTGCCACTGTATCGACTGCAGGGGATTTACAGGCGCCCCAGTGGTTGCATGGGTAGTTTACGAAACTCAAAAGGTGAGCTTCGTGAAAGGTAAGTGCAAAATTTATGAGTCTTCGTCTGGAAGGGGTTGGGGATTTTGCGATCAATGTGGCACGTCGATTACATGGGAAGGGGAATCATTCGGTAAGTTTGTTACGGAGTTCCACATTAGTACGCTAGATAATCCTGATGAATTTATTCCCGACCGTCACTGGTATGATAGCCAACGGCTCCCGTGGTTTGACGTTGCGGATAATCTACCTCGTTACCAGATATTCGACTACGGTGGTAAAGAACCGACCCATCATGGTCCTAAATAAAGGGATAGAATAGGCCATGCTCAAATATAGAATTTAATGGCTGCTCCTGTGTGCCATTTCCTGCAGTCTGGCTGCTGCTTATAAGCGTCCGCTATCGGGAAGCAGACGCCAGAATTGACAAGGGTGATCGATTATCCACCTGAATGCCCGTCGGTTCCAATCGTTCGATCAACCTGTTCCACAGCGAGTCCGTTTCACCGGAGAAGATCGCATCCGTATCGGCTGTTACAACATGCCAGTCGCTACGCAAGAGCTCGAAATCGAGCTGCCCGGCCGCCCAACTGGAATGACCGATGTAAAAACGCAGCTCGCTATCGGGTTTTTTTGCCGCAAGTACCTCGTCGAGTATTCGTCGATCCGAACTGATATAGACATCATCGACGACTTGTGCCATTCCCTCCGTCGCTGAATCGCTTCGCATTAACATAAGTATCATTGGCAGTCCAACCGGTCCTCCATAGTACAGCGCATGTTTCTGGTGGCCAAGCGGGCGCTCGACGACCCACATTTTGGACAATCCGTTGTCTACCTGGTAGAGCATGGTGAGGACGGCACACTGGGTTTGATCGTGAACCGGTCAAGTGATGTCAGCCTGTCCGAAGCGGTACCCGACATCGAAGATAAGCTGGCAACAGCACATGCGCTGTACTATGGAGGACCGATTGGACTGCCAATGATACTTATGTTAATGCGAAGCGATTCAGCGACGGAGGGAATGGCACAAGTCGTCGACGAT
>PVMK01145359.1_pt1 | contig 10409 bp, 12 predicted proteins | sample 1853481 | NCBI WGS metagenome assembly PVMK01 (sample SAMN08533507, study PRJNA380276) | Marine sediment metagenome, whole genome shotgun sequencing project. | reverse complement strand
GAAGAGGTCGATCGCCGTGTCGCAGGCGCCCTGGACGTTTTGCGCGTGGCGGGCGGAGAGACCCAACAATTCCTGAAGCGGGATGCCGGCCTCGAGCAGCATGAGACCGGCCCGAGCCATTCCGAGATCCGCTTCGACGAAGTGCGATTCACCGTCTACGACGACCGGCTCGAACAACCCGGCGCGCTCGGCAGCGAGGATCATCACCTCCGGCATACCCGATTCGGCGGCGAACGCTTCGCGGCTGAGCGTGCGCTCTCCGACACTCTCTTCGAGCAGCGCGGCGAGCAACGGTTCTTCAGATCCGCCGGCCGGTGGTTCGAGTACGCGCTGGATTTGGGAGAGTGAAAATCCCTGCTGTTGGAGCGAGCGAATTCGCGTCAAGCGCTCGAGGTGCAGGTCTTCGTAGACCGCGATGCGACCTTCCCGCCGCGGTGCGGGCAGTAGACCGCGTGCTTGATAGAAGCGAAGCGTGTCCACCGGGATCTGCGCAGCCCCCGCGAGCTGCTCGACGCGATATTCCATGTGGGGTTCTAAGAGTATTTACTCATATAGACAAGTCGTTCAAAAACCATGAGTTACGGAATCTACTGCGCATGAAAAGTGCCGAGGCTTCAGCCGGCGTCTGCCGGGCGGCCTTCTGGAGCGCCCGCGATCCTCGCGTCGCGGTCGAACCGAATCGCGAGAGGCAAGAACAGCAGCATCGAGACCAACGTCGAGCCCGCGATGATCATCATCAACCACTCGCGGTCCATGTTTTGAAGAATCCGACCCGCAAGCCCGGGCCCGACCGCGTAGCCAAAATTGAATGCAGCCGCGGAAGCCACGGCGGCGCACCCGGTTCGATCGGCTGCGGCGACAAGCCCAATTTGGTACGGCGAGACGAGGTAGAAACCGATGCCCCAGAGCAAAGATCCGACAAGCAGCGTCAAGCTACTCGCAGAACTGATGTACAGCCAACGCCACTGAGACTAAAAAGGCAACCCAAGACGCTTGGGAAGATCCGCCCGAGCCGCACACCGAGGAGGAACGAATCCAGGCCAAGTCCGATTTCTGGCATCGTCAGCGTGATCCCATTCGTCAGCGATGGCACGCATCCTTCACGAGCGCATTCGCCAATTTCGGTTTCGCTGGGGAGCGGTTTCAGCCTCGACCGGAAGGCAGGCAACTATCTCCCGTTGAGGAAAGTCTCGCAAGGCACCCAAACACCCCGTATCGGTCAGAGATCGCTCGGGGGCGCCGGCAAATCGCCTTCCGCTACGACGGCTGAGCGATCGTTCGGGACGAACCGGTCTTGGGTTTCGAGGACAGTAACTTCGTCGCCAAGATGCAGGACGCCCGATTGGAGCGGTCGAAAATAGACGCCGAAGACGAGGCCACCATCAACGCCCCCGGGCTGCCGGCGGTATTTCGCGAGGGTGCGGATCGGCTCGATACTCCGCTCGGCAGTTTCCTGATTCAACTGCGTGACACTGCAGCGCTCACTGGACGCCACCTTTTCGAACTCGATATCGCCGATCCGCAAGCGCGCCCACCACTCTTCATGAAATGGAGCACTCCCCTCGACCACGAGGTTCTGGCGGAAGCGATTCATCCGGATCGGCTTCGCAATCCGGTCATTGAAGTCGACCAATGAGGCTTCGCTCGTCAGCAAGACCGGAGCAACCGCGGTGAAGCGGCTCTGCTCCACGGGAAAAATGTGGCGGTACCTTTCTGGAGCCGCTCGCTTGCGGATTTCGCCGTTTGCCATCAGACGACACGGTGTGCCCAAGAATTCGCTGAACCAGCGCGCGGCTTCATCACCTTGATCGATCGCTGGCGCCGCGTCCTCCCAGTGCTTCGTCTGCCGCGACTCACCCTGATCGACCACCGCAATTTCGAGCGAATCACGATCCGGTGCGACGACCACGAGATCCGCACCGACGATGCTCGGCTTGATCAACGCCATTCGCGGCAGCTCATCCTGGCCGAGGCCGTCGCCATTCTCGTCGATCAGAAAGAGGGGTCGGTCGCCTCGCAAACCGCTCTCGTCGATCTCTGCCCGCTCGAGCGTCATGCCACCACACGACTTGATGGGGTACTGCGTCAGGCTAGAGATTCTCGCGCTGGTTTGCGCCACGGCTGAATTCCTCCCTTGCGCGGTCATTCTGACCGATTGCAGTCACTCGAACAATGGCGCTTGGCGCGCTTCGATTCGCACGGCCACGAAGGCCTTGGTCACGCCCATGAAGCGCTCCCGGCGAATCTCGCAGTCCGGAAAGAGCGCCCGAAAAGTCGCGAAGTCGAGCAAGCGCAATTCTCCCAGCATGCGATCCACCGACGCCTGCGACGGGCGGGTGATCCACCCCCAGAGCGTAAAGTTCCGGACGAGGCGCCGCTGCCACGAGAGTGGCAGAAAGTGGATGAAAGGCGCGAGCAGGTGCGGCTCGAAGAAAAAACTCCGAGCCGGCGTCTGCACCCACAACTGCCGCCCTACCCTTCGCAACTCCTCCGCAAAAGCGCGCTGTGCGTCGGGGGGTCCGACGTGCTCGATCACCGAATTCGAAAACGCGATGTCAAAGCTGCCGTCGGTGAAATTCAGCTGCATTCCGGAGCCCTGAAGCAGCGTGTAGTGGGCGCCGAGCTCGCCGGCTTCCAGGGGCTCGGTGTTGAGCAGCGTGATTGGGAATCTCGCACCAATCTGCTCCCAGTTGTAGGGCGTCCCGCCGACATCGATCACCGTGGTCTCGGCGGTGGGGCGAAACGTTTCCACGAAACGATTCATACGGCGTCTCCGAAATCCTCGAATCAGAAGATCGTAGACGCGGTGTACGTTCACGAATCGGAATCTCCCTCGAGCGAAGGGGAGATTGCAGGCGGCGCGTAATCAATCGAGAGAATTTCCAGATCGACACTCCCATTCGGTCGACGCCAGGTCACCACGTCATCGACCCGGGTGCCCAGCAGGGCGCTAGCGAGTGGGGAGACCCAGCTGACCTTGCCGACAGCGGCATCGGCTTCGTCTTCGCCGACGATCGCGAAGACGCGCTCCTCTCCATCGGCGTCACACACGCGTACGCTGGCGCCAAATGCCACCTCGTCGCGCGGCTGTGCACCAGGATCCACGAGGATGGCTCGATCGATGCGCACACTCAGGTAGCGGGCGTTGCGGTCGATTCGCTGTCGCGCCGCCTCGCCGTGCATTTCGTCGGCGTCGTCGGACAGCGCGGACCTATCGGCCACGAGCGTCGCGAGGCGGCGCTCGAGCGTGGCGAGGCCCTGCGGGGTCACGTAGTTCGGGTGTTCGCTCTGCGGTCGCTCGGGCAGTTCGGCCTGGGCTTCGCTCTGAAGATCCTCATTGACGAATGCTCGACTCACGATTGTGTCTCCACCGCGACGTGCACAGGCACTTCAAGGAGATCCCGCGAATGCCAAGCTCTCCTTCACTCGCGAAATCAACTTCTCAATTCGAACAGCGCGTCGGTATTTTCGAAGCGCTCATAGGCGCTCGCGACCACGTCATCCGGCACGTCCCAGACCAGCTTGGCGGGTCCAATCGCGTCCTGTTTCAGACAGTCCGGCATCACGTCATCGCTCGAATCAAAGCCGGCGCGCCGATTGAACGCCCACTCGTCCTGCAAGATCTGCCAGCCCATGTCGGCGATCCGCTCACGCGTCATTGCCTCACCGAAATACTCGCCGTAGAAACCGCGAACCTCGTCGAGATTGATCATCATGAAGGAACAGAAACCCGACGAGTCCACCACGGCGTTGACGATCTGAGCCTGCTGGGAGGCCTCCGCCATCTCCTCCTGCGGCTGCCCGGGCTCGACGATGAGCCCCGCCGTGTGATCGGCACCCATCGCGCTCGTGCAGTAGGTAATCCCCGAAGCCTTGAGGGGGACGGGGATCCCACGCGGGCAGCGCTTGCCCCTTGACGACCGGAACCCGGTGGTGCTTGCGCTTTCGGCCGATTGCCGCGGCGCCATTTCCGATCGACCGACCGAGGTCGGTCCCCTCCGCGATTTCGCGCAGGATCCGCTTGGCGCCGTCCGCGTCGCCAAACTCCATAGCCGCCGGAATCCATGTAGACCGCAATCGCGGCGCCGGTCTCGATCGTGTCGAGGCCGATCTCGTCGCAGAGGCGATCGAGGTCCGCGACATCCTCCCAACTCGCAATGCCGCAATTGGCGCCGAGCAACGTGAGCGTCTCGAATTCGAGCGCGGAGGTCTTGTAGTTGCCATCCTTGTCGTGAACGACGTTGCTGCACTTGACGATGCAACCCGTCATGCAATTGTGCATGCCGCCGCCGCGCTCCTCGAAACTTTCCACGATTCTCATTCCCGTCGAGCGTATGGACGTCGGGAGAGCGCCCCTTCGACCCGATTCTTGTACGGAAAGGTATAGAGCGCGTCCGCTTCGACACATCCGACGCTCGTGCCCCATTTGGGGAACGGCTCCTTGGCAGGGGCCGTCGAGATAATACCTCGTGTACTTCTTGCAGAGCGCTCCCAAATTCCTTCTTGTTTGCGGGCTTTCGGGCGGGCCGCTTGCCCGGCGTCGATCGAAACGTACTTGAGCCCCTTGCTTCCCATCACCGCTCCCGAGGCCGCCGCGCCCCGCGTGCCGGGCGGGATTGCGCTCCTTCTCCTGGTCGGTACAAGCAACCGACGCACCCGCGAGTCGCATCTCACCCGCGGGTCCGATCGAAATGAACGAAGCCGTCTCCGAGTAGGTCTTGGCGAGGTCTTCGATCAGCCCGTAGTTCCCACTTCCCCTTGTGTTCGTCCGCGGGCACGACCGTCGCGCTGTCGGCGTCAATATCCAGCGCGTAGCGCCGCTCGGGATCCGCGGGCTGTCCAGTCACCACGACCACCCGATAGCCGAGCCGCATCAGATCCTGACCCGGGTTGCCTCCGGCGTTGGCCTCTTTGATGCCTCCGGTGAGGGGGCTCTTGCCGCCGATCGAAATCCGACCCGACGTCGGCGCTGAGGTTCCGGAAAGAACGCCGGGCGCCATCACGAGCAGGTTGTCGGGACCGAGCGGATCACAAGCCGCGTCGCACTCGTCGAGCAGGATTCGCGCCGAGAGGCCCCGCCCGCCGAGGAGCTTCCAGGCCTCGGGAAACGCCTCGATGGTCGCTGTTTGATGCGTCATATCGACGCGAATCATTCGATCGCCAGTCGGATCGCTCATGCCATACCTCCTCTAATCTCGTTGAATGCAGCAATCCCGCTCGAACACTGGGATGGGTCCCGCAGCCGGCCCCGTCGGGGAGTCGGCGCCTATCCTCCCGCGACTGCGGCGAGGATTTCGATTCGATCGTTACCAGCGACCTTCGTGTCACCCGCCTCGCGATCCAGCTCGTCGCCGTTTACGAATAGCGTCGCAAACAACCGGATCTTGCCATCGGCGTCGAAAACGAGTTCGCCAAAGCCGGCATACTGCGCGTCGACCGCCTCGATGCACTCCCGCACCGTACCCCCGGCGACCTCGACCAGGCGCTCCCCATTCGTTGGACCCCGGTAGCGGGGCGGAATGTGTACCGTGGGCATGCTTCTCCCGTGGGGATCAAGGGCTCCAGGCGCGATTATAGCCGAGCGCACCTGCCGTGAGGGCGGCTGCGCAAAACAGCTGACAACGGGCGGGGTTGGGGACCCGCCGAGACCGGAAAATCGGGCCGTTTGGGGCAAGTGCTCGTTTTCGAAAAGGTTCGGTACACTGACGCGGCGCCCGGGGGTGGGCGAGCCGGCTCGTTTTGATCCCACTGCATCATTGCTCCACCGCGCCCACGCGGGCTGTAGGCTGAGGAGAATCAGAATGTCTGTACCCGTTTCGCAGATGGCGACGGTGGCTCTGTACCTGGCCAAGCAAAAGCTCCAGGGCCGCAAGCGCTACCCGCTGGCGCTGATGCTCGAGCCGCTCTACCGCTGCAATCTCGCCTGCGCGGGTTGCGGGAAGATCCAATACCCCTCGAATATCCTGAAGACCCAGCTCTCGTACGAAGACTGCATGAAGGCCGTCGATGAATGCCCCGCCCCCGTCGTCAGCATTCCCGGCGGCGAGCCTCTCCTGCATCCGGAAATCGACCGCATCGTCCGCGGATTGATCGAGCGCAAGAAATACATCTATCTCTGCACCAACGCACTCCTACTCGAAGAGAAAATCGACCTCTTCGAGCCCAGCAAGTACCTGAGCTTCAGTGTCCACATGGACGGCCTCGAAAAAGACCACGATTTTTCGGTCTGCCGGGATGGGACGTTCAAGATCGCGCGAGCCGCGATCGAGCTGGCCGTCAGCCGGGGATTTCGGGTCACGACCAATACCACGCTCTTCGATGGGGCGGATCCGAAGCGAACTCAGGAGTTCTTCGACGAAATGATGACGCTCGGCGTCGAGGGCATGATGGTGTCGCCGGGTTACAGCTATCAAAAAGCGGCCCGACCAGGGGAAACTTCCTCGGCAGGGAGCGAACCAAGGAACTCTTCCGAAAAATTCTCCACGGAAACAACGGCCGCTGGCAATTCAACCAGTCGGTGCTCTTCCTCGAATTCCTGGCCGGCGGTCGGGACTACGATTGCACGCCGTGGGGCAACCCGACCTACAGCGTCTTCGGCTGGCAAAAACCCTGCTACCTGCTCCAGGACGGCTACGCGGACAGCTTCCAGGGCTTGATGGAAGAAACGCAGTGGGAGAATTACGGGCCCAAGAGCGGAAATCCCCACTGTCGAGACTGCATGGTCCACAGCGGTTTCGAAGCCAGCGCCGTCGAAGAGATCTTCTCCTCGCTGCGCGGTTTTACCGCGATGATTCGAGCGGCCCTCTTCGGCCCGGCCATCCCGGAACCCCAGGGCGATCCCGCATCGCTGCTGCAGATTGCGACAGATCCCCAGAGCGCTCCGGCATCGCTGTTGCAAATCGCGACAGAACCGGCGAGCACTTCCGCGGAGCAAGAGGAAGAGAGTGGGCCGAGCCAGGGCTGGTCGGCTCCCGCGAGCGCGGAGTCGCTCCGCGTGGCCTTCGAATATCGCGGCGACGTGACGCTGCTACTCGACGATGACAGTCGCGTCGACGGCTACCTTTCCAATCTCACCGACGACACGCTTCGCCTCTGGTGTCGCGGTGAAACCGCACAGCTCGCGATTCCGATCCGACATGTGAAGCACGTCGAACTAACGGGGCGGGACACGGCATCGGGCAAGAGCTGGCAGACCTGGATGAAGAAGCAGGAGGCCGCCCAGGCGGCGGCGACCGAAGCGGCCTCTTCCATCTAGGCGTTGGCGCCGGCTCTGGCGCACGGGCTCGCTTGCACACACCGGCGGCGAGAATCCTTCGGCTTTGCCACCTGAGTGTAGGCCTGGCGGGACTGCTACGGGACGCGATTCAATCTCCAAAAGCAATGCGGGGCGAATTTCGTCCTGAAACGGGACGCTCATGGGAGGATTACCAGTGGCGCGCAAAACCCGTATCGACACCCGACTGCGGGAACGCACAATGGTCATTCTCGCGTTCGCGCTCTGCTGCTCCGCGTGTTCTACTACGCGCGATTCAGGCCGGACACCCTTCCAAGCCGCGTTCTTCAATCCTTTGCAGATCTTTTCCGAAGAAACGGACGTACACGGCTTTCGAATGAACTTTCCATATGGGAAAAACGCGAATTTCCGCGGGGTCGATCTCGGAATGGTCGGTATCACAAAAAAGGCGAAAGGTGCGCAGATCAATTTCTTCTACAACGAGGCGGAGGAGTTTTCGGGGCTTCAGCTCGCTGGCCTGCCGGGAAACCGATGCACGGACCTCAACGGAGTGCAGGCGGGTGCGGTCAATATTGCGGAAGGGCGGGTGAGGGGGCGGCAGTTTTCCTTCTTGTCCAACGAGGCGAGTGATGTGAGCGGCGGGCAGATATCGGGCATCGCCAATCGATCCAGGCGTGTCGTTGGGCTTCAGCTTGCTTCACTGGTCAACGAAACGGACGACCTTCGCGGCCTGCAGATCGGCGCGCTCAATTTCAACGCCAACGGCATTCTTCCGTTCTTTCCGATCTTCAATTTCGGCTTCGGAAGCGACCCCGAAGAGAAAACGACCGGCGACGCGGATTCGAGCGACACCGACGATTAGGGGCCCGCCGGCACAGCGGAGCGTTGACTCGGATTTCGGACTGGCTCTCGAGTGCTGGTCTGTCGGTCAGTGCGTTCCGGGTGGAGCAACCAGTGGCTCGATGCCCAGATCGCGCAGGTGCCGTTCGGCGCGCTCCATGTGCAGGTGCAGATCCTGGTGCCTGGCCAGATCGAGTACGCGCAGCCAGGTGTGCACCGCGTCTCGATGGCTGTCGCCGCGCACCTCGTAGGCGAGCGCGAGGTTGCTCCAGGTAGAGATGGCACCGGGGTCGCGATTCAACGACCGACCAAAGTATTCGATCGCTGCATCCCACTGCTCCAGCTGCGCGAATCGATCCCCGAGCCGGTAGTAGGCCATCGCGAGGTTTTCCCGGCTGAGGGGCAGGTGCACCAGCCAAACGGCGAGGCCACGTCCGACGGCCCCCGCCGCGAAAACGCGCAGCCGGCGGCTTCGCATTCGATCCCAGAGCCAGCAGGCTGCCGCCGAAGCGAAGAGTAGAAGCACCGGTACCGCCGATATCCGTTCGCGCGAAAGCACCGAGAAAATCAGACTCTCCGCCTGATGAACAGCGACGACCGCGTACAGGAGATAGAGCCGGCGCCACTCGCGCGCAGCAATGCACATGCCGAGTAACGCGAGGGGCGCCGCAATCCCAAAGCCGACCAGCGGAATCCGCCGCACCCAAGAGAACGCCCGCTCCGCCGTTGGAGAACGTTCGTTCCACAGCTCGGCTGCGTTCCAGAACAAGCCGAGTTTGCGGATTTCGTGCCGCATCCAATGGGCGGGGCGCGCCGAGATGTACTCGAGGCCTTCACGCGTCCAGAATGCCGAAACCACCGAGGGTTCGAGCTCGCGCCCGCTGACCTGCTCGGCGACCGCCGTGAAAAGTTGGCGCTGTTCGACGGGATCGTCCGCGACCACGCGAGGGTAGAGTCGCGAAATACCGTAGCTGCCGTTCGCGCTGGGCTGGTTGCCGGTGTAGAAGGAGATTCCGCCACCCGCATTGACGAGCGCAAACTCACCCGCAACCGCGTAATTGCGCAAGGAGGCGGGAAGGATCGCCGCCGCCACTCCCGCAAATAGCAGCGCACCCCAAATCGCACGCCTGGAGACGCTTGCATTCGTCGAGATCGCAGGCCAGGCCAGCAGCAACGGAGTGAACAACAGCAGGGCCTGCCGCCCCAACACACAGAGACCCAAGGCGACACCCGCGCCAAACCATCGCACCGCGCTGGGCGACTCGTGAGCTCGGAGTGCCGCGAGCACCAGCAGTAGCACGAGCGGAACCAACAGGTTCGCGGTCACGAGCATCCCGCTGAAGAAAATCGACATTGAATCCGCGGCGAGCATCGCACCGGCGATCAGCGCCACGCGTCGATCGAAGAGCCGCCCGCCTACCGCCACGAGCAACACGCAGCTGAGCGCGCCAATCAGGCTGTTCGCGATCATCGCAATGGCGGCGCCGGACCCAAAAAACGCATAGAGCAAGCCGAGAAAATACGCGTAGAGGGGCGCGAAAACGAAGACGCCCTCCCCCCACCAATTGCCGCCCGCGATCTCGATCGCCCATTGGTGATAGAAGCGCGCGCTCGCCGCCGGAAGCTCGAAGAAGGGATCGTGGAGCCCGATCTCTCGGAGGTGCAAGAGGCGCAGCGTGAGGGCGACCGCGAATATCACCCCCGCAGCGACCTTCTCCTCGCGCGACCAGGCTTTCCGCGGCGACGACACTAGCTCGACGAGCGCCCCTGGACTCCGACCGCTAGCGGGCCCGCGCCATCGGAGCCAGACCTTTGCGCGCGCCGGGCGGAATAGGCGGCCATCCGAATCTCGAGATGCGCGAAACCGAGGTAGACGGTCGGGATCACGAAGATCGTGAGGAGCGTCGAAAACGCCATGCCCCCCACCACCGCAACGCCGAGCGGTGCACGCGCCTCGCCGCCCGCACCCATCCCGATCGCGATCGGCAGAATTCCCGCGATCGTCGAGAGCGCGGTCATCATCACGGGGCGAAAGCGCGTGCGCGCAGCTTGCAAAACCGCCTCGAACGGTTCGGCGCCCCGCTCGCGCAGCTGGTTCGCAAATTCCACGATCAGGATCGAATTCTTGGTGACGAGGCCCACCAACATGACGAGTCCGATCTGGCTGAAGAGATTGAGCGTGTGTTGGGTCAGCTTGAGCGCCAACAGCGCACCCGTGAAAGACAGCGCCACCGCGATGAGAATTGTCGCGGGGTCGATGAAACTCTCGAACTGGGCGGCGAGCACGAGATAGACCATCACCACGGCGAGTAGATACGCAAATCCCAGCGCGTTT
>PVMK01121228.1_pt1 | contig 10412 bp, 8 predicted proteins | sample 1853481 | NCBI WGS metagenome assembly PVMK01 (sample SAMN08533507, study PRJNA380276) | Marine sediment metagenome, whole genome shotgun sequencing project. | reverse complement strand
GCTGCTGTTAGAAGAGACCAGCATCACGGAGTTCTCGAGTAAGCTGGCGACGCCGTAGCTTAAAATCACGGTATGTATCATCAGCCAGTTGAGTCTCTGCATTTTGAGCAACACGACTTACCAGGATCAGTTCACGATAAGCTTCGTCCAGTGACCGACCGATCATCAACGACAACATCTCGACCAGAGATGACTGCTCATCAAGATCTATTTCCTCGCTGCTGAGCAGGCCGCCATCGGCATCAAACAGGTGTGTCGTCAATCGGGGTTCAGCTCCAACCTGTCCGGGCCCATCAATCGTCAAGGCAACCAGATCATCCAACCCGTCAGCAACGTCCAGTTTGAGCACTTCATAGATTTGCTCGAGACAGGTCGCATGCATGAAGCCTCTACGGCGACTGCGCAGATCAAAGTAAAAGTGCCCACCATCTGAGAGGGACTGACGACAACAGCAGGGACACTCAAGAACCAGACGGCGGCGATGACCGGCAGATATTTCTGCAAGTTCTTCCGGCATCAGGCCAGTCTGGCTACCACATATGAGGTTTGTCTCGGTATCAAATCGGGACAGAACAAAATCCGCCAACTGCTTGAGTTGACCATGCACAGCGGTGTTACGGGCGTGGGTGAGAACTGGGCGTATACGACTGGAAAAGCCGGAAGCAAGCCCTTCTACCTTGGGGCTCTTGCTGATGTGAATATCCAGAACCTGATAATCACGTTCCCGGGCCGCATAAGTGAGAAATTCATGAACACGGACTTCGGCATTCAGACGGGCACGCGTATCAACCAGGCTGGGAAGCAGCCAAAGCCGGTCGACGCGTTCAGCCGTGGTCAGGATCTGACGCAACGCGCCAGCGTTAACCAGCGAGGCACGGTCCTTGACCGGCACCAGCACAAGATCGGCGGCCAGCAAAGCGGCCTCGGTAAACCAGTCGAGTATTGGCCGAGTATCCAGGATCAGAATACCGGGGAGTGCAACGGAATGTAGGCGTTGACGCAGCCAGTTCGGTTCATGAGAGGGCTGCTGCAAACGACGCGATGAAGCCATATATTGCACGCCGTATTGACCAAGCACAGCAAGTTCAACAGGGGGGACATCCTCAAGTAGTTCGGCGACACTTTGATCTGGGCGGGGACCGAGGGCAAACATCTGATCGACGCTGAAATGATTATCGAAAGAGGCAATTGTCACCGGCAGATCTTCGCGAAGAGCCTTGAGGTAAACAGCCAGATTTGTGGCAATTGTCGTCTTGCCCACCCCGCCCTTTTCGCTGGCGACGGCAATGACAAACGGACGACTCACAAGGCACCATTCGCTGCCAACAACTCCTGCAGAGCTTCCCAATGTTGCAGACAGTCATCCAGCTCCGATTGCAATTCGGTGTGTTTGTCGATCAAAGGACCAAGCCGAGCGTGATCAATGGCCATGGAGGGATCTTGCATCTCGATGGTCAGTTCGCTCAGTTCCTGTTCAAGAACCTCGATCCGGTTTTCAACTTCCGTCAGTTGCTTTTGACGTTTCTGCTCTTCGCGCCGTGCGGCCTTGCGTTCCGCGTGAGAAACCACCCGTGAGGCTTTATCCTGCACCGGCGAAGAGGCCTGTTTCGAATTCGCCTGTTCAACCCGCAACACAGAGTGACTGGCATCTCCCTCGCCGCCTTTAGCCCGCAGAAATTCGCCGTAATTACCCAGGTAAGAAGTCGCACGGCGCCCGACAACCTCGACCACTCGGCTAGCTAAGGCATCGACAAAGTAACGATCATGAGAAACGAAGACCAAGGTCCCCTGGTAGCCCTTCAAGGCCTGCAGAAGGACTTCTTTGGACGCCAGGTCAAGGTGGTTGGTCGGCTCATCGAGCAGCAACAGATTGGCAGGTTTAAGGAGCAGAATCGCCAGGGCCAAACGGTTGCGCTCACCACCGGAGAGGACAGCAACCTTCTTGTGCACATCATCGCCATGAAAGAGGAAGGCGCCCAGCAGGTTGCGAACTTTGGGCACCATGTCAAAGGGTGCCGCCCGGGTGATCTGTTCGAGAACGGTCAGGCTTGCGTCAAGGGTGCGCGCCTGATCCTGGGCAAAATAAGCCATGTCCAGGTTGTGTCCTTCTTCACGCTCACCCTTAAGAGGAGCCTCCACACCTGCCAACAGGCGCATCATGGTCGATTTACCGGCGCCGTTGGCACCAACCAGCGCGACCCGTTCGCCGCGCTCGACAGCAAGTTCAACCTCTTCTAAAACAGACAGATCACCGTAGCCGTGTGAGACTCCGGTCAGGCTGACTGACATACGGCCACTTTTGGGTGGCTGCGGGAAAGAGAAACCGATTTTCTTCCGTTCTGGCGGTAACTCTATTCGATCGATCTTTTCCAGCTGCTTCACCCGGCTCTGCACCAGGGCCGCCTTGTTGGCGTTGTAGCGAAATTTATTAATGAAGGATTCGAGGCGCGCGACCTCTTCGTCCTGGCGTCTCTTGGTTTCCCGCAAAGCGGTAACCCGTTCATCCCGGGCAGTCAGATAACGAGAATAATTACCTGGATAATCCGTCAACTTGCCATGCCAGACTTCGACAATCCGTGTGACCACCTGATCAAGGAAGAAACGATCATGGGAGACCAGAATCACTGCATGAGGATATGCGGCCAGATAACCTACAAGCCAGTCACGGGCAGGCAGGTCAAGATGGTTTGTCGGTTCATCAAGCAGTAGCAAATTAGGCTTTTGCAACAGCAACTTGGCCAGAGCGATGCGCATCTGCCAGCCACCAGAAAAGTTCTCACAAGGCTTTCGCCAATCCTCCTCCGCAAAACCAAGACCTTTCAGAACTCGACCGATCTCTGCTTCAATCGTATAACCACCACGCTGCCGGAAAAACTCCTGCAGCTCTGAATATCGGTCAAGATCCGCCTGCTCTGTTTCACGGCTGATTTTCTCTTCCAGCACTTGTAATTCGGCTTCTACAGAGAGAAGCTCCGCAAGGGCCGAACGCACCTCAGTGAAAAGGTCCTTGCCGCAGTGATCCAGCCCCTCTTGAGGGAGGTAGCCAATTGTGGTCCCCCGAGCAATCTGGACCGTGCCGGCATCGACCTCTGACAACCTGGCCAGCAGCCGCAACAGGGTAGTCTTGCCCGCACCATTCTCGCCGCAAAGGCCGATACGATCGGTGGGGCGAACATGCCAGTCGACATGACGCAGGATGACCTGATCGGCAAACTGTTTGACAACATCTTTAAGCTGTAACATGGGGCCTGTTATAGCACAGATGTGTGGCTGCGAGAATTGTCATCTTCTGCATTGACAGAAACGTTAAATATTCGCAGAATAAGAAGGTCTTAATAGCCGTCAAGACCAATATCAAAGTACCATTCCAGGGAGTTAAAAATGGCCCGTAAAGTCTTTATTGCCGCAACCGGACAGGATTGCGGTAAAACCACCACAAGTCTCTCCCTGCTGCATCTGGCTCGCCAAAAATACAAGAGGGTTGGCTTTATCAAACCGATCGGACCGAAACCCGCCCGCTACAACGACTTCTGGGTCGACAAAGATGCTGCACTGGTCGCCAAAGTCTTCGAGCTTGAAGATGATATTCAACTGATGTCGCCAGTGGTGGTGCAGCCGGGACTCACACGCAAAGTTCTCGATGGTGTCGTGACCAAGGGCCAGCTTGAGCAACAACTGATCGATGCGTGTAAAGAACTCGAAGAGCGCTGTGACTTCCTGATCATAGAAGGTGCAGGGCACAGCGGCGTCGGTTCGGTCCTCGGCTTAAGCAATGCGCGGGTGGCAAAACTGCTTGATGCGCCTGTCATGTTAATCAGTGGTGGAGGCATTGGCCACGTGATTGACGATGTGAGTATGAATCTGGCTCTGTATAAGATGGAAGGGGCCAAAGTACGCATTGTCATGCCAAACAAGCTGATTGCTGAAAAACGCGATCAGACTCTCAAATATATGACCAAGGCTTTTGCCGACCAGGACTTCATCGTGCAGGGCGGCTTCAACTTTTCACCAATTCTCGCTGGCCCAACTCTGCAGCATGTCGCCAAACTATTCAATCTGCAACTTCGGGCAACTCGCGAACAAGCGATGCAGATCATCAAGCAAATTCAGCTGGCGGCAGCATCGACAGAAAAGGTTGTCGAGATTCTCAAGAACTCAACCCTGTTATTGGTCAACAGCAGCCGCAATGAACTACTGGTCATGCTCGCCACGCTCCATCATATCCCTGAATATCGCAAAAAACTCGCCGGAGTTCTGATCTCTGGCGCTAACCCGGTGACCAGACTGACCCAGCAGGTCCTTGACGACAGCGAACTGCCATTCATGAGAACTAAGCAACTCACATCATCAGTTTTCAAAACGGTTACACAGAACGTTTCAAAGATCACGGCAGATGATCTGGAGAAGATCAATCTGGTCAAGAAATTGGCCGAACAGGAGCTTGATTTTGACTTAATTGATAGCAACCTTGGATAACTTAGGGGGCAACGAAAAAAACTGTCCCCCTACTCTGTACAAGGCGCCTTAGACGAAGGCTCTGCGCTCAGCAACGAGAGGATAATCGTTGCCTTTTCCCAAGTTTCTCAACGGATCCTTCCCGACAACAGTCCAGCCATCTGATCGCTTGAATTTAGCGACTTTGTCGAGTGACAGAAAAACGTTAAAAGCTTTATGAGCCATCTGGCAGACAGCGCCATCTTTCAACTCAACATTGATTTTATATGGCATAGCAGTGACTCCATCAAACAACAGAGAGCTAAAACCTCTATAAATTAATCCTTTACCAGTTTACACCAGTGTAGAAGCAGGTCAATGAAGTGAGATTCTTTACCATGCAGGCAGTTGTCGAGTTATTTAAATTTTCCGTGTGCCAGATCCAGATTATACGACTACTATATAGGGATTCACCACAAAGCACTAAAACCAGGAGAAAGCCAGTCGCTAACAACAAACCGGGTCACAAATCGACAGTTTTCTGTTTCACAGCGACCACCCCCTAAATCTCTGATTTCATTATTTCCGTGCATTTTTTAATATTTTTGTTATAGTTCGCCCGTATCTACCTTTTTTAAAAGGTTTTTTTCGATCTTGAAGGATTGGTGACAGTCCTACAGATACTCAGTTTCGGTATTTATCCTGTTCTTGAGCGAGCTCCCAGTTCCGGTTGAGCCAACCATCTCGAACCAGGGTTTGTACCCCCAACAGATTAAGGTTGTCGCTTGCGGCAACCGGGAAGATTTTATGTCAAAAAAAATGATGGTTAACGCCACCCATCCCGAAGAAAACCGGGTAGCTATCGTAGAGAACGGCATTCTTACTGAACTTGATATTGAGGTTGCCGGGCGTGAGCCCACCAAAGGGAATATCTATAAAGCGGTTGTCGTCCGGGTTGAAACCGGCCTGCAAGCCGCTTTCGTTGATTATGGGGCTGAACGTATGGGCTTTCTGCAAATCGACGAAATCAATTACACCACAGTTAAACCGGACTACAGCCCTGCAGAAGATGGTCGTCGGCCACGCATCGGCGACCTTTTGCACCGCGGCCAGGAGATCCTGGTGCAAATCACCAAGGAAGAGCGTGGCACTAAGGGTGCTGCCCTGACCACCTACCTCTCCCTGGCCGGTCGCTACATGGTGCTCATGCCTGGCAGCACAACAAGGGGCGTCTCCCGCAAGGCCGAGAGTGATGCACAGCGCAAAGAGTTGAAAAAAGCCATGGCTTCCCTTGACCTGGCTGAAGGTGTCGGCTACATCGTTCGCACAGCCGCCCTGGATCAGACCCGTGAGGAATTGGAACGTGACTACCGTTACCTGATCCGCCTTTTTGACAGCATCAAAGAGCTTGAGCAGAAGAGCAAAGCGCCCGCTCTGATCTATAAAGAATCCAACCTGATAATCCGCTCGATCCGTGATTACTTCACCACAGATATGGATGAAGTCCTGATCGACGATACCCAGGTCTTCAAGGAAGCCAAAGATTTCTTCCAGATGGTCATGCCAGAGCAGGTCAAACTGGTCAAACTGCACCAGGAGCGCCGACCGATTTTCTCCCGTTACCAGATTGAAGACCAGATAGAAACCTTGAGCCGCAACAAGGTCTCACTGCCCTCCGGCGGCTCGATTGTCATTGACCCGACTGAGGCGCTGGTTGCTATCGACGTCAATAGCGGCAAGATGGCTTCGGAAAAAGGTGTTGAAGCCACTGCGACCAAAACCAACCTGGAAGCCGCCGAGGAAGTCGGTCGACAACTGCGCCTGCGTGACCTCGGTGGGTTGATCGTTATTGACTTTATAGACATGCGCGATCGCAAGAACAATCGTCTGGTCGAGAATCAAGTCAAAAAATCTCTGGAAAATGACAAAGCCAGAGTCAATGTTGGGCGTATCAGTAAATTCGGACTATTGGAAATGAGCCGCCAACGAATTAAAGCCACGTTGACGCAAGGCTCCCACCTGCCCTGCCCACACTGTAACGGTACAGGTGAGCTGAAAAGCCCTGAGACTCAGGCTGTCGCGCTGCTGAGAAAGATTCACGCCAGCGCCGCCAAGGGCCAGGTCAGTCGAGTCGAGGCTCAATTGCCCCTTGAAGTCGCCGCATACCTGTTGAACAATAACCGTGAAGAGCTAGTTGAGATGGAGCGACGCTACCAGCTGCAAATCCACATCCATGGCAACCGGGATTTCCTGGCTGATCAGGTTGAGATCGAAATTCAGAAAAAAGAAAAAGAGAAGGAAAAACCAACCCAGCCTGAATACGTAGCCGCCGGAACTCTACCAATGGTCATCAAAGAGGACGCCAAGCAAGAGCCTGGCAAGTCGGCGCAACCGGAGGCAGCGGAGGCTGAAGCCGAACCCGCTAAAAAACGTCGTCGTAGAAGGCGGCGTAAACCTGCCGCTGCATCTTCTTCGGAAGAGACCCAGTCGACTGAAGAAAGTTCTGCAGACACCAAGGAATCCACCCCTGCTACTGACATTGCCGATGCGACTGACAGCACCGATGCAACTGACAAGGCTGCCGAAGCATCTACTGAGTCGACCGACGCTGAGCGCCCGGCAAAGAGACCACAAAGACGTCGTCGTTCCAGCAGGTCAAGATCCACCGCAAAAGAGGCTGAAACAACCACAACCGAAGCAGAATCACCTGCCGCAGAAACGCCTGCTACCGAGGCGTCTGCAACGGCAGACAGTCAGGACGTTGCAGAAACAAAACCGAAGCGACGCAGAAGTCGCCGCAAGCCCAAAGCTGCGGAAGACAAGGCGCAAACAGAACAGTTGCAGATGCAAGCAAAGAGAAAGCTGACCCTCCAACCCAGGCGGGTTCTCCAACCAAGGCAGTCGAGCAACCTGTAGCAGAACAGGTGCCTGAAGATAAACCAACAGCTGCAACCAAGCCGAAACCAAGACGCCCTCGTCGTCCTGCCAAGAAGCCTGAAACTAAGGTTGAAGTAACAGAGGCAACCCAAGACAAGGCAGCGGCAGAGACTTCACCAAGCAGTGATGAGAAGCCAGCACCTAAAAAACCGGCCAGGCGTAGTCGTAAAAAGAGTGATGCCGCGCAACCGGCGAAAGAAGCAGTGTCTGCAAGCGAAGTAAAGGCAGAAGAGACGCAGTCCACTCAGCCTGCTGACGAAGCGGCAGAGAAACCGAAGCAGCGCAGGACCAGACGTGCCAAGCCAAAGCCGGAAGCGACTGAGTTAGCAGCAGAGGTTCCAGCATCGACAGAAGTAAAGTCCGCTGTAGAGAAGCCGGCCAAGAAAGCACCTGTGCGCCGTGCCACGAAAAAAGCTCCGGTTAAGAAAACTCCGGCCAAAAAAGCGAAACCAGCAGAAACAACGGCTGAATCAGCTCCGAAAGTTGAGAAACCGGCGGAAGAGAAACCCAAGCCGAAGCGTCGCAGGACAGTTAAGAAGAAGCCAGCTGAATCGGAGCCTACGTCGAAGGATTGATACGAAATTTATGGGTTAAAAAGCTGAAAGAGGCCAGTGTTGAAGATCAACACTGGCCTCTTTAATTACAACATTCCGGAAGTCCGACTATTCTGCAGCAGACTTGCGTAGAAAAACCACCAAAGCCCCACTCCCACCATAACGCTTAGGCGCAACACCCCACTCAATAACCTGCTCACCGAATTGATCGAGCAATTTTTCCATCGCCAAACGTAACACCGGCCCATCATTGGAATGCAACCCCTTGCCGGTAATAAGCAGAACAGTCTGAAAGCCCTGATAGATGGCGTCTTGCAAAAAGAATTTGATCTTTACTGAGGCCTCAGCAACGGTTAGACCGTGCAGATCGAGCTCGTCTTCAGGTTTGAGTTGGCCACGTTCCACCTGCTTCATACGACGTGGAACAGCTCGCTTTACAGGCTCATCTTCGGGCCATTCGTCTTTAAAGACCTTTTCCACAGAACCGATAGCATTAAGAAAATCTGCAGCTTCACGTTTTTCTCTGGAGAGTTTTGGCAATGGAGAGTTCTCTACTGTCGTACTCTTTGGTTCTTCCTCTTCCACCAGAACACGCCCAGGCAATACTTTGACGCCAAGAAAGTCCATTTCATCAGCAAAAGACTCCTGTTCGCAGGAAGCGCCCTGCATCAACTGAACATCGTCTTGTCCTTGCATTAAGACATTCTGACTCTGCTTTGCAACATCCTGTTTCTGAAGTTTAGATTCGGTAAATGCAGACAGCCCCTTCAAACTCTTGAAGGGGCTGCTGGAAAATTCTTTTTCAGTTTTCGTATTCTGTTTCGACGACTTTTTCTTGGCCATAATCGATGCCCTTAAGGAAAAGTGATTGGATAATTACCGCCTGACCATCTTACGCCGACCCTGCATTGCCTTGGTGTGCTTGCGAATCATGGCGCCCTGTTTTTCTAATTGAAACTGAGACCACATATCACCGTAACCTTGCATCTTCATTTTGCCGCCAGCTTTGAGAGCTTCGAGGTTGGCTGACATCAGTTCATCGCTGCCAACCTTCTTCAAGCCTTTTTCCATAATCTTGACCGCTTTGTTGCGATCGCCGATCTTCTCCAGGCAAAACGCATAAAGACTCCAGAGCATCGACTCTTTTCGCGTTCCAGCGACAGCTTTGTCAAAAGTGGCGATCATCTTTTTTGGCTGGTTGCGCTTCATCTGGATAACGGCCAGCATTCCCATTGCAACCCAGTGGCGCACAAAACCTTTATCAAGGAAATCGTAAGCTTTGCTGAAATCCCGCCGCAGATAGTAAACCATACCGATCTGGGAGTTCATTTGCTTATCAATAAAGAATTGCCAGTAAGCATACTTTTTCTTCACTTCTTCCAACTTGTGAACAGCCGCTTCCGGACGGTTTGACATGATATCTTTCTGCACCACATCCATAGCTACGCCAACCCGCTTCATGACCTGTTTCAGGATAAGGACATAGATGAGGGTAAAAGCGGCCAGGGCAGTAATTGCCGGAACCGCCGGGTGCAGGCTGGTAGTGTAATAAATTGCGGCTCCAAAAGCAGAGGAGATAACAAGTGAGATCAGTACGGAAAACATAGGGGACAAAATCCTTTTATTGAGTGCTTTGAGGCGGCGTATAATAACAGTCTGCGTTGGCATTGTCAAAGCAAAGTGGGGATTTCTCGGGGACTCTTGCCTCCCCCTTTATTAAAGGTGGATTGAGGGGGATTTTTAGATAAACCGAGGGTGTTTAACAATCCGGTCAATTCCGAGCTCTGCCAGGTTCTCTGGCATTCGGTCGTTATGTAGAAATTGGGTGTTGCCATCCTGATAAAGGAGTACTTCCGTTTCATTGGATTGCAGAGTAAAAACCTCACCGCAGGGTGCAGGGCACGGTTCACATCCCGAGGAGGTACGAAAAGGACAGTTGCGACTGGAAGTGACCATCGCATAAGGGAGATGCAGTGAACCTTTGAGTGGCTCAGTCAAAGGCGCCAGGCCTTGCAGTAGGTTGTCCTGCTCAATTCGCTCGATCCCCTGTTCGGCAAGCAGTTCCACGGCCTCGCGATTGTGCCAGGAGCCACGTTGAAAATATTCATTCTGCTCCGGAGTTAATGGCATATCGAGAATGCGCGGACCACGTTTCTGCCCGGAGAGTGCCCGCCCCAGGATAATGGTCAAATCATCACGAATCGCACGGACCAGCGCCAGCGCACCCCAATCGGAGATCAGGACCTCGTCGCCAGCAGCAAGCTCCGGCAAAATTGTTTGCAGCAGACTGTCGAGGCGCAAACGCTCATCTTCACCAAGCACCGGGGTGACCAGGGTAAAATGCCAACGGGCATGACGGGCCCACTGTCTGGCGGCAAGGATATTTTCAATGGACTGCAGGCGCCAAAAGCAAAACTCAGCACCATAATAGAGACGAGAACAACCAACAGGTGGCTGTTCAGGGAGATCATTCAGAAAACAGGCATA
>PVMK01158944.1_pt1 | contig 10414 bp, 10 predicted proteins | sample 1853481 | NCBI WGS metagenome assembly PVMK01 (sample SAMN08533507, study PRJNA380276) | Marine sediment metagenome, whole genome shotgun sequencing project. | reverse complement strand
CGGTGGTTTTCCCGGCTGGTCTGAGAATTTTTGGGGAGCGTTAAAAGCACTATTGCTTCCCTCATTTGCTTTGGGGGCAATTCGCGCTTCTATACTGACGCGGCTGACGCGCTCGTCGATGCTCGAGGTTCTGCGGGAAGACTATATCCGGACCGCTTGGGCCAAAGGACTTAAAGCCCGCACAGTGGTGTACGTACATGCCCTTAAAAACGCATTTATACCGGTGATAACTATACTTGGGCTTCAATTAGGGCAGCTGATCGCCGGAGCAATTATCATTGAAAATGTTTATTATCTACCCGGCTTGGGCCGGCTGGTGTTTCAGGCGATTGGTCAGCGAGACTTCCCGGTAGTCCGGGAAGTTGTTTTGCTTATGGCGGTGGCTGTGGTGTTGATAAATTTTCTGGTTGATTTGGCATATACGGCAATCGATCCGCGAATAAGGCTGGAATAATCACTGCATAGGGAAAATGAATTGAGACGATTTTTTAGCAATCTAAATTTTACCATTGGGTTTATCCTTTCCGTGGTGGTCATCTGCATGGCATTGACCAGTCTCGTTTGGACTCCTTATGAACCCAACGCGATGAATTCCAAGGCCCGCTTAAAAGGACCTTCGATGGGACACCCGCTGGGCACCGACCAATATGGTCGCGATATCCTATCCCGGGTAATGGATGGTGCGATCAACTCCATTATCGTTGGTCTGGTCACAGTCGCCATCGGATTAAGTATTGGGGTCTTGTTAGGGATGTTAGCAGCATATTACGGCAAACTGGTGGATGAGTCCATCATGCGGTTTTCCGACCTGCTTTTTGGATTTCCGGCAGTGCTGACCGCCATTTTGATAACGTCCGTTTTGGGTCCGTCCATGATAAATGCCATGCTGGCTATCGGCATCTTTTATATACCGGTGTTTGCTCGCCTGACCCGGGCGGTGGCATTGACCCTATGGGAACGAGAGTATATTGACGCCGCCAGAGCCAGTGGTGTGAGTGAGTGGGCGATTGGCTGGCGACATGTGCTGCCCAACATTCTTTCACCGCTCATAATACAAGGCACCATTCAGTTGGCTGTCGCTATACTGGCTGAAGCCGGTTTGAGTTATTTGGGTCTGGGAACTCAACCACCGAATGCTTCCTGGGGTAGAATGCTGAACGAAGCCCAAACCTATATGGCCTCTGCTCCCTGGTTGGCAATATTTCCCGGTTTGGCCATCGCCTGGGCAGTGCTTGGGTTTAACCTTCTGGGAGATGGGCTGCGGGATACGCTGGATCCTAAGATGGTTAGAGCCAGATAGTTTTCATCTGGGAATAGCCCTTTTTCCGATGGGCGGCGTTCTCCGCAGGTTTTAGGCCTCGACGTACTAACTGTACGCCTCGGCCTAAATCCTTTGTGCGGCCTTGCCCATCAAAAAAATTGCTCATTTCCAGATTGAAAACTCGGATAAAAAAGTATTGAGTAAAAAATATGATTTTTTCAGATATTATTGAAAATGTTCTGAAGCATATTGATGCAGATGAACTCATCGGGCTGACTTCTGATTTAGTTAAGATCAACTCTGTCTGGGATCCAGCGGCCGGGACCAGTGAGCAGCCGGCGGCGGATCATGTTTTCAAATGGGCACAGGAACAGGGTTTTGAGGTTCAGCTCGAAGAAGTTGCACCCGGCAGACCGAATGTGATTGTCACCTGGCGCGTCGGCCCCGGTAAGCAAGCTCTTATGTTTGAAGGACACACCGACGTGGTGACGCCGGGGGACATATCCGCGTGGCGCTATGATCCCTTCGGTGCCGAAATTGTGGGGCGGCGCATGTATGGTCGCGGAACCAACGACACCAAAGGCAACCTGGCGGCAATGCTTACTGCCATGGCGGCGTTGAAACGATCCGGTGTCAAACTCGCCGGAACCATCATCGGCGGTGTCCTGTGCGACGAAGAGGATCAAATGCTGGGGGTCAGGAATTTTATCGAGCGGGGACATGCCGACGCGATTACCGGAGCCATTATCTGTGAGCCCCAGGATGGTTTGATCTGTACCACTCAGAAGGGTGCTTTGAGGGCACAGTTTGCCATCGCCGGCCGTATGAGCCATGGTGCCATGCCTCTATCGGGTCTGAACACCGCCCCGGCAGTGGCAAAATTGATAGACGGTCTGCATGACCTGGAACTGGGGGCTGTGGAAGGTTCGGGCCGGGATGAACACCTGGGTTGGCCCAGTTTCACGCCGACGGTTATCCAGGTCCCGGCCGGCGGCGCACCCCAGCTAAACGTCATGCCCGGAGAAGCCCGGGTGCTGGTTGATATCCGAACGATACCGGGTCAATCCCATCCGGACATCAAATCCAAACTAAGCGCCCTGGCCACGGAAATTGAGAATGAAACTCGCAATGATTATGAGAAATACGACCGGCTGCTAAACCTGGAACGCAACCTTGATCTTAGCGTTGCCATGGAAATTCTTACCGACCGTCCCTGTACCTTGACGGATCGTAAAGATCCGGTGGTTGCGGCAGCCGACTGGGCCACCCGACAGATAAGTCATGTTGAACCAACCTATGCCGGCGTTCCCGGGGCCACGGATGGAACTTTCTTATGGGCGTTAAAGAACATTCCCATCGTAACCATGGGTGCCGGTGACCGCCAGGTGCCCCATCAGGTGAACGAGTGGGTCGACCTGGACCAGCTTATCGAAACGGCTAAAATTTATGCCTTGACAGCGCTTCACTATTTATGGCCCGAAAGGAATGACGAATGACGAATGACGAGTGACGAAGGGTGGAATCGCTTCGCTCTGTCTTTTTTTTGCAGTCATTTTTTTCATTAGAGGAAGCCAGAAATCAGAATAATGAATCGACAATTTACTTTGAGTTTCTAATTTAATAAAATCGATTGAATACATTGAATTTAGGAGTTCTATCCAATTTAGATAAGGACAGAGCGGAGCGACATCCATGAATATTCAATCTGCAATCTGCAATTTTCAATTATGGCTTGTTCGGGTTAGGAATCTGAATAATGAACAAAGAATAAAGAATGATGAATAGTGAATGACAAGCTACTGGAAATAGAAAATCTCTCTGTTCATTTCCACATACCCGAAGGTGTTGCCCGGGCAGTGGATGGTATCAGTTTCCATCTGGCTGCCGGAGAGACCATCGGTCTGGTGGGTGAATCAGGTTGCGGTAAAAGTGTCACCTCGTTGAGCATCCTGGGATTGATCCCTTCACCACCGGGCCGCATTGAGTCGGGGAAAATCATGTTTAGCGGTCAAAATCTGCTGGATCTTGACCTCGAAAGTCTACGCAAGATTCGTGGCCGGCAAATCTCGATGATATTTCAGGAACCGATGACTTCACTTAACCCGGTACTGCCCATCGGTCGTCAGGTCGCCGAACCGTTGATGGTGCACCAGGGTCTGAGTAAAACCGAGGCATTTGAAAAGGCTGCGAACTGGTTGGACCATGTCAAGATTCCGGCTGCCGCAAAGCGGCTGAATGATTATCCACACCAGCTTTCCGGTGGGATGCGTCAGCGGGTAATGATCGCCATGGCCATGGTCTGCGGTCCGAAATTATTGATTGCCGATGAACCCACCACCGCGCTGGATGTCACTATTCAAGCCCAGATCCTGTCTCTGATGAATCGGCTTAAAGATGAGTTGGCGATGTCACTGCTGCTGATCACCCACGACCTGGGGGTTGTCGCTCAGATGGCCGCGAGGGTGGTCGTCATGTATGCCGGTCAGATTGTCGAAGAGGCGAGCGTTATTGATATATTCGACCAGCCGTTTCATCCCTACACCCAGGGGCTTCTCAAATCGATACCCCAGGCCGGCGGCCGATCAAAAAGGCGGGTCAAACGATTGAGCGAAATACCGGGAACCGTGCCACTGCTGACGGATATTGTCGTTGGCTGTAAATTTGCCGAACGCTGTCCGCATGCCTTTGATCTTTGCCGGGAGCGACAACCGGACCTGTGGCGGATACACGAAGGACACCGGGCCCGCTGCTGGTTGAAAGATCATCCTGAACGCAGGAGGGACAATGTCTGACTTTCCTTTGTTGAACATTGTCGATCTGGTTAAACACTTCCCCCTGGGTGGCGGTATCCTGGCCAAATCCAAAAGCTGGGTTAAAGCTGTTGACGGCGTTTCGTTTGCCGTATCCCGCGGTGAAAGCTTCGGGTTGGTGGGAGAATCCGGCTGCGGCAAAAGGACTATCGGCAGACTGATCCTTCGTTTAATCGAACCCACCGGCGGTCGCATTGAATTTGATGGGCAAAATATTGGTTCCTTAAACGCCACTGAAATGAAGCCCCTGCGACGGCGGATGCAAATCATTTTCCAGGACCCTTATTCCAGCCTCGATCCGCGCATGAAAATCGATGCCATCGTTACCGAGCCGTTACGGGCCATCCAGTCATTGACACGATATCAGCGCCGGGAAGCGGGGGCGGAGCTTCTGGAAAAAGTGGGACTTCGTAAGAACGATCTGAACAAATATCCCCATGAATTTTCCGGCGGCCAGCGACAGCGGATCGGTATTGCACGTTCCTTATGCGTACGCCCCGAGTTAATCGTGGCGGATGAACCGGTCAGCGCCCTTGACGTCTCTATTCAGGCCCAGGTTATTAATTTGTTGGATGACCTGAAAGAAGAATTCAATCTATCCTATGTTTTCATTTCCCACGATTTGAGCGTCGTCGAACATATCTGCGACCGGATTGCAGTGATGTATTTGGGCACGATTGTCGAGCTGGCCACAACCGAGGATTTCAGCCTATCTCCCCGTCATCCGTATACCCGGGCGTTGTTGCTGGCCGTGCCTTTACCGGATCCGCACCGCAAGACGGAACCCTTTTCCATTGAAGGTGATGTCCCCAGCCCCATTGATCCACCAACGGGTTGTGCCTTCCATCCCAGGTGTTCCTACAGGTTTGACCGATGTTCACAACAAAAACCGCTCCTGGCCGAAGCTGGCCACGGTCATTTTGTGGCCTGCTGGCTAAACGAGGGCCTAGGAATGACGAATGACGAACGACTAAGGAATGACGATTGACGAATGACGAATGACGAATGACTAATGACTGAGGAATGACGATTGACGAACGACGATTGACGAACGAAGGAACGCTTTCAATTTTTATTATTGGAATGTTCAAAATGATGTGGCGAAATGATACCTGGCATTGACTATTTGATATTGATCTGCCTTTGCCGGAGTGCCTGGGCATAAAAAAAATATAAAGAAAATTAGGCGTTGCTTCTAATTTCGGACATCAGAGATTTGCTTAATTGTAAGCATTTTCGTAATAGTTCAGCCCCTACGTGGAAGTAGGGGCATTTTATGATATTTTTGCCGCATCCAGATTATATCAGAGAAGGAGCAGCCTGGCCATTTCTGTGAGCAGTGACAGCCGTGACAAGGAACTCAAGAGGGTTGCGTTTTTGCAACCAACATGTTCGCGTAATGGTTAACAACCGAGATGTTAAAACAGCGCCGTTATCACTTCTATTGCCAAAGCATATCTTTCGCCATTGAACGGCTGGCCTGATTCCTCTTTCCGCGATATTATTAGTGGGATCAACTCCTTGATAGAAGATAAAGGTGAAAAGATGATCAAAGCGTTTGAACAATTTACACGCTAAATTTCGGACGCACTTCTCCTGCGATTGCATGTAGCGTTTTAGGCACCGCTTCATGGCATACCTTGTTGAGCATGTTTGTTTGATCAGTTCGCTGCGAGATATCTCTCCAGCTTTAAATTGATACCATATTGCCATTAATTGTTTCCTAAGCTTTTCCATTGTGTTGCCAAAAAAGATGGCATCGGCAGACTGTATACTTTGACCAATCTTTAAAATTCCCAAAAAATCTCTCTTCAGGTGTGCCCAACAAAATTGAAAAATTCCTTTATGATACTTGGTATAAGCCCCCCACCGATCAACGCATAGAATACCATTGTAAACAGTTCCAAGTACATCTACCAGAACTTTGTGATCTCGACCCTTAGCTACTTGAAAATATATAAACGCGGGAGCAACAAATACCCATAACCATCGATCCAGCCATCCTGTCTCATCGGCGTTTAAAACAGGCTCTTCAGGCAGGGCCTCTTTTAATTCTTCATCAATGGGCGCCAAGGCCTCCGAAGTATTTTCAAGCAGATTCTGGATTGATCCAAGGGCAATTTGGATACCTAAAAATGTTATACAAAATTCACAAGTTCCTCTACGTGAAGCATGAAGCACTGCTGTAAGGTATGCGATTATCGCCGCAAATCTTGGTCCGAAGTTTGATTTTACAATTTCCGCTGGCAATTTGGCTGACGTCTGACAGCCGCATTCACATAAAGTGGTATGTGCTTGATGTTCTGTGACGTCAGCTTTAATCGGTTCTATCTCTGTAACCTGCCATCTAAACGGATCTCCAATTACATTGGCGCTCTCGTCTTGAGGTAATGGTTGGCCACATCCTTCACATTTGTCAGGGTAATAGGCGATAACCTCATTAACATCTTCAATAGGTATCAGCTCTCTATGTGTCCCTTTGTGACCGGGTTGACCACCCGCTTTACGCTTTTGAGAATTTTTCTTTTGGGTTTCTGATTTTGGCTCCTTATCTTCAGGGCCATCAGATGAAGGTGGCTTGGAAGAGGTTCTCGAATTTTTTCCCAATTGGGCAATCTTTTTCTTTAACTGGTTGTTCTCAGCATCATATTCAAGAAGCTTGGCTACCGTGGGCTGTTTGCCGGAATCATATAATATTTCCGCCTGCTGCCTATCCACGCTGCAATACCTCCCGGAAATCCTTCGATAAAGGATATCCCCAGACCGCTTTAATCGATCGATTAGCCTTATGGGTCTGATCATTCTTACCACGGCCGGTGGTATCTCCGAGATATTTCCAATTTGCAGCCTTATAACAACTTCCTTTAAAACGCGTCGTATCGACAAAAGTCTCAAGAAAATAGATGCGGTGATTATAAACACGTTGCCAGTCAACCGGAACAACTTTGGTCATTCTGGCTAATAAGTGTGATGCCAGATACCGAACTCGCACCCAGCGCAATATAACAAATCGACTATTGTACGCAATAAGGTGCAGATTCTTTTTGCGAATATCCGATGACCACCCAATATACCTATCGCGACATCCAATATGACGAGGAGCCGATGACCATGACAGACAGGCAATGGGTCTGTCTGCGACAAAGACAATATATTTCAAATGCTCCCCGACAGGATGGCAATAGCCCAGATAGTGGTGGTGAGCCACTAAACTGTTAAATAGCTTCTCATCTGAAGTCCGCCGAACCTGCCGTATTTCAAGTGGTTGTAACTTTGATAACCGCGTACATATCTCTGTTTGATCAATCTGTACTTTCGAAGGGCTTTTGCGATTAACAAAAGGATTATTCGGCGTAAATTTCCTTGCCGGCAGTTTAATATATCCGGCCCGGTGCAGCTGAAGCAAAAAACCTCTACACACCATATCACGCAAAGCGCCATTGGGCTGAACCCAATTCCATGCTTCACAAAGCTTCTTAGATAAGCCACGCCGACTATCACCAGGATTTTCGGCGATCAATCTCTTGATGAATTCGACGTCACCAGTGGTAGCGACTTTGCCTTGATATTTGATTTCCAAATCCATATGCTATATGTGTAGCATACGAAAACTTGGAATGCACGCACTTTTTTTTTAAAAATCGCATTTCTCATAAAAAAGCGGTGAACTATTACGATAAAAGTTTAAAAACAATTAACTGGTCGGTGGGCAAGTTCGTGGAGAAAGGCAAAGTGGCCGGTACGGTCGCTGACACTATGGGGCGGCTAAACGTCACCACCGATCTTGCGGCAGCCGCCGAGGCGGATTTTGTGTTCGAAGCGATTATTGAGAACCTTGAAGCTAAGAGGAAATTGTTTGCTGAGCTTGACAAATTATGTCCCGCGCACACTATATTGGCGACCAATACCTCGGCCATCCCGGTAACCGAAATTGCAGAGGCAACCCAAAGAGTGCCCCAAGTCGCCGGTACCCATTTTTTCAGCCCCGTGCCCATGATGAAAGCAGTCGAAGTCGTAAAAGGTTTGGGCACCTCGGATGAGACGGTTGAAACTGCCGACAATCTGTGCAAATCAATCGGCAAAGAAACCATCCGGGTAAAATTGGATGTAGCCGGAATTGTCCTCAACCGCCTCAATTTTCCCAGCACGATTGAAGCTATCAAACTGGTAGAGTCGGGTGTGACGACGGTTGAAGACATTGACAAGGGGATGCGGCTGGGATTCGGCAGACCGATGGGTCCTTTTGAAACCGGTGATATGGCCGGCCTGGACGTCGGCTACAGTGCCATGCTGGCCGTTTACAGAGAAACCCGGGACCCGAAATTTCACCCCCCCATGCTGCTGCAACGCAAGGTTAAATTGGGACACCTGGGACGTAAAACCGGTATCGGCTGGTATCGATATGATGAAAACGGAAAAAAATTAGGACCCGCATAAATAGGGATCAGATGGCTAAGAAAACGAAAACCAAGAATTCATTAGACGTGGATAAGGGATTGGTAGCGATGTTCCTTAAAATGTCGATAGAAGAACGTTTGCGAATAAATGACAGCGCCGCACGCATTATATTGGAATTGAGAAATGCCTACAAACAGCAAAGAGCCAACAGTCCCAGACATAAGCGCACTTCTTGAAGGACTCATAAAGACAGAAATTAAGTTTATTCTTGTTGGTGGCCTTGCTGCTGTCGTTCAGGGAGCTCCAGTCACAACAATGGATGTGGACATTGTACATAACCAATCTTCTGGGAATATATCTAAACTCTTTGCCTTTTTAAAATCGATAGGTGCATTCTATCGTCGTCCGGACGACAAAGTAATAGAGCCAAAGGAGGAGGATTTCTCAAGGATGGGTCATGCACTTTTTACGACTCGTTTAGGACCTCTTGACGTTCTGGCTGTTATAGAAGAGGAAAAAACCTATGAAGACCTTCTCGAACACACGGTAGAAATTGAATTTAGAGGTCATACAATTCGTGTTCTAGATCTAAAGGTGCTGATTGAACTTAAAAGAACCTCCAAGGACCTTAAAGACAAGCAGCGTCTCCCTGTTCTGGAAGAAACATTGCGGCAGTTGGAAGAAGAGTAAGATTGAACGACACATCTTATTGTTTTTTTCGTGTGATTCGTGTGATTCGTGGTTTAATCTTTTAATACAATCAATTGTCTTATTTTTATAACCTCAATTCTTTCCGGCGACCGAAAACAGTTAATTCATTAGCCGGGCAAGCGAACAAGGGTGACATTGTGAATTCTTATCCCCCAAAAATTATAATTGAAGAGCAGGGTCTGCGCGACGGCCTCCAGAGTGAAAAGAGGTTTGTTCCAACCGACAAAAAGATCGAAATCATCGAACTTGTTGCGGATGCCGGCTTAAAACGCATCCAGGTAGCGTCGTTTGTGCATCCCAAGCTCGTTCCTCAGATGGCCGACGCCGAAAAAATCTGCCAGGGACTGGACTATAGCAGAGATGTTCTTTACAGTGGACTGGTTTTAAATACCAAAGGCCTTGAACGCGCGGCAAAGGCCGGCCTCCGGCATGTGGCCGCCTCTATTTCGGCCAGCGACACCCACAGTCGTAAAAACGCCAATTCATCGCTGCCGGAAGCCAGGCAACGAATTGCGGAGATGATAAAAGCCGGCAAAGAGCACGGGCTGATGATTCGCGGCGAACTCCAATGCGTATTTGGCTGCCGGTTTGAAGGCCGAATCGATCCGAATGTCGTTTTCGATATGATCAAAGAACAGCTTGACCTCGGCATTGACGAAGTTGCCCTGGCGGACTCCACCGGGATGGCGAACCCGCTTTCCATTCAGGAAATCTCGGCGAAGGTCGTTGAGCTTTCAGAAGGCAAACCCGTTTTTCTGCACCTGCACGACACGGAAGGCAAAGGTCTGGCAAATGCGCTGGCCGCCATGCAGGTTGGCGTTGCCCATTTTGATACTGCTTTCGGCGGCACGGGAGGCTGCCCGTTCATAAAGGGGGCCACCGGCAATATTTCTACGGAAGACATGGTATTCATGTCGGGACAAATGGGAATCGAGACCGGAATCGATATCGAAAAAATCGCGGCAATAAGCCGGTCGCTGGAGGAATATTTCAGCAAACAGTTCTCGGGTAAAATGCATCGCCTGATAAACCGTGAAGACATTCAGTTTATCCCTTCCGGTGCAATAAATATTTGACCCGGCTCCGATATTGCCATATATTAATCACACCAGTTAAAAATAAGGAGGCCCGGATATGAACTTCATATTAAAATTCTTTCTGGCAACCATGGTGGGACTTTTTCTGTTTCCCGGTTTTGTGGGTGCCGACACCCAGCCACCCGCTGAGGGCGGTA
>PVMK01128071.1_pt1 | contig 10414 bp, 9 predicted proteins | sample 1853481 | NCBI WGS metagenome assembly PVMK01 (sample SAMN08533507, study PRJNA380276) | Marine sediment metagenome, whole genome shotgun sequencing project. | reverse complement strand
TTTGCTGGAAGGACAGGGTATCCTGCCAATCTTTGCTATTACCTTGGCTGCTATCCCACTGCATTTGCCACAGGTGACTGCGACTTCGATGCTCTTCGGTTTTTATCTCCCCGATCCAGGTCAGGTCATTCCTTTGGCCAAGGGTGCCGGTATCGCCATGCTGGTTGGTGGGCCGGTCACTGCCCTGCCAGTCATGGCGATTTTTATCTCCATGTTCAAACCGCGTGTCCTCGTTCTTTACATCACACTCTGTGTCGGTGGCACGATTGCACTGGCCTTGATCTTCAGGGCTTTGCCTATAACGATTTAGAGCTATGCTCTAAATCGTGGGACGCGGGACCTGAGACCCGGATTCCCTGTTGTTCCCCCAGGAATCCGATCAACTCCTCCACCGCCTCAGACAAGCCACGAGGAACATCCGGAATTTCCCGCAGACTGGTCGATAACCTTTTGGCGGCCAGCATGGCGTTACAGTACTGATGAACCGTTTTCCGTTCAGGATTGTGGTTATGTGACATGTCACGGTACTGTTTGGCGATCGAGGGGTGGCTACGTTCTTCTTCGATGACGGCCTGGCGCAGTTCACCGTATTCAGCCATGCTGAAATGTTCTTCTTCGTCAGCCTGACGAAGAAGGTCCACCGAACGATAATCGGGTAGAGGACGCCCCTTTTGGCGGCCCAGAAGCCCCGGTTCTTTCCGCTCGAGAAAGCGGAAAGCCAGCAGCAGTTTCTCAGCTGTCTGCCTGCGGATACGGATTTCCCTGGTGCAATAGTCTTCGAACGATGTAAACCCCCAGTCAGAAAACTGATTGCTTTTATTGATCCTGGCCAGCCATTCGCCGAGTTCAACCCATGACGATTTAAACTGCTTTGCCGTGGCGAGTACCTGATAGCGTTCCGATTCAGGCGGCAGTTGTTGCATGAGTTGTTCGATATGGTGTGCGCCTTTGGTTTTGCTCTCTTGTTCCATGGAGGCCTCCTGTGGGATGAGGTGGATATTAGCATAGCCCCTTGTCGTATCGCTAATCGTCGTAGAGCCAATCGCCGTTCGGAATGATTTTGCTTTTGGTATCTTGTGACAGGGTGTATATCTGTTTTTCGCACTTTGGTCACTTTAACGATTCAGGATTTTGGTTCATGACTTCTAAAAACAGTAAGCCCATCCGCTGTATCGTCGGTTCAGAAACCATCCGCATGCTCAACCTGGGTCACCCCTGGGTGATCGCCGATCGCTACACCAAGAGTTGGCCGCAGGTAGAATGCGGAAGCTTGATCGAGCTGATCTCTGAAAAGGGGGATTCTTTGGGAACAGCTCTTTGTGATCCCGATTCTCGCATCGTGGCTCGCAGATTGTCTGAAAAGATTGTCGAGCTGGATCAGGACTGGTTGACGGTCCAGCTGCAGAGAGCGCAGGCAAGCCGCAAATGGCTCGATTTCGGAGATACGACTGTTGCTCGTTTGGTGAATGCTGAAGGAGATGGTCTGCCCGGTCTGACCGTTGATCGTTACGGTGATTTCCTCATGGTGCAGTACTACACATCGGCATGGCAAAGACATCTGTCATTACTTGCGGCGGCCTTGCAGGATCTCTATGTGCCTTTGGGCATTTATTGTAAATATCGTCCCCAGGAAACACGTCGGCTTGGTGCCGGCAAAAAGCAGCGGCCACCGCAGGGGCGTCTGCTGGCGGGGAAGGCGGCTCCGGTTGATCTGACCGTTCGTGAGAACGGTCTGCTCTATCGCATCGATCTGGTGAAGGATTTGCACACTGGACTTTTTCATGATCAGCGTAAAAACCGGTTGGAGTTTCGTCGCCTGGCAGCCGGGTGTCGTGTGCTTAACCTGTTTGCTTATACCGGGGCTTTCTCGGTGGCCGCCGCTGCTGGCGGTGCCGAGCGAGTGACCAGTATAGATGTTGCCGGACGCTACCTGGACTGGGCTCGTGAGAATTTTCGTCTCAACGGTATGGTTCCGGAAGATCACGAATTTATCACCGGCGACTGTTCTTTCGAGCTTGATCGTCTGGCTAAAAGTGGTCGTCGTTTTGATATTGTTCTGATGGATCCACCCAGTTTTTCGACGACCCGCAAGAGTCGTTTTACGACGAGTGGCGGTACCGCAGAACAGGTTCAGAAAGCTCTCCGGCTGGTTGCTCCCGATGGACTTCTGGTCACTTCATCCAATCTGCAGAAAATGTCTTTGGCCGACTATCTCAAGGAGTTACGCAAAGGAAGCATAGCTGCCGGTCGTCATCTGCAGGTTATTGAGGTTGCCGGGCAGGCGGATGACTTCCCCTTTATGGCCAGTTTCCCGGAGGGTAACTATCTCAAGTACGTGGTCTCAGTCGTGCGGGATAAAGACTGAATCGAACAGCCCCATGTTTACTTTGGGTAGAGTCTTTTTGTCGTCAACTTTATGCTTCTCTGGAGGATCCTCGCCGACCTGAGCGCGGAAGATATCGTGATAGAGAAATTCGTAACCGCTGAGTCGTTTCTTATCCAGAACGGGATGACCGAGAGGCAGAATAAGGAATGGACGTGATTGCTCTCCACCGACCGAACCATGGCAGCCGACCTGGTCGTCGAAGCAGGCGATCCCCTCTTCGTCAAGCGCCCCGAACAGAACCAGGTCGCCACAGCGTGGGCCGAGGCCGAAACGGTGCAGTTGCTCGAGTAACTCATAGGGAGCCCCGTAAGGTCTGAGGAAGGCGAGTTCATGCTGATGAAAGCGTGGATTATCGCTGACGCAGATAGACCCTCCCTGATGGAAAATCATTAACTCACCATCTTCTTCCCCCCTGGCCAGAACAAAACCGATGCCCTTGTGCTTTTGCAGAAAGCGCAACAGCAGAGGTTGAGCTTGTTCGACCTCCTTCCAGTTGAGGGATTGTGTTGAACCGGTGATGTAAAGGTGTGCCAGGCTACTGGAATAGGTAATGACCACTCCACCTTCCGGGTCGATTTTCAAGGTTTCCGGTACCAGGGCACGAATCTTATTCTGCAGGTAATTCCTGGTGAACCGATACATACGCAGGCGCCAGCTTTTCTTGCGAGCCTCAAGCTCTTCCTGCAGGTAGCCGATCTTTATCCTGGTGAATTCGAGTGCACCGGACGAAATAGAGGCCGTCTGGTTCTCGCGCAGAAAGGCACTGACCGCATCGCCGAGGGTGGCACCAAAACGATTCTGGAACGGATAACCAGGGGTCTGGCCATGATCGGAGAGGATGACCAGCAGGTAATCAGCCCCCGGCACATGGTCTATTGTGCGGATAATTTCTCCGATACGTCGATCGATGTACTGCAGATTTTTCAGCGCCGGCCAGGAATCTGGCCCGAAATGGTGGGCGAGTTCATCGTAACCGCTGTAGGTGGTATAGATGCGTGGTGTGCCGGCATAGACCTCGGCGATCACACCGAAGGTCTGCATCTCACGCAGGATCACATTACAGAAGATACGGATGAATGGAAACAGCCCCTCCTGGGTGCTCCAGCTCTTCTTACGCCGATGATGCCATTCGTCTTTTCGGTTGGCCCAGAACTCAAGAAAAGATGCGAAAAACATGCGGCAGGTGCGTAGTGGGTTGACCAGTTGCAGCAGAACTATTCGCAGGCCGCCAACCCGGCCGAAGAGTGTCTGTGGGTGTGGGGAGGAGACGGTAAAAATACTTCGCTCGGCATCGCCGTCCAGGATGTTCGAATATGAAGCGCCGCCTGCCAGTAGCCCCCGCTCACCGGCAAAAAGTTTTTCCCGAAAAATCTGCACCTGATCCGGATCATTACAGGAAATTATTTGTCCGGTTTCCTTCTCGAACCAGCGAAAGGCTGGAATGCCGTGATCGTTGCCGTAGAAATAGGTTGATTGGGCCGCAGGAGTGGTGCTCGGCAGACCGGCCTGGTACTCGATAAGTTTGTGACCGCGGCGCAGGTAGCGCTCAAGGTGAGGGAGGTAGCCCCGATCAAGGGCTTGTTGCAGATACGGGAAGGCCAGGCCGTCGATCTGGATGCCGACAAGACCTTTTTGTGGGCCGTCAAGCAGATTCTCCCGGCGTTCCTTGCGGAACGGAAAGAGCTTTAGACCGTAATAACAGCTGTATAGCCATCTGGTCAGTGCGCGGGGTGGCATGGACCCTCCGTAAGGAGCCTGATGTCTCCTGAGACGCCCATTATAACAGACACCCCGCGTACTGAGAAATTGTTAACTTTCGATAGTGACCTTCAAGATGGTGATCACTTCCTGTGGGACATCTTGATGCCCGCCACTGTTGCCGGTTTTGACCTGGCGTATTGCATCAACCGTGTCCATGCCGTCAGTCACCTTGCCGAACACGGCATAACCGAAGCCCTGTGGAGTCGGCGCGGTTTGATTGAGAAAGTCGTTATCACCAATGTTGATGAAGAACTGGCTGGTCGCACTGTCGACTTCCGAGGTTCGTGCCATGGCGATCGTACCAAGATCATTCTTAAGGCCGTTGCCCGCCTCGTTCTTGATCGGCGATTTTTTGCTGTCCTTGTCGCGCATATCTGCGGTGAGGCCGCCGCACTGGATCATGAAGCCATCGATGACGCGGTGAAATATGGTGCCCTCGTAGAAGCCATCGTTGGCATAATCGATGAAATTGGCAACGGAAATTGGAGCATTGACAGCATCGAGTTCAAGGACAATATCGCCCACGCTGGTCTCAACGCGGGCAATCGGGTTGGTGCTTTCAGACATTTTAGTCTCCTCAGTTGTTGAAATAAAAAAGGGTAAAGTTATATTTGGCGCAGGTATAACACGAGCAGAACACAGGGGCAATATTGTGGTTGGTTTTGGGGTTGAGTCGGTTCAGACTCCCAATTCAAAATCAAGAATTGTACTGAAGTTCTTATTCTTCAGTTGTAACCGACGCCGCCTCAAGCTGCGCCGAGCTCTCCTTCTCATTGTCTTCATCAATCCAGACCGTCATCAGGGTGTAGCAGACCGCCAGCAGAACCGGGCCGATGAAAAGGCCAATGACGCCAAAAGTAATCAGTCCACCGATGACACCGGCGAAGATCAGGAGCAGGGGTAAGTTTGCATTTCTGCGGATCAGTATCGGCCGCATGAAGCCGTCCAGGCTCATGACGAAGATAGACCACACCAACATGCCAACCCCCCATGCAGTGCTGCCTTTCCAGAAGAGCCAGATAACGGCTGGAATCAAAATCGGCCCGGCGCCTATCTGGGCAATCGTCAACATGAAGATGAGTGCTGTCAGTAAGGACGTATATGGGACGCCGATGACTGCCAGCCCGATTCCCGCCAGGAGCGACTGAACCAAAGCTGTGATCACTACGCCCTGTGCCACGGCCCTGATCGCATTAGCCGCCAGAACGACAGTGTTTTCACCACGATCGTCAGCAATCCGGTAAGCCAGTCGTCGTACCATCTTCGCCGCATCTTCACCGTTCATATAGAGCAGGGCCGTCAGGATCAGGGTTAAGATGAAATGGATCAGTATCAGGCCAAAATTACCCGCCTGTGCCACTATCCATCCAGCAACCTTGCTGACATACGGAGTGAGGCGTTTGGAAAATTCGCCTTGATCGGCTGCCACCGCTTTCTGCCAGAGTTCGGTGATCGAGTCGCCGACCAATGGTACTCGTTCGATCCAATCGGGAGGTGCCGGGATCTCAAGGCTGACCAGTTGTTTCCCCAGTGTAGTGAGTTGGGGTGCATTTTCAACGATGGTGCCTATTGCGAGCGTGAAGGGGATGATAAAGACCAGGAGCAGAAGTCCCATCATCACCAAGACGGCAGGACGACGTCCACTGACTTTCTTCTCTACAATGATCAGCAGCGGCCAGGTGGCTATGACGATCATGCTGGCCCAGATCAGTGCCGGCAGGAACGGGCTTGTGATCCAGAAGCAGGCCGCCAGCAGTGCGCCTATGAGGACGATGACCAGAGTGTTCTTGACCAGGTCTTTTTTTTGGGTGTCATTCATGACTTTACCTGCAAGCAGTCGTCTTTGTTCTCTTTGAGGGCCAAAGCATTCCCCGGGATTGTGACATAAAATAAAACTTATTGCACCCTATAGAGACTTTGGTTGGCAGACTGACTCAGGAGTGCCTGCCTTGGCTCCGCATTTGGCGCAGACTACAGTTGGGTTTGCAGAGCGTTGATCGATTTCCATCATCAGGCCCTTCTTGAAGAGTTTGCACATGTGGGTGGGGTGTTTGTCTGGTTTCCAGCAGTCGTTGTCTTTTTTGCTCATAATCTTTACTCCTGTATGAACTTCCTCAGAGGCCCTAAGATGCCCACTTAAGATTAAGTTTCTTATTCTTTAAATTAAATTACAAAGCGTCACGATTGTAGCGAAGAAAATTATGCAATGCAAACCTCACAGTCCACATAATCCGGGACACCCATTTTTGGATGTCCCCGGCTCCCGGTCATCGTAGGAACGATTCTGAATGCGCCCCTCCATGTAAACCTGCTTTCCCTGTCACCATCGATAAACAATCAGATCACAAGATTGCCTCTACCAACGTATGAATTTCAGGTTCAAAAAAAACGCCCCCACTCCTCCAGGAGGAATGGGGGCTACAGAACGCCACGAACAGAAATCAACGGCATCGCATACGTTTTTGACTGTTACGGTTTTACGGCTAGAATTCAGGGAGTTCCGGGGGAAGCTGATCGAAGATCGTCGTAAAGCTCCAATTTTGATTCTGCTCGACGAGGTTCCCGTGGATATCGGTAATTCCGGTAAATTCAACCTGATATGTAGAAAACGCCACCAGATAATCATCGGAAACAAAACTGACCTGATTCAGGTCCGGATCGTAAGAAACCGTTCCGGCCACTGCTCCGTCCGGACCATTGATCTGGATTGCATCTTCAGCGATTGAGGATAAATCAATCTCTTCGTCAAACCCCAGAGAAACAACGACATCGATTGAGGCACTGCTATCAACAGAGGGGCTTTGGCTAATAATGCGTGGAGCTGTCACATCTAGATCCGTGCCTCCACCAGGAATCTCAACATAACTCTCGTCGCCTCCGCCACCACAAGCTACCAGAACTGAAATCAGAGAAACAACAACAAGCTTTTTGATAAAATCGACTGTATGCATATCAGACTCCCCTATTGCAGCGGTTTGGGCACGATAAGAGAAACAGGCTCACTTACTGAATTGACATAGATCCAATAACCGATCCGTGGGATAAGGACTGCACCCTGCTCCCCACCGCTGCCTTCGAAAATGTTCCTGTTGCCCCAATTCCTTCCGGCGTAGTAAAACATCCCGTCAACCACCAGATTATTACTGACAGCGTCGGTCCAGCTCATCATCGCAGAGCTGCCACTCTTGACCAGGATTTCCGAGAGGGCGACATTGCCACCGTAAGGATTGGCAATCAGATTCCACCCGGCCTGAACTTGGATTTCATGCAGCGTTTCCGGGTTTTCACCGAAGTAATCCAGATCCGGAAGAACAATCCTGTCGGTCCGCTTGATGACATAACCTTCGCCGGAGACGATCGGTCCACCGCTGTCAACCCGCCGGTAACTTCCGTTCCGTTTCTCGCTTGGGATCCAGCGATACGACATCGTTGACTCGAGCGCCTCAGCACTGTTCAGAAATTCGGATGCGATATTGCCCGGGACACCTACAATATTCTTGCCATCCATAAGTTCAACCTGGGGGCCATCCAGTTCCGAATCTTGAGGGAAGCGAGTCAGGGTGTTTCCGTAGATGTCGCGAGTTTCAAAATGGAAGCTCTGGTATGCTGCCGGTCCGAGCCTTGTCTTAAAGGCATAGGTCGCGCCAGTCTCGAGACTCCCGCTTTCCTGGGTCATCGGGTAAGCATAACTGTTCAGCACGAGGACTATTTCCGGTGCTTCGACACCCGAACTGTCCAGGAGCACGACGCGGAAGATATACTTCAGGTCGCCCTTGGGAGCTCCATTTACATAGTTATTGTAGTCGTCACCACCATCGACCCGATCGACACCGGACAGCCCGGTTTCGTCAGAAACCAAACTCAGGCCATCAGTCAGCGGCAGGAACTGGGCTTCAATGCTGTGGTGATTGTCAACAGCGCTAAACAGGTAGTGTTCGACAGAACCGATCGAGAAACCATCGACAAGCACGTCGCTGATATAAAAACCCAGGTCGGCTATGATCACGTAACCTTGCGACGCACCATAATCGAGCAAGCTGCTTCCGGCCGGAGAGATGAATCCACCTTCGCCTGCGCTTGCACTGACAACCCATGCATCCAGGGACGGATCGAGGGGGGCACTATCCGCCTCGTCGCTGATACCGTCATTATCATCGTCGGAATCGGCGTTGTTGCCGATACCATCCATGTCGGAATCGATCCATTCAGCAGGGTCTTGCGGAAACACGTCCTGACTGTCGAGAACACCGTCGCCATCAGTGTCTTGGGACTCGTTGGCCTCAACACTGAACGTTACAGTTTCCGAATCGTTCAGGCTGCCGTCACTGACGCTGAAGGTCACACTGTAGCTGCCGGACTGAGAACTACCGGGAGTCCAGCGGAAAGTTCGGGTTGAAGCGCTAAAGGTTGCGCCACTCGGAAGGTTGGAAGCGCTGTAGGTCAGGCTGTCGCCGTTGGCATCACTTGCGCTAACAGTAAAGCTCAAGTTGCTACCCTCTATAACACTCTTGCTGCCGATGGGGGACAGAACAGGAGCACTGTTTGTCGGGACAGTACTTATAGGAGCACTTTCAACGATATTGGAATAAACACTTTCATTTCCGGCCGTATCGTAAGCGGTGACTGCAAAGTAATGATTTTCTCCATCGGACAGACCGTTGATACTCGCTGTCAATGCAGATCCAATATCGACCGGTGATGTCCCTTCGTTGGCTCCAGTACCATTGAGGGGAAGGCTGGAGGAGCCGGCATCGTAGTAGACCTTATAGCCCGCAACATTGGTATCCGGGCTCGGGTCCCAAGCCAAATTGACCGTCTTGGCGCTGACGGAAGTCGAAATGACCATGATTAGAAAAACTGTAAGACTAATAACCTTTGACATTGTGTTCCCTCACTTCTTTACCCATTTTCTTCTCCCGCAATTGATTGAACTGATTGTTTTTTCTCCGACCGTCAGAACAAAAAAAGCGCTCACCTCGTTACCGAAGGTGAGCGCTTTGTATTGCGGGGGGATAATCAGGGCAAAAGCTAGCGAACACTCTCTTCGGCGACCCGGCTGTCCTAAACTTGAGGACCCGTGGTTTTGCGTCACCAGATCTCTCTGGCTTTGCCCTTATCGGAGACTTTATTTAGTTTTAAAATAACTTTCAAGAGACTCTTCTTTAAAGAAAAATCTGTTCAAGTTATTTGAATAAGGTGCATATCATGTGCCACATTTGCAAGTCATTGTTATCATTACCAGTGCATTTTTTTGTAGGCATTGCCTGTGGCTATTTCTCCACAACACGTAAAAAAAACTGCTGCGATTTAACCACTTAACTTTTCATTCAGACCTCTGAAAAAGTCATTGCACGACAATGAAAGAGGCTGATCGCACAGGTTCCCAGCCGTTTTATTTTCTAACAGATCCGAGGCTATCCTTCCAGGATGCGTACACTATATTTAGCGTTGGGTTAGTAGATTGTTTGGTCTTATTTGTCCTCTCACATTGCTTGGACGGCTTTAAATTGATTGAATGAAATTCTCACTACCCCTGACATTTAAGATCAGCCATCCCCACTGGGGGACGATAGCAGACGCATCTCAAAATTTTCTTATAAGTCCTCTCGGATTGATCCACGGGTTGATTATTGGCAGAAATGAACAATTACTACTAACCCTGACAAATAATAAATGGCCACTCGGAATAGATCCAGGTGGCCATCATTTTGTCGTCTTACATGTCTCTATCAATAAGAAGCCGTTTTTCCTCTCAGAAGTCGTGGTTTATGGGAAAAAATCCAGCCTACAGATTGGGCCATCCGCGACACAAAGGATGGCTTTTCATTATCTTTCACCTTCCATGTGACTCTACGAACCTTTGAGTTTTAGCGACGGAATCTATCATACGCTTATAGTAAGGGCTGTGTGCTATCAACCTGCTAATACATTCTTTCTAGATAAGATATTCTCGGTGCAGAGACAGTGCCACAACCTCCTGAGCCAACCATAGTTATTTGCTTCCTTCGATGTTTGACAATAGTGATCACAGCATCGCTTGCGTAAGTGTCTCCACTGCCCCCTAATTCGCTAAGCCATGACAGATAAATCATCGGGCTGCTGCGCTTGCCGATAAATTTGTACGAGACAGGGTCCAATGCAATGGAGCAGGGGGTCTCTTCTGAGTCCGCTACGAGACCTGCGGCTGCGAATCCCCCCTGAATCCATGATGATATGATTATCATAAAATGTTACCTGGCCTATACTTGTGGGTCCTGAATATATCCG
>PVMK01119281.1_pt1 | contig 10415 bp, 12 predicted proteins | sample 1853481 | NCBI WGS metagenome assembly PVMK01 (sample SAMN08533507, study PRJNA380276) | Marine sediment metagenome, whole genome shotgun sequencing project. | reverse complement strand
AGGGAAATGCTCAGCAGGAGTAAGAATGGCTTTTTCATGGCAGTAGTTTTTGTTTATAAGGTCGGTTTTTTTTAGTTATGCCTACGTATAAATGGTTTATTTTTAAAAAATGTTTGAAAACTTACTATCATTTTCTCTGGCAACCCTGGCTTTGTCCATCTCTCCGGGCCCGGACAACATCTTTGTACTTACCCAATCACTTGTAAACGGCAGCAAAAGTGGTTTAGCAACTACAGCCGGATTGATAAGTGGTATTATAGTACATACGACATTCATTGCCTTTGGGATTTCTGCCGTTATAACTGCTTCGCCATCGATCTTCTATGGAATTAAGGTTGCCGGCGCCGTTTATCTTATCTATTTAGCTATTAAAATATACAGAAGTAATCCTGAAATAACGGTTAATTCTACAGCTCCTAAAAAGAAGTATGCTCAGCTCTTTAAAAGAGGGGTTATTATGAATTTACTCAATCCAAAAGTGATGATCTTTTTTCTGGCATTTTTCCCGGGCTTTTTGTGGGATCCTTCGGAAGGAACCGTAAGCCAGTTCTATATCTTAGGTTTTACATTCATGTTGGTTTCTTTCTTCACCTTTAGTGGTGTCGCAGTGCTTGCCGGGAGTATATCCAACTATTTGTTGAAGCATAAAAAAGTAGGACTCTACTTAAAATGGTTGCAGATCGTGGTGTTTGTTGGCATTGCCGTTTTCATTCTCATTCCCTGACCCCTTTTGAATTGACACTTTATGTTTCTGAAAAAATCGCAAATCGTAGCTCGTAAAACGTATTTCAAAATACTATCTTTACATTGATGCAACAAGTCAAGATCATAGAATGCCCACGCGATGCTATGCAGGGCATAAAGGACTGGATTCCCACCGAAAAGAAGATACAGTACATACAGTCACTATTGAGTTGCGGCTTTGATACTATCGATTTTGGAAGTTTTGTATCACCCAAAGCGATTCCGCAGATGAGGGATACGGCAAAAGTGTTGGAACAGTTGGACCTGTCCAATTCCAAAAGCAAATTATTGGCCATAGTAGCGAATTTACGAGGAGCGGAAGATGCTGTAAAACATCCTAAAATAACCTATTTGGGCTATCCGTTCTCTATTTCTGAAAACTTTCAAATGCGTAACACTCACAAGACCATCTCGCAGTCGATGGAAATTTTACAAGATATTCTGGAGCTGGCTGAGAAGAATCAAAAAGAGGTGGTGACCTATTTATCGATGGGCTTTGGGAACCCCTATGGTGACCCCTGGAATGTCGATATAGTAGGAGAGTGGGCCGAAAAACTATCGGCCATGGGTGTGAAGATCTTATCCCTCAGTGATACGGTAGGTACTTCTACACCTGAAGTGATCGAGTATCTATATTCAAATTTAATTCCGAAATACCCTGATATCGAATTTGGAGCCCATTTGCATACTACGCCTTCCAAGTGGCATGAAAAAGTTGACACGGCCTATAAAAACGGATGTCGTAGATTCGATGGGGCTATGCAGGGATTTGGAGGCTGTCCCATGGCTAAAGATGAACTCACCGGTAATATGCCCACAGAGAAATTACTGAGTTATTTTACCAGTTTAAAAGTAACAACCAACATCAACACTATTTCATTTGAGAGTGCTCATAACGAAGCCACCAAAATCTTCACCAATTATTATTGATATGAATAGGAAGAGTCTGTTTTTTGTACTATCGCTTTTATTAATTTTTAGCTGTAAGACAGCAATGCAAATTCCTGAAGTTAAAGACGATGGCAAGATCACTTTTAAATTTGTACAGCTAAGCGATGTATGTGAAATTGCTCCTTTAAACGGTGGGAATATGGCGGTATGGCCAGGGTAGCCCATGTCGTGGATTCTATAAGAAATGTTGAACCCAACACCTTTTTGTTTATGTCGGGGGATTTTTTAAATCCTTCCATGTTGGGAACGATCGAACTCAATGGTGAAGGTATTCATGGGAAACAGATGATCGAAGTGATGAATGCTATGGACTTTGAGCTGGTGACCTTCGGAAATCATGAATTCGACCTAAAAGAGGAAGATCTTCAGAATGGACGAGTCTGATTTTTATTGGACCTCCGCCAATGTGTTTCAGAATAATGATGATGGACCCAGGTCATTTTTCTTCCGAAGAGATAATGATACTATTTATGTGCCGGAGACCTATACTATCTCAATTGTGGATAATGATGGTACACAGATCGAAGTGGGTCTGTTTGGGGTGACCCTACCTTCGAATCCACGGGATTTTGTGTATTACGCCGATATCTATTTGGAGGCTAATAGCTCCTATACGGCATTGCAGATGCAACGCGTGGATATGATCATTGGCCTCACCCATTTGGATATTGAGGATGACGTGAGACTTGCGAATCAATTTCCTGAAATAGCAATGATCATGGGAGGGCATGATCATCGTAATATGTTGGTTCCCACTGATAACGGCATCGTCGCCAAGGCCGATGCCAATGCCAAAACCATGTACATTCATACCATTATTTATGATAAAAAGACGAAAATTACTAAGATAGATTCTCATCTGATGCTTATTGATGATAGGATTGCTTCAAAACCTGAAGTGCAGGCTATAGTGGATAAATGGAATAGAGTGCTTGATGACGGATTGAAGGAAATAGTAGAAAACCCATATGAGGTGATATATACTACCGAAATTCCGTTGGATGGCATGGATAGTTCCAATCGTCGTAAACAAACCAATCTGGGAGAGATCATTACACACGCCATGGCGGTATCTTTTAACACCGAAATTGAAGCCGCCTTAGTGAACGGAGGTTCCTTTCGATTGGATGATAAGCTGGTTGGTGATGTAACTAGTTTGGATATTTTCGGGGTGTTACCGTTTGGAGGCTTTGTAGTGAAAGTGGCCATGAAAGGAAGTTTGCTCAAAGAAGTCCTGGATTATGGAGAATCGAAACAAGGAGAGGGTGCCTATTTACAACGTTATAATATTTCTGAAAACGAACAAGGGGAGTGGTTGCTTAACTTTACGAAGATTCAGAATGAAAATGTGTATACGATCGCTGTCAGTAATTTTTTAATGAAAGGACTGGACATTCCGTTCTTGACCCCTGAAAATGAAGGTATAATAAGCGTTCAGGAGCCCACGAGCAATGAAGCTGCTTTCGATATTAGAAAAGCCGTAATTTTATACTTGAAATCTATAAACGCAGAGCGATGAGAAAAATAATGAGGTATTTGCTGATCTTAGTATTGATCACCTTGGTGGTGATCCAATTCATACGCCCGGAAAAGAATAATGATGGTTACCAATCTATTGCGGCCTTTGAGAATGAAACAAATCCTTCTCAGGAAGTTATGGGCATTTTAAAAGCAAATTGTTACGACTGTCATAGCGATCAGACTCAGTATCCATGGTATTTTGAAATTGCACCAATTTCTTATTGGATGGCGGATCATATCAAACACGCTAAGGATGAATTTAATGTTTCGGCCTGGGATAGTTATTCGACTAGAAAGAAAGACCATAAACTGGAGGAGCTAATTGAAAAGGTCGAGAAAAAAGAAATGCCACTGGATTCCTATACATGGATCCATGGAGATCTTTCTGAAGAAGATATAGAAACCCTGCTATTATGGGCTTCATTGGCTCGCCTTCAGTATGTAGAGGAGTTAAAAGTTTCTTCAAAATAACCTCGGAAATTATTTCCTATAACTGAATACTATTATTATTTAAAATTGTTCTAAATAAACTTGGATAGTAACTATTTCAAACTTATTTTTGCGCCTAATTATCTTTCTATTTATAATCAGTCTAAATAAAATAAATGAAAAAATTATTCGCTCTTCTATTTTTTCTTGTCGTGAACTTCTGTTACTCACAAACCGTGCAGGACTCTACGCAACAAAGTCCTCAATATCAACAAAATGCCGCACAGCGTATACTTTCAGGTAACTTTGGAAAGGCAGTTACATTTGGCGCATATGGAGAACTGACGTACAATCAGCCGGAAGGAGCCAATGGTGAATTAGACGTACAACGCCTGGTGCTTTTATTGGGTTATAAATTTGATGATAGAACACAGTTTATTACGGAAATTGAGTTTGAGCATGTAGAAGAAGTTTTTGTTGAGCAGGCCTTTGTTAACTATGCTGTAGGTGATAATGTAAGCCTCCGTGGGGGTTTGATGTTGATCCCAATGGGTATTATCAACGAATATCACGAACCAACCACATTTAACGGTACCGAACGGCCCGCTGTAGATAACGTAATCGTACCCACCACCTGGCGTGAATTGGGAGTGGGAGTGACGGGCCGATTTCCAGATGCATCGGTTGGATATCAGGCATATATTTTCAACGGATTTAAATCGACAGCCAGCGATGGAGAAGGAGGCGTTCAAGGATTTTTAAAAGGGAGCAACGGATTGAGAGGCGGTCGCCAAAAGGGGATCAAATCGACTGTGGATAGTCCAACATTTTCTTCTAAAATCGAGTATTACGGTTTACCCGGGTTGCGTATGGGTCTTTCGGGTTACTTTGGAAAAACCCAAGCTACAGATGAAGTTGAACACCTCGATGGAGCAACCATAGGGATTGCGATGGTTGGCTTTGATGCGCGTTATGCTTTTAAGAAAATTACAGCAAGAGGACAGATTATTTATGCTTCCCTGAGTGACACCCATGCCTATAATGCTTTGACAGCTAAAGATCTGGGAAGTTCCTTATTGGGATATTACGGCGAAGTTGCCTATAACATCTTGCCACTTGGTGCCAAACAAAGGTTGTTTGCCTTTGCGAGATATGAAAAATATGATACCCACGCCAGTACGAACGGAATGTTGGTTAGAAATGACGCCTACAACCGAACAGATATCACCACAGGATTGTCCTATCATATCGCACAAGGAGTTGTGATAAAAGGGGATTACCAATTTAGAGATGATAATGTAGTAAACGGCAACGTGGATAACCAATTGAATTTTGGGATAGGCGTATGGTTTTAGAGATATATCAATTTCAAGATGAATGTCCTAATCCATCCATTGCAGGTTTAGGTTTGGGAATTCGATCTCAGTTTATAATAAGAATTTAAATACCTTTACAGTATGATCAAAAAGCATCTTTTGATTTTAGTTCTCTTTATGATTTGCGTCGCATTTACAGTACCTGAAAGGGTTTCGAAAAAAGCGGATAAGGAGATCGCCAAATTCTATGAGACCGCCGACTTTACGAAGGAGATCATTTCAATTTCTGAAGCAGCCAATGCTGAAACGACTTCAGAATTCAATAATGAAAATTTTTTTAAGATCGATTTGGACGGAAACTTTTTGGGATATGGTTATATTGGCTCTACCCGTAGTAAAACCGCTATGTTCGACTTCCTTGTTTTATTCGATGAGGACTTAATAATCACTAAAAGCAAAGTATTGATATACAGGGAAGAATACGGTGGTGAGATTGGGAGCAAACGCTGGTTGAGACAATTTATTGGGAAATCATCTTCTTCTCCTGAATTGATATACAACCAGAATATCATACCTATTAGCGGAGCTACCATCTCGGTGCGCTCGATGACGCAAGCGATGAACGATCTATTACAAAGTGTTGGAAAACTTCAGGAACTTAACGTATTATAAATGCAATTAGACGGCCTTATTCACACCCTTCCTAAATATGTTAAGCAATTCATAGCCGCCTTTGTGATCGTATTGAGTATAGGCTATTATACAGGACTTCAATTCGTACGGCAGACCGAAAGTGATCATCCCAGTGGGATGGTAGAGAATTATTTGGGCAATGAAGATCTGGAAGAAGTTGCTGTGATGAAATTTAAAAAGGGAGAGTACGAGATGCTTACCCTTTTGCATAGCCATGTACTTTCGATTTCTTTTATTTTCTTTTTCTTAGGCGGATTGATCGCGATCACCTCCCTTCCGATGAAATTGAAAGCGTTCCTGATGATCGAACCTTTTATATCTATAATCTTCACATTTGGGGGTATCTATTTACTTTGGAAAGGAATACTATGGATGAAGTGGGTAGTGATGATATCCGGAATTCTAATGACGGCAGTTTATATAGTGGGAGCCCTGGTGGTTTTATTTCAGCTTCTAAAAAGGAAATAATCCCACTTTTAATTGTACATTTGCACGCAATTAAATAGTAAACACTTCCGGTTCTTCGGAAATAAAATTTAATTTTGATGAATGCACACAACGATAAAATTCTAGGAGAAAGTCTTACTTACAACGACTTACTTTTTGTGCAGGCCTTTTCTGATGTTCTACCGAGAGATGTCTCTATTAAATCCAAGTTCACTCGTAACATTTCACTCAATGTGCCTATTATATCGGCAGCTATGGACACGGTAACCGAAAGCGCCATGGCGATCGCTATGGCTCGTGAAGGCGGAATAGGGGTGTTGCACAAGAATATGACGGCCGAACAACAAGCTGCAGAAGTTCGTAAAGTGAAACGTGCTGAAAGCGGTATGATCCAGGATCCTGTTACCCTCAAAAAAGATGCAACCGTGGGAGATGCGCAAAATACCATGCGTGAATACAGCATTGGAGGGATTCCAATAATCAATGACAACAGTAAATTAATTGGAATTGTCACTAATCGGGACCTTCGATTTGAAAAAAATTACAAGCGCCCCTTAAGTGAAGTAATGACATCGGGGAATCTCGTTACGGTAAGCAAAGGTACTTCGCTCAAAGATGCTGAGATCATCCTTCAGAAAAACAAGATCGAGAAATTACCTGTCGTCGATCCGGATGGAAAGCTATTGGGTTTGATCACCTTTCGTGATATCGCAAAACTCACTCAAAAACCGAGTGCTAACAAAGATGAGTATGGTAGGCTCCGTGTTGCGGCTGCCTTGGGGGTAACTCCCGATTTACTGGACCGAACCCAGGCATTGGTCAATGCACAAGTAGACGCGGTGATAATTGATACCGCTCACGGGCATACTAAAGGAGTGGTAACTGCCTTAAAAGAAGTAAAGAAAAAATTTCCATCCCTGGATGTAGTGGTTGGTAATGTTGCCACTGCAGAAGCTGCAAAATATTTGGTCGATGCCGGGGCCGATGCTGTAAAAGTAGGTATTGGCCCGGGGTCTATTTGTACCACACGAGTAGTTGCAGGGGTTGGGTACCCACAGTTTTCAGCGGTATTGGAAGTAGCTGCGGCTATTAAAGATAGTGGTGTTCCGGTGATAGCAGATGGTGGAATTCGTTATACCGGAGACATCCCGAAAGCGATCGCTGCGGGAGCCGATAGTGTGATGTTGGGTTCGCTATTGGCAGGCACCAAGGAATCTCCCGGAGAAACCATTATTTTTGAAGGACGTAAGTTTAAATCATATCGGGGAATGGGTTCAATTGAAGCCATGAAACAAGGCTCTAAGGATCGATACTTCCAGGATGTGGAAGACGATATCAAGAAATTAGTCCCTGAAGGGATCGTAGGTCGTGTGAACTACAAAGGAGAATTGTTGGAGAGTATGACACAATTTATAGGAGGCCTTAGGGCCGGAATGGGGTATTGCGGTGCCAAGGATATAGAAACCTTAAAAGAAACGGGACGGTTTATAAAAGTTACTGCTTCCGGAATTAATGAGAGCCATCCGCATGATGTGACCATCACCAAAGAATCACCTAATTATTCAAGATAAATAAAAGTTTGTTCATAAAAAAAAGGCTCAATTCGAGCCTTTATATTTCTATATTCGGAATAAATTATTCCTCTTCTTTTACTTCTATCCCGAGTTCTTTAAGAACCGTCAGTGTAAGATCAAAACGATTATCTACATACACCACGTCATTGTTTCTCAATAATACCTGAGTATAGCCCTCGGTCTGGGCTACTTTTTCAAGAGCGATCCCTATCTTTTCGTACAAGGGTTTTAAATATTCTTCCTGTTTTAAAACGATCAACTGATTCCCATTCTGCTGGAATTGTTGAATATCATTTTCAATGGCAATAATGGAATCCTGACGTCCTTTTTTCTGGTTTATGGTAAGTCCGACTTCATCGGTTTTGTACTTATCAATGGCTATTTGGTATGCATTTAGCTTTTTTTGCAGATCTGCATCCAGGCCATCGCCATAATCCTTGACTTGTTTCTGTACACTACTTAATTCCGGCATTTGACCAATAATATAATCCACGTCTATAGTTCCTACTTTCGATTGTGCAAAACCGGTAATACATAAAAAGAAAAAAATGATTTTTAATAACTTCATGATAATAAGGCTTAATTCGTGTGGCAATAATACTATAAAAAAAAATATTTCTTAATGTTTTTATAAATATGTTAACTTACTTTCTGTTGTTGAAGATCCAGCATTTCTGAAATTTTCTCAACTACACAAATACTGAAATCCAATCTCGAATTACGCAATGTCCTATAAATGATGTGCATGGATAAATCAGGAGCGGACTATTTTGACCCCTTGCAACTCAATTTTTGCAATAAGGACCAAGTCATTCTTCGGAAACTGAAGTTCCATTTTCGGCAAAATCTTTAAAATCCTTTAGGTATTTCAAGGATTGTTTCTTAAAAGCTCCCGGCATTAAAAACCCCATCAATTTCATTCCGAAGCCTGCGAATTCAAATTCGCTCTCACTCACCCACTTGGTTTTGTTTTCATCTATCTCATAGAAAAAATTCTTTTGAACGTTATGCACGCCTTTGGTGTCATAATTGGCGTGGAACTCTTCCGGAAATACATTTTTTGTGATAGTTTCCGTTAAAACCACATTTCGATTCCCCATTTGGTATTCCAATTCCATTATAGTTCCTTCTTTACCGGGAACACCCTGTAACACTTTATAGTTGACAAGTCCTCGTTGCCAGTGCTTCATATTTTCGACATTATCCAATTTTCGGATCACTAATTCACGGGGCAGATCAATGATTATTTCGGTTGAATATTTCATTTTACAAATGAATTGAATTAAGTGGAACAATTTACGTATTTTTCAATAAAACGACCATACTATAAAAAGTTTGATAACGTTGTGTTAAGGCACTTGTGAAACGTTAAGTTTTTTATATTTTTGCGGGGCTTTAGTTAAACTTATTTACATGAAAATGAACAAAAATATTACACTAACGGTTTTTTTATTCTTTCTGACCATTTCGCTCATCGCCCAAAAGGATGAAGATGTTTTGTTGACTATAGATGATCACCCGGTTTTAGCTACTGAATTTAAACGGGTTTATAAAAAGAATCTCGATCTGGTTCTGGAGGAGTCACAAAAGAGCGTGGATGGTTATTTACAACTTTTTGTGGACTATAAACTTAAGGTCACTGAAGCCTATTCACAGGGATTTCACGAGTCGGATACGTATAAAAAAGATTTTTCAAAGTACGAAGAGCAATTATCAAGAAATTACATTTTCGAAGATAAGGTAACATCGGAATTGGCAAAAGAAGCCTTTGAACGCGGTCTGGAAGAAATAGACGCTTCCCATATTTTGATCATGGTTAATTACGATGCCGTACCTCAGGATACTTTGGCGGGTTACAATAAAATAAAAGACATAAGAGAAAGAGCCTTAAAGGAGGATTTTACTGCTTTGGCCAAGGAAACTTCCGAAGAACCCGGTATCGAAAAGTCAGGTGGTCATTTAGGCTATTTTACGGCTTTTGCTTTGGTATATCCTTTTGAGACTGCGGCTTACGCCACTGAAGTCGGAGAGGTTTCTGGTATCATAAGAACTCAGTTCGGGTATCATATTATAAAAGTGCATGATCATAGAATGAAAGAATCCGAGATCACGGTTTCGCATATTATGATCACTACAAAAGGAGGTACAACAAATTATGTTCCTGAAGTACGTATAGGTGAGATCTATACGTTGCTGGAGCAAGGTAATTCGTTTGAGAGCCTGGCAAAACAATATTCTGACGATAAAAATTCGGCTAAGAACGGAGGTAAATTAAAACGATTTAGCAAGGGTGACCTACGCTCCTCAATTTTTGAAGATGCGGCTTACGACCTGGAAAACCCGGGAGATGTCTCAAAACCTATAAAAACGGAGTTTGGCTGGCATATTATTCGCCTGGAAGAAAAGCATCCACTTCCCACCTATGAAGAAAAACGCGAGATACTGGAACGTCGTGTAAAAGAGGGAAGCCGTTCCAAGATAGTCACCCAAGCCGTGAATGTAAAAATTAAGGAGAAGTTCGGTTTTGTGAAAGGAGCCAATTATTCACCTTATTTTGATACCTACGTGGGAGATGACATAGTTAAAAGAAGGTGGGTATATGATACGATACCCACCTCAGAAAATAAAAAAATGTTCACCATAGGTAAGCAGAATTCCTACTTTGACGATTTTGCTCGTTTTATTCAGAAGAGACAGTACAAAAGAAAAAAATATATAAGTAGAATTACTTTGATGACCG
>PVMK01185424.1_pt1 | contig 10416 bp, 8 predicted proteins | sample 1853481 | NCBI WGS metagenome assembly PVMK01 (sample SAMN08533507, study PRJNA380276) | Marine sediment metagenome, whole genome shotgun sequencing project. | reverse complement strand
CCATTCTAATTACATACTTTTTTGAGACAAGATGTTGAAAAATTATTTTGATTTCACTTTTATCATAATTTACCGCCGCACCAAAACTCTCGAAATCGGCAAAACTTTCCTTTTCTCTTTCTCCATTCAGAATATTAATTATTGATTTTTCAGGGAGCGAGTTATCAGCTTCTGCAAGGGTCTTTAAAATCATCTCCGATAAATAATCGGAAGTTGTATCAGATATCCTGTCACTCGCGGTACAGACATCACACTTTCCACATTTGTAGCTATCAATATTTTCACCAAAATAACCGAGTATAAACTTAAAACGGCAGTCATTTGTGAAAGCGTAATCAATCATCTTATCTAACTTTTGTTTTGAGTTTAGATAACTCTCGTTTATTTTTTTGTAATTAAGTTTAAGCCGTTCCTTTTCAACTCGTTGTGCGGTAAGATAAATTGTTTCCTTTTCGATAGAAGGGCGGAATGATATAACACCAAGGTTATCGAGTGTTATCAATGAATCAAATAGCGTATCTTCTGAAACACCTAACAGCTTTGATAATTTTGCTGTTGAAACCCGTTTGCGTTCGGTAAAAAGTTCGCTGCCAAATTCACGCAGAAGAATTAATAAACTGTTTTTGATTTCTGCATTTGATGTTCTTTTAACAAATTCTTCAATTCTATTTCGGCTCATTAAAATTTGGATAGTATCTTTTTTCTCAAATTCAGAAATAGGTTTTAAATAACCTGCTGCTTCTAAAAATTTTAGTGAAGAATGAAGTAAACCCCTGCTGATAGAACTTCCTGTATAGTTTGAGATGTATTCAAGATCAATAATTAATTCATGTTCCGGCTGGCTGCCAATTTCAATCTGGTTAAAATCATTAATTGCATTATAAATATTTTGTATCAGTTCTTTGGTGGGATGTGAATTTGAAATAAAATAATTTTGAATATTTATATCATTTTCATCATACAACAGATGTATTTGCGAATCTTTATTATCTCTTCCTGCTCTACCGATTTCCTGGTAATAATTTTCTATCGAGCCGGGCATATTATAATGAATGATCAATCTGATATCTTTTTTATCAATCCCCATACCGAATGCGTTAGTGGCACAAATCACTCTTAACTCATCATTAATAAAATCTTCTTGTACTCTTCTTCTTTCAATTGCATTTAATCCGGCATGATAATAACCGCAGTTAAATCCCTTCATCGTTAAAAATTCTGCCGCCTCTTCAGTTTTTTTTCTGGATGAAGTATAAATGATAGCGGAACCATCAATAACAGATAAAAGTTCCTGGCATTTTCTGTTTTTATTAACATTAAGGTTAACATTTAGATGTAGGTTTTCTCTTTCAAATCCTTTTACAAATATTTTAGGATTGTTAAAATTTAATTGAGTGCCTATATCTTTTACTACTTCGGGCGTTGCAGTGGCAGTAAATGCGGAAACATTTTTAATTGAGCAGTAATTTATAAACTCACTTATTTTTGTAAAACTTGGTCTGAAATTATGACCCCACTCGCTGATGCAATGTGCTTCATCAACAAAAAGAAAATTAGGATTTAAACTGACTATCCTATCGGCAAATTTTTTGCTGTCCAATCGTTCAGGAGCAACGTAAAGAAGTTTTATCTTTCCGTAAGATATTTTTTGAAGGACTTCTTCAGCTTCAATAAAATCCATAGTGCTGTTTATAAACGCAGCTACTTCATTCTCTTTATTGAGATTATCTACCTGGTCCTTCATTAGTGCAATAAGTGGTGAGATTACGATTGAAAAATTTTCCGAGATAAGCGCAGGCAGCTGATAGCATAATGATTTTCCGGCACCGGTTGGAAGTACTGCAATAACCTGCTCGCCGTTAAGAATTGAAGAGATTATTTCATCTTGCCCATAACGAAATTCAGTATGACCAAAATATTTATTTAATGTGTTTTGTAAGTTTTGCACTAATTACAACTAAAATAAGTTAGAACGGATAAAAAAGGATAACAAATTTGAATATTTATTTTCTCAAGCGTATTTTAAAATATAATTATAACAAAGTTTAAATTAATAGAATTTTAAGTAATACTCCTATGTTTTTTAATACAGATTTATTTAAGAGATAATAAATGATAGCTATAGAAACATACTCATTATCCAAAGTTTATACATCATCTTTTGGCAAGAAGAAAGTTAGAGCACTGAATGAACTTGACCTTGTGATAGACAAAGGAACAATATTTGGTTTACTTGGTCCGAATGGAGCCGGTAAAACAACTCTTGTTAAGCTTCTTCTTCAGATTATATATCCTACATTAGGTTCAGCTAAGCTGATGGATGAAGATATAGGTAACTACAAGTTGAAAAAACGAATTGGTTATCTGCCCGAAGATCACAAATATCCTCCCTATTTAACAGGTGGGGACGTTTTAAAATTTTTCGGGAAATTAAGTGGATTAAACGGAACAACCTTGGATAAAAGAATTGAAGAACTCCTTGAACTAGTTAACCTCTCAAAATGGAACAAGACAAAAGTTAAAACTTACTCAAAAGGAATGATGCAGCGTTTGGGTTTAGCACAGTCTTTAATCAACGATCCCGAATTGATCTTTCTTGATGAGCCGACCGACGGTGTTGATCCTATCGGGAGAAAAGAAATTAGAGATATACTTTTGGAGTTAAAGAGCCGTTCAAAAACTATTTTCCTTAACAGTCATCTTTTATCGGAAGTTGAATTAATTACCGACAGGGTGGGGATACTGAATAAAGGCAAGTTACTTAGAGAAGGAACAGTTAAAGAGTTAACAGAGCGGAAAGAAGAGTATAAATTAATCCTTAATGATGAATTAGCTGAGCTGAATAAGTTTGCCGATGATAATTTAATAATCACAAAAAATCATGATGGATCATATTCGGTAAAAGTTGATGATATTAGAACGATGAATATTCTGGTAGATAAGCTTAGAAGTGATAATATTTTGATAAAAGGAAATTGTTCTTCAGAAAAATACGCTGGAAGAGATGTTCATCTCTCTCATCAACCAGGAAGAAAAAGGGGGAAAGGAATGAACAACATTTTTCACATAATTCAGTTTACGATAAGCGAAGCTTTAGCGAGAAAAGTTTTTATTTTTTTCGGAGCAATTATATTAGTTGTTTTAGTTGTAACACTCATTTTTTTCTGGCTTGCTGATATAAATACACTCACATTAGTGGCTAACCAATCTGGACAAAATTTTGTGATGCGGGAAATTGTAAGTTCATTGGAATTAATAATTGTAAATCCGCTTGCAAATCTAGGTTTACTGCTTGCAATTTTTTCAAGTGCAAGTTTTGTTCCTGTTATGCTTGAAAAAGGAAACATCGATTTATTATTATCCAAAACCGATTTCAAGAGAACAGCTTCTATTAGGAAAATATTTTGGAGTTGTGCTATTCGTATTCATGAATATATTCTTCTTTGTATTTGGTGTTTGGTTAATAATCTCAATTAAATTTAGTTATTGGGATGCATCGTTTTTAACACTCACTTTCGTTATTACTTTTGCATTCGCAGTGCTATATGCACTAATTTTACTGTTCGGCGTTATCACAAAAAATTCCATATTCGGAATGATGATTGCATATCTTATTTTTCTCATTATCAGCCCGTTACTTTTATTGTACAAAGAAAAATTAAATGAATTTGTTACAAGCGAAATAGTCGATACAATATTGGATGGATTATACTATATAGTGCCGCAAACTGCTGAACTAATGGGTAGAATAATGATTGACCTGGCGATGGGCAAGGGTATAACGGATTTTCAACCTATCATAACATCTTTTTTATTCCTAATTTTAGTGATAGTTTTTTCTGTTTCATTGTTCCGAAGAAAAGATTTCTAATTTAGGATCGGAGCTGTTCCTCCTGGGAATTATTCAACATTTTATTACTCTTATAAATTCAACATTAAATTAAAAAGTATATTAAAAAATTATGCAAGAAGAAAATTTAAAATTAGAAGATTTACTCGAACGAACCCGGGTACCTGATGAAAAGGGTGTCATTTCAAAAGTTGCTATCATAGGCGCCGGTGTTATGGGGCAGGGGATTGCACAGACTGTTGCAGAATCTAGTATTGATGTATTGATTATTGAACAGGATGATAAGTGTCTTGATGCAGCAAAAATTTCCCTTTCAGAATTTATTGATAACGAAATTAAAAGATGGGCGATGACAAACTCGGATAAAAAAGCTATTTTTAGCCGAATAGACTGGGAAACAAATTTGGATCATATTAAAGAATGTGATCTGGTTATTGAGGCAGTTACGGAAGATTTCGATTTAAAGCTGAAAATTTTTCGTGAGGTTGATAAACTGGCAGATGATGACTGCATTTTAATATCAATAACTTCAACATTAAGTCTAACAAAACTTGCCGAAGCTACAAACAGACCTGATAAAGTAATCGGGCTCCACTTTCTTTCTCCCGTTCCAAAAATTCCCTGTTGTGGAAGTTGTTAAATGTCTCCACACTTCAAACGATACGGTTGATACTATAAAGACTTTTGTAAAAGAGATTAGAAAAACTCCCGTTGAAGTTTACGAATATCCCGGGTTTGTAACTACAAGAGCCATAGTCCCCCTGCTGAATGAGGCAATGCATATTTTATTAGAAGGCGTTGCGACTGCAAAAGATATCGATACTGCAATGAAACTTGGTTACAACTTTCAATACGGACCCCTTGGAAATGGCTGATATGATGGGGCTTGATGAAGTGCTTACATGGATGGAAACTTTGTGGAAAACTCTCGGCGAACCAAGGTACAGAGCTTGCCCAATTTTAAGAAAGCTGGTAAGGGAAAGAAAACTTGGCAAAAAATCCGGCGAAGGATTTTACAAATACGATGAACATGGAAATATCATTAATTAAAATTCTGTTTAACATTATTGAGAAAATTAAATGAAAGTATTAGTTCTTAACTGCGGAAGCTCATCTATTAAATATCAATTTATCGATACAGAAACAAAAACCGCTCTTGCAAAAGGTTTAATTGAAAGAATCGGGATGGCTGGCGCTGTTCTTACGCATGAAAGATATGACGGCGACAAAATAAAAATTGCCGGTGAGATACTTGATCATACCATGGCGATTGAATATGTGCTCGGCGTTATGCTGAGTAAAAACCATGGAGTGATTGATGATAAAAAAGATATCGAAGCAGTTGGTCACAGAGTCGTTCACGGCGGTGAAACATTTTCCAATTCTGTGTTGATTGATAATGAAGTTATCAGTGTTCTCCAGGATAATATTGAGTTAGCCCCCTTACACAACCCGCCAAACATTAAAGGTATTCAGGCGTGCAAAAAGATTTTACCGGGAATTCCGATGGTTGGAGTTTTTGATACAGCGTTTCATGTAAAAATGCCGCCGAAAGCATTTCTGTACGGCATTCCATACGAACTTTATAAAAAATATCAAATAAGACGTTACGGATTTCATGGTACTTCTCATTTATATGTATCTCATCGAGCTGCTGAAATTATGGGAAAAAATTTAGAAGACCTTAGAATAATTACGGCTCACCTTGGCAATGGCTGCAGTATGGCTGCTATTAAGTATGGGCAGTCGATTGATACTTCAATGGGATTCACACCGCTTGAAGGATTGTTGATGGGTTCGAGAAGCGGCGATATTGACACCTCGGTAATACTTTACATTATGGGAAAAGAAGGGCTATCATTAAATGAAGCAGCTACTTTACTTAATAAACACAGCGGTTTGATTGGAATTAGCGGAGAAAGCAGTGATATGAGAGAGATATTAGCAGCCGTTAAAGATGATCATAAACGTGCCACCTACGCATTTGAAATTTTCACTTACAGAATTAAAAAATATTTTGGTGCGTACGCCGCTGCAATGGGCGGTGTTGATGCTTTTGTGTTTACAGGAGGTATAGGTGAGAATGCTGTGGAAGTCAGAGCTGAGGTTTGTAAAGATCTTGAATTCTTTGGACTCAATATTGACGAACAAAAGAATGAAGATAACGAAGAAATAATTTCTACAGATACATCTAAGGTAAAAGTTCTACGAATACCTACTAATGAAGAACTTGTTATTGCCATGGATACAAGCAAGATTGTTTCCGAAAGTGAACAATAAGATTATTAATCTTCACATGATTGGAATATATTAACTACGGAATATTATTTTATCCTTGAGGTAGATATGAACTTAGGTTTAAAAGGAAAAACAGCTTTAATAACTGCAGCAAGTATGGGAATCGGAAAAGCAGCGGCAGAAGCCCTTGCATCCGAAGGATGTCAGGTTGCTATTTGCTCCCGGACAAAAAATGATTTAATAGAATCAGCCAAAGAAATAAGTGAGAAATATGATGCCGATCCGCTTTGGTGTATATGCGATCTTAATAAAAGTTCTGATATCCAAAATACCTTCGAAGCTGTTAAAAAGGAATATGGTTCAGTGGATATTCTTGTTAATAACTGCGGTGGTCCTGTGCCCGGATATTTTTTAGAACTGGATGAGAATGATTGGAATCATGCCTATGAACAGGTACTTATGAGTGTAGTAAGATTTTCAAATTTAGTAATTCCTCAAATGATAAAAAATAAATGGGGTAGAATAATTAATATTACTTCTATTTCAGTTAAGCAGCCGGTGGATAATTTAATGCTGTCAAATTCACTAAGAGCGGGAGTTACCGGTTTTGCAAAATCGTTAAGTAATGAAGTAGCAAAACATAATATTACAGTTAACAATGTTGCACCGGGGCTTACCTTAACTAACCGGCTTTATGAGCTTGCAGTTATCGAGGCAAAAGAAAAAGGCAAATCTCACGAAGAAATACTTGTGGAAATGGCAAAGCGGATTCCCATCAATCGTCTCGGCGGACCAGAAGAAATTGCCTCTGTAGTTTTGTTCCTGGCATCAAAACAGGCAAGCTATGTTACTGGTGATACGATACAGGTTGACGGCGGTTTTACAAAAGGATTATTTTAGCTCTTCATCTAAGAGTAAACTTCTTTTCCTCATAAACAGAGGACACTATGATACACAAGATTGAAATAAACATCCTCTCAAAATTTATTAATGATAAAATTTATATCAGTAATAAAGCTGCGAAGAAATTAAAACTCACGTCTAATAAAATTTCATCCATCAAAATAATTCGCCGATCGCTGGATGCCAGAAAGCAGCCGGTTTACAGACTTGCAATTGAAGTTTATATTGGCGAAAAACCAAAAGAAAGTATTACAAAACTCAATTACATTCCTGTTAGCAGTAAGAATAAAGTTTTAATTATCGGTTTTGGTCCAGCTGGAATGTTTGCTGCTCTTAGATTAATTCAATTAGGAATTAAACCAATAATTGTAGAACGGGGAAAAGATGTACAGAAAAGAAGAAGAGACATTCGCGCATTACAGCAAGAACATATAGTTAACTCCGATTCCAATTATTGTTTTGGAGAAGGTGGTGCGGGAGCGTACAGCGATGGAAAATTATACACACGCTCAAATAAAAGAGGCAATGTTAATAAAGTTTTAGAAATATTTGTGCAGCATGGTGCAAGCAAAGATATTTTGATTGATTCACATCCGCATATCGGTTCAAACATTCTTCCGAAAGTTGTTTCAAACATCAGGCAGTTTATTATTGAAAATGGCGGTGAAATTTATTTTAACTCAAAGGTTACAGATTTTATTATTGTTCAAGATGAATTAAAAGGTACGATTGTTAATGATGAAAAAGAATTTATGGGTGATGCTGTAATATTGGCAACAGGTCATTCTGCAAGAGATATATATTATTTATTATATAAGCTTAATATAAAAATCGAACCAAAACCGTTTGCGATTGGTGTAAGAATAGAACATCCACAGCCATTGATAAATGAAATACAATATCACACAAAAAATAAGTCTGAAAATCTTCCTGCAGCAAGTTATAACTTATCGTGTAATATTGAGGGTAGGGGAGTGTACTCGTTTTGTATGTGTCCCGGGGGAATTATTGTCCCTGCAGCAACCGCACCGGAAGAGATTGTTGTAAATGGAATGTCGTTATCCCGAAGAGATTCACCCATTGCAAATTCAGGCATAGTGGTGAGTGTTGGAGAAAATGATTGGAAAAAATATAATGATCAATATCCTTTCAATGGACTTAAATTGCAGCAAGAGATTGAACACCTTGCATTTAAACTTGCGAACAACAGCCAATCGGCACCCGCACAAAGAGTTACTGATTTTGTTGAAGGTAAATTTTCTCAGCAGCTTCCAGGTACATCATACATCCCCGGCTTAACCTCTGTCAGACTGGATAATGAATTGCCGTCATACATTACACAACGAATTAAAAAGGCGTTGTTTATATTTAATAAAAAAATGAATGGATATTATACTGAAGAGGCGCAGATTGTTGCCGCAGAAACTAGAACCAGCTCACCTATTAGAATTCCGCGAAATAAAATTTCTTTAATGCACGAAGATTTAAAAGGGTTGTTTCCATCAGGCGAAGGTGCTGGTTATGCAGGTGGAATTGTTTCCGCCGCAATAGATGGAGAGAATTGTGCTGATGCTGTATCCAGGTATTTTAAGATAAAGTAGATATGGTATATCTTAAAGATATAGCATATATAAATTGCCGATCATTTTAATAAAATCATCTTTTTTGATTGAAGAAAATTGCCTGACTTCAAAATATAGATATAAACACCACTAGGCAGACCTTGCCTGCCGGCAGGCAGGTTTGAAGCATTGAAAGACATTTGATACCTGCCGGCTTGTTTGAATTCATTAACTATAGTCGCAACAACCTCTCCCAAAGAATTAAATACTTCGAGACTTACTAATCCATCATTGCCAACCTGGTATTTTATATTTGTATTTGGATTGAATGGGTTCGGATAATTTTGTTCAAGTTTATACTCAAAGGGTATATGCAAGTTTTTCATTCCTGTTGTACTTGGAGAGAATCGATAAATTCTATCAGGACTAAATGTAACAACATACAATTCATTATTTTCATCTACACCAAAAGAAGTTACAGAACCGGTAGCAGTTAATAGTGTTTGGTTATCAGGCGGTGCAATACCATCGTATTCGAGTGACCAAACTGTTCTTGTACAGTAGTCGGCATAAATATATTTTCCTGTTAGTTCCGGTACGGTTGGACCTCGGTAAACATAGCCGCCTGTTACGGAACATCCTAACGAATGACTATATTCCCAAACAGGAAGGATATACTCAGGATAGTTGCACTCGCTGGAATTGAATGAGTGTGTTCCTTCAAAGCAACGCCAGCCATAATTTTTTCCGTTTTCGATAATATCAATTTCTTCCCAGGCACTTTGTCCAACATCAGCAGACCAAAGCCATCCAGTAACAGGATCGAAACTGTTACGCCACGGGTTACGCATACCCCAGGCATATATTTCTTTTACAACACTTCCGGTGCTGTCTGCAAATGGATTATCGGGGGGGGATTGCATATTCTAAACCTGATCCTGGTTATCAATATCGATTCTTAGAATCTTTCCAAGAAATGTTACGATGCTTTGACCATTCTTTAGAGGATCACCACCGTCACCACCGTCACCGGTTCCTATGTATAAATAACCATCATCAGGTCCGAACCCAATCCATCCTCCGTTATGGTTTGAAAATGGCTGGCTGAATGTTAATAATATTACCTCACTGTTTTTATCAGCGGAATCTGGATTTGTGGCTGATACCTGGAAACGGGAAATTCTTGTTTTGCGTGGACTTGAAACGTGTAATTAACATAAAAGTATCCGTTATTTTCATAATCAGGATGAAAAGCCAAACCGAGTAAACCCATCTCTCCGCCGCCAGACACACTGTCGGTAATGTCGAGATAAGTTTTTAACGAGGTAACAGCGGAAGAATTTGGGAATACTTTTATTCTGCCTGCACGCTCAACAACAAAAATTCTGTCTGTACCATCACCTGAATTTTGAAGATCAAGCGGATCGTTAAATGATAAGTTTGGAAAAGCATTTTCCAGAGTAAACTGAGCGCTTACATTTGATGCGATCATTAACGATATTAAAAACGACAGAATTAGCTTATATCTCATTACTCTTCCTTCTTGTGTTTATTATTTCTCTTTTTAATGTTTATCAGACTGCTGCTGAGTTTTGTTAAATCATAACCAGATTCTTCAGCGAGCCACTTTAAGTTTTTTGCAGATAGAAAGCTGCCCTTAATTGAATTTAGTAACTCTCTTTCTAAATCCTGCTTAGTTAATTTCTTTTTCGATTTACCCCTTCTAGTATTATTGTCTTTAACTCTTTAAGGGTTTTTTTGTATGATGAAAAGGATTGGATAGCTACTAATTGATACAGCCATTCAACTAAGTTCTCAAATCTTTCTTTATTGAAATAAGTTATATCACCAAACTTATTTACA
>PVMK01169209.1_pt1 | contig 10416 bp, 8 predicted proteins | sample 1853481 | NCBI WGS metagenome assembly PVMK01 (sample SAMN08533507, study PRJNA380276) | Marine sediment metagenome, whole genome shotgun sequencing project. | reverse complement strand
GTTGAAAAATTTCTAAAAAATCTTTCGCAAAATTTCTAAAAACTTCTAAATAAAAATCAGCATGGGTAAAGTTAAGGCAGGGAAACCAAGAAAATAGCTTCATTCACCGAGCAGCTTCTTTTTGCGGTAACGAAAAGTGTGGTGGTTGATATTCAAAAGTTTTGCGGCTTTGCTCTCATTGCCTTTGGCAATTTTAAGTGCTTCTTCAATATAGTGCTTTTCAAATGATTGAAGCTGCATGTCAAGATCAAGACCTTCGGGAGAAAGTGGGGGAAAGCCGGCCTTATCACTAACAGGAGCCTTATGTTCATCTTGGGTATGTGATTTCATCCCCAGGTCCACCGGTGAGAGCTCAGGTCCCTTTCCCGTCAGAACCGCTCTTTCCACAAGATTTTTTAATTCCCGCACATGACCCGTCCAGTTATGAGATAGCAGGACGGTTTCGGCTTCCGAGGAAATTCCCGTAAATTTTTTGCCAAACTTTCGGCTGAATTCCTGTAAAAAATATTTAGTCAATGGGATGATGTCATCAGGGCGCTCGTTTAAGGAAGGAACTTTCACTTTTATCACACCTAAACGAAAATACAGGTCTTTTCTAAACTGGCCGTCCTCTAACATCCGGTCTATATCCTTATTAGTGGCGGAAATCACACGGGTGTCAATATGGTGTTTCTTGGTTCCACCCACCCGGTAAAATTCTCCGAGTTCCAGAAACCGTAACAGTTTGGCCTGGGCTTCCAGGCTGAGGTCCCCGACTTCATCCAAAAAGAGAGTCCCGTTGGCGGCCTCTTCGATGAGCCCTTTCTTGCCGGCAGCCCCGGCTCCACTGAAGGCCCCCTTTTCATAGCCGAAAAGCTCACTCTCAATTAGATCCTTGGGAATGGCTGCGCAATTTACAGTGGCAAACGGGGCTTTGAAATTAGGACTGTTATAATGAATAGCACTGGCAAGCAATTCCTTTCCGGTCCCGGTCTCACCCATGATAAGAATCGGTGTATCAGGACTTTGGGCCACCATTTTGATAAATTCCATGACATCCTGGATGGCATTGCTTTCGGCGATAAAACATGGAATATGCTCCTTTAAATGTTTTTCCTGAAGAGTCCGAACTTCCTTTCTTAATCGGATGGTGTCCAAGGCATTTCGAATGCTGACTTCCAAACCATCCATATACAGCGGTTTGACGACGTAATCATAGGCACCCAGTTTCATTGCCGAAATCACTGTATCGACATCTTCATAGGCTGTAATCATAATAACCAGAATATCCGGGTAAACATCTTTGATGTGACGCAGTGCATCAATTCCATTCATACCCGGCAATCCAACATCGAGCAAAATCAGGTCCGGTAGATCTTTTTCTAGTTGCGCAATAGCCGTTTCTGCATCAGCAAAGGCTTTGATCTGGTAGTCGTCCTCAAGGGCCATGGTTACCCCGTCTGTAATCGTTTTCTCATCATCAACAATGTATATCGAATATTTAATCATGGGCATCGCTTAGCTCCTTGGTATTAGTATCTATTTATTGAAATCGTATCATGTTTACGCAGGATTATAGTTCCTGTTTCATGGGGTTGTGTTAATAAATAACAATAGACAAATAGCAAATAACAAACAAATCACAATGACTAAAATTCAAAATTCCAAACAATTGTCTTTGGATCTTATTTGAGATTTGGATATTGTATTTTTGAATTTGTTTGGTGCTTGGTGTTTGTAATTTGTTATTTCCGGCTTTGCCGGGTTGGGTATTTTAATCCGAAATTCAGCGCCGCCCAAATCACTGTCTGAAACAGTTAAAGATCCACCATGATCCGTAACAATTCTATGGCATATGCTAAGGCCGATGCCGGTACCATCCGATTTCGTGGTAAAGTAGGGATCGAATATTTTCTCTTTGATCTCAGGAGCTATACCCGGGCCTGAATCTGAAACCGTAAGGATAATACCATCGCCCTTCATAGATGAGGTTACGACAATTTTCTTGCCTTCCTCCATCGTTTTCATGGCTTCAGCGGCATTATTCAGTAAATTCAAGACCATCTCCTCAATTAGGGCTGGGTCAGCATGGCACGGGGGTAAATTCTCAGACAGGGCTTTTTCAAGTGCAATCCCGCTTTTCCGCATGGTGACGGCGCTGAGGTTTATGGCTTCCGTAACCGGTCTATTCAGATCTATTAAAGCCAACCTGGGTTCTCCGGGTTTGGCAAAATCCATAACCCGGCGGATAACAGATTCAATTTTGTGGGAAGCCGATTGGATCTGTCCCAGGATTTGTTTAACTTTTTCCTCACTTCCATTCTTATGATGAAGCTTTTTGAGAGTGTTTAAATAGATATTAATTCCCGAAAGCGGATTTCGTATTTCATGCGCCATACCGGCTGCTACGCGACCTAGCGAAGCCATTTTGTCCTGAATCGTTAAGAGATGTTCCAGTTCCTTGGTTTTGGTCATATCAATCATATTGACCAAGATCGCTTCTTTGCCTCTATATTCGGTCAATAGAGCCCGGCAGTAAACCCATGTCAAATCCTTGCTGCCTTTTTTTTTGCCTTTGGGATAGAATCGAAAATTTGTCTCAAGCGTTTGAATCTCTCCTTTGTTTATCTTTTGGCTCAATCGTTTAACCGTTTCAACATCATCTGAATGGATTTTTTTAAAATCAGCCAGTAAATATGACCGTGGTAATGGACCGATAAGTCTCTCCTGTTCCTGGTTTTGATAGACTACTTGATTATCCTTAACAATGGATATTCCGGTGAGGGAGTTCTCAACCAAATCACGAAACCTTTTCTCACTTTCTTCCAGTGCTTTTTGCGTCAGTTTTTGCTTGGTAACATCTTGATAACTATGACGATTTCTCCTGATGAAAGTTTATAGACATAGCTTTCTCTCCAGCTGGGAGGAGTTCGATGGTTTTGATACACACCTCCGGAAAAATACTCCGGTTTACCGGTCTTCCAAACGCTTTGAAAGACATCAAAGATTCCAAGATCCTTTACGCCAGGGAAAACATCTGTAACACGGCGGCCAATTACTTTTTCTCTATTGATATTTTCTATTTTCTCGCCGCTGCGGTTAAAATCTTTGATCTCAAAATCTTCTCCACCGGCAACAGCTTCATAAACAGCTACGCCGCTATGCATATTTTCCATAAGTTCCCGGAATTTTTCTTCACTCTTACGCAACGCATCCTGCGCCCATTTGCGCTCTATAATTCTTCCCACTCGCTCAGCGATGGCATCGAGCAATGCCCTTTCTTCTTTGATGAAAGGACCTTCATCGCTTTCCGGCCTCTCTTCAAGGTAACACACCACTAATTTGCCGCTTGGCACTCCGTGGACAAGGACATCGCTGACTTGTTGCCATCTCGTTTCCTTAAAATTATTCGTTTTCAACTCTTTCCCATTAAAATTAATTTGGGCGCAGGTGATATCCGGGTAGTGCCACGCAGGCGGAATAAGGTCTACGATCCCCTGGAGTATTTCCTCAAGAGAAAGCCTCCTTTTCTCAACCAAGCGGGAAATCTCAAAAAGACAATTTAACTCTTTTACACGTTCATCAAGCTCCCTCATACTCTTTTGCAGTTCTTTTTCCACTTTCTGGCGCTCATATACCTCCCTGTCTAGCACATCTCGCGAAGCGGTGATGTCCTTTAATTTTTCGGTCATTTGGTCGAATGCTCTTCCAAGCTGACCGATCTCATCTTTCCTCTGGGTACCGACCCTATGATCCAAATTGCCTCTTCCAATTTCATCCGTACCTTTTTGTAAAACCTGAATCGGTTCAGAAATTGATTTTGCAGCGATAAAAGCAGCCAATATACTGAGCACAATGACGGCAATTACAAGGATCAAGAAAAATTCCCTTAACTCAGTCACCGGTTCAAACGCTTCCGCGACGTCTATTTTGGCCACCATCCCCCAGCCCAGGGCAGGAATGTATCGCCAAGCGGCGATAACTTCTTTACCGCGGTAATCCACGGACAATCCACACCCATTATTACCTTTCAGGGCCTCCTGGATGGGGATTGCCTGTTTTTCTCCGTATATAACTTCGCGTTTCAAAGCTGCCCCAGGATCATGCCGCAGCGGATTAAGAAACAATGCTTTATCACCGACTTTCTTGGCGATTAAGATTTCACCCGTCAGACTCAATCCGGTAGTTTCTTGAATGAGATTATATAACGGTACCATACTAATTTCATAGGCAATCACACCCACGATTTTTCCGCCAGGACTTTTTAGCGGTGCTGTCACCAGCATGGCCAATTGATCCGCTACCGTCGGGCTTATAAAAATATCTGAAAAATAAACTTTGTCCTTACCTTCTTCAAACGCCTTCCGAAAAGGATCAAGCCGGCGATTGCCTGAATATTTCGAGGCGCCGGACGCATCAAAAACATACACAATCTCGCCATCCAAATTGGCCAACGACACCTTCATGTAGTTATAAATGAGCTGAAATCCTTTAAACACGCTGTCTAATTCATCTTTTATGGCTCGATAGATTGGATCCGAATGTTTACCCGAGAAATCTGCAAGTAAAGCAGCATTATGCTTTATATCCGGATTTCCCTGAATTAGCAGTATGTCTTTTTTGCGATGGGCAAAAAAGTCGGCAATCATTTTTACTTTGAGATCGGTGATGTGTGTCAATTCTGCCATTCGTAGTTTTTCCAGCGTGTTCCTTGCATCAAAAAAGCCCAAGGTACCGACAAAAATCATTGGAAGGATCGAACAGGCAATTAAAATTAAGATTAATTTATTTCGGATTGACATGGCTATTCACCTCAAAAGCATCAGCATCTTAGGCCCTTATCGGGCTTTATCTGACAACATGTTGTAAGTTCAGATATCGTTGATTGGTTGATTAGTTGGTTAGTTAAGTGGTTGTAAATATGAATTTATCCCATATTTGCAAAATAATTGGACACTGTCACTTAGGTTTCAGGTGTCGGGTGTCAGGTTTCAGCAATTAAAAAATAACAAATACCAAATCACAAATACCAAATGGTTCGACAAGCTCACCACCACCCTGAGCCAGGTCGAAGGGCAAATCACAATGACCGAAATTCAAAATTCCAAACAATTGGCTTTTAATCTTATTTGTTATTTCTCTCCGAGCCGTAGGTTCGAATCTACGAGCCGGAGGCCGGTCTATCCCGGTTAGGCAGTTGCAGTTCAAGTTTTGGCTATGACAACTGCCCCGCAGGGGCCATTTTTTCCGAGCGTAGTCTCAGAAAAAGCTTAGTACCTATTTATTGAAATCGCATCTTGTTTGCGAAGGATTTATGCCATAGCGTAACCGTTCACAGGTTCAGCCCGCCCTGGTGCGACTTATGAGATCATATTACAGTCCGTGTCAGGCTTCCAGAGTTGAATCTAAATAATTGAGCAACGTAAAGTCAGGTCTGGGCCAGGGGGTTCAACGTTCAGGGTTAAGGACAAAGAAGGCATTAAAGACCAGAAGGCCTCGTTAAAAATGCTCATCCCCTTAAATAATGGCCAATTTGGCTTCAAATTTTGGATTAGCCCTGACGAAGCTGACGCTTTTGTCGTAAATACGCACCCTACATGCAGCCCAAGGACGAGAATGCAACCTTGAACCCCTGAACCCCTGGCCCAGACCGATCATCGGCACTATACATACGAAAAGTACAGTCTAAGCCTACTCAAGCATAGGTTCGGAATCATGCCACGAGTCGCGCTAGGGCGGGCTTTGAACCCATGAACGCTTATAAGCAATTCTACCTGTCGAGAGCCTCCCATCGAGAGCCTCAGGGTCTAACGACTGGGTCGAACGATCGATTTAAATAGAAAAGACAGAGCGACCTGTCGGGTCGTAGCCGAAGGCGAAGCCTGAAGCGACATCAACAAATCTTCAATCGTCAATATTCAATTCCGGCTTTGCCGGGTTGGGGTTTCGCGTAAGTTTCCTGGAACAATTGTTATCTCAACGGCGCTGATTTTTCAAATCTTTTTAATTAATTCGAAATTTTGCGAAAAATATTTCGAAATTTTTCTAAATTTAAGATCAAATTAACTCTGCGCCTAAAACGGAAATTAAGATAACCTCTTAATTTAAAATGATTTTTTTGGGATACTTCCATATGGCATGCTCCATGCTATAAATTATTTATAGGGAGTAGCCACTTCGTGGGCCTAAACGATAAATCGTAGGTTGGGTTAAGCCAATGGTCTGCAACCGATCTTGTTGGGTTCGCTAATTTTGGTGCTATTTTAGACTGTTGAGACACATTAAGATAGGCGAACCCAACATAAATTGTGCCGGTATCCCGCTTAACCCAACCTACTATATGCCCAAGGGCAGCGAAACGGTTAGCCCACTTATTTATAAAAAACGTAACAGTTCACGGGTTCAAGGTTCACGTCGAATCTGACCCGTTGATTCGTGAGTTCTGTGACCTGCCGTGCCAGGGCTACGTCACGGAGGGAAGGAAAAACGCGTGAGAATAACTTGATAGCCTGCGAGTAAGATCAACGAAAGAAAGGTAACCCTGAACGGAGAACTCTGAACCTGTGAACGCTTACGGTGAACCTGATTTTTATATAAGGAGGAAATAATGTCCAAAGAAGTCATGAAGCCGGGTGGAAAGAAAAAGAGCTCATTTATACATAAGGTCATGGAGATTCTTCCTGACGGAGGAAATTTGAATCTGTGTCTAACTTGCGGAGCTTGCTCTTCCGGATGTCCGGCAACTGGATTGGAAGATATGGATCCCCGAAAATTTTTACGCATGGCTGCACTGGGTTTGGATAATGAGATTTTAAAATCCGACTGGGTATGGATGTGCACCATGTGTCAGCGGTGCATCTATGCCTGTCCGATGAATATCGACATACCCCAGCTGGTATACCATGCGCGGGCAAGCTGGCCCAGGGAAGAGCGTCCCAAGGGCATTCTGGGCTCCTGCGATATGGCCTTAAGAAATGACAGCTGCAGTGCCATGGGCGCATCTCCGGAAGATTTCAAGTTCGTGGTGGAAGATGTGCTTGAGGAATACCGGGAAGCACAACCCGAATTTGCCGATATGCAAGCCCCGATCGACAAAAAAGGCGCCTATTTCTTTTTAAACCAGAATTCCCGGGAGCCGGTCACCGAACCTGATGAGATGGTGCCTTTGTGGAAAATTCTGCACCTTGTCGGGGCTGACTGGACATACGGCAGCAAGGGCTGGGGGGGAGAAAATTACTGTATGTTTCTGGCCGACAATAAGGCCTGGGAACATATCGTCCGCACCACCGCCAATCAGGCGGATGATCTCGGCTGTAAGATTTTTCTCAACACCGAATGAGGGCACGTCACTTTCTCAGTCCTGGCAGGACTGAAAAAATTCAACATTGCCCACAAATTTGAGGTCAAAAACATCTATGAATACTACGCCCAATGGATTCGGGAGGGAAAGCTGAATGTTAATTCCGACTGGAACAAGGATTTGAAAATTAAATTCACGGTACAGGATCCCTGCCAGATTGTACGCAAAAGCTATGGGGATCCCATCGCCGAGGATCTCCGCTTTGTGGTAAAGACAGTAGTGGGAGAGGAAAATTTTATCGACATGCAACCCAACCGATCCAATAACTATTGTTGCGGCGGTGGTGGTGGTTTTCTGCAGGCGGGATACAAAGAGGAGCGCCTGGAATTCGGCCGGTTGAAGGACATTCAAATTCAAGCCACCGGAGCGGACTATTGTATTGCCGGCTGTCACAACTGTCATGCGCAAATTCATGAACTCAGTGAACATTACGGCGCCGGCTATGGGGTGATCCATTTGTGGACCATTATCTGCCTGGCTCTGGGTATTCTCGGCGAAAATGAACGGGAATATTTGCTGCCGGAACATAAGGAACTGGCTCTGTATAGCGCTTAGGAATTCAACAGGTGCTTTGTGGCATCATATCGACAATTTTCTGTCAATTTTTGTAACATAATCCTATAGTTCTGCCAAATTCATAGCATTCCTCTATGCTGGTTGTCTGTGAATGTTCTTTAATTATCGAAGTTGAGCATGTGTACGCCAAGGCTCTCAGTGAAGCTCACTCGCGCATTCTTAAAAAAATCGGAGCCTCCGAAGCCTTTTTTCCGGAAAAAGACCAGGCCATTTCCTTGGCTGAACGGCTGCATAACCCAAATATGTTGGATTATCTACCTTTTCTTGAAGGCTACAGCATAACGAAACGTTCTGTAAATATAGTCAATTCTTTTCCTTATGTCTGCGTTGTAATGGTTGTCATTCGCCTTTTGACGCCAATGGATGGATTTCTCAGCCAACGCGTCTTCAAGCTGCCATTTGTGGTTGAAATGCAGACCCTCCAGTTCCCTGAGCGGTATGATAAATTTCTCTGTGATCCATTGGCTATTTATGGCATCAATCCGAGGTGCAGTGATTATTAACTTATCAATTTCGGCTGAAGCCGTGATAAAATTGCGATCTTGATCGGCAAGTTTCTTCAGCTTCGAAAACACCTTTTGGAATCGACTTGCATTCGCAAATTCTTTACCAAACACGGGTTCAAGCCCGGTTAGGGGAATATGAGCCTGTTGTATCCGCTCCACCGCATCCGGTGTCAGCGCATATTTTACGGTCCGGTATACTTTTTGTTCAAATACATTTTGAAAAAAAAACAGGGAGATAAAACATAAGATGAATGCGATTACAGGCGTCACCATCCAACTGCTGGAAATCCCACCCAGTGTTCGCCACCGAATACCCCGGCCGCCCTTGAGCAGTCCAATTCCGATAACCGCGCCCACAATCGCCTGGGAACTGGAAACGGGAACCAATGGAATGGGCGGTAGACCCAGTTGAATCAGCAGATCTTGCAGGCGCTGGGATGAAAAAAGAAACAGAACCACCGAATGGGCAGATACAACCACAAAGGCCGCAACCGGTGAAAGTTTGAAGATGCCCTCGCCGACAGTCGCCATCACCCGTCTGGAATAGGTGAACACCCCCACGGCAATGGCTACCGCCCCGATGAAAAACAACTGCTGCGCCGAAGATAGCGTAAACCATCCATAAAACGAAATGTCTGAAAAGGGAGAAACCGGAACGAATACCCCCATCACATTGGCGATGTTGTTAGCCCCCAGGCTGTAAGAGCCAAAAGCGCCGACCAACAGCAACCCGTATCGAATTAATATGTCCTGGGTGAACATGTGTAGCTTAAAAGGTGGAGATAAAGGAGACGACCACCTTGTAGATTACGATTGCAATGACGGCAGATAGGATGGGACAGACCACCCAGGTGGTGACAATTTTGGCCAGAGAATTGTAATCGGTGAGTGAACCACTAAAAAAATTCCACCCGATAATGGCCCCCACAATTGCCTGAGATGTGGATACGGGATAGCGGGCTTTTGTCATGAGATAAACACTCGCCCCCGCGGAAAGGGCCACAATAAAAGCTCCGGCAATAGCATTTACCGAACCCAATTTCCCCAGCGTGTGTGATGCGCCGGCGCCACTGATAACTGCGCCAAGAATCAAGAAAATACTGCAATAAATGGCAGCTGTTCTGAAATTAATCATTTTGCTGCTCACAGCAGTCCCAAAAACATTGGATGCGTCATTGGCTCCCAACGACCAACCCAGAAACAATCCGCTGGACATAAAAAAGGCAAACATAATTAACTTGACCCTATAATGAGCGCTTGATTACATAGATGCTCAGTTTGTCGGCCACATCTTCGGCCTGGTCTGCAATCTGATCGATATGCATCACAAAATCGCGCAGCTGGAGTTTATGGCTCAAATGGGGGTCTTCCTTTCTAAAGATGTTCCGCTGAAGTCGTGTTGAAATCCTGTCCGATTGCTTTTCCCAGTAAGAAACTTTGTGCATGTGATCTGCAACCGTAGCGATATCCTTAAAAAATGCCCTTGCAGAACGTACCATCGCCTCAACTGATTCAACGACGCATGCAACCAACTCTTTGAAATCATCATGCAATTCAGCGGGAATAACTGGATACTCGATTTCAAATCGCCACATAGCGCCTTTAAATCGATCCAGCAAAGCGTCCATGTTTTCCAATAGCACCAAAACGTCGTGTCTCGATTCGGGTATAAGGGTCTGCACGTAAAGCTGTTCTTCCAGTGAACGTCGCAAGAAGTCTCCCCGGTTTTCTGTGTGAGTAATGTCTTCAAGTTTTTTTTCAAAAGACTCCACATTGCCTTTTAAAAATGAATCGACACCCAGTTTGAAGAGTAATCCTGCTTCACTAACATTGTCTAAAAAATCATCAATTTTTTTTCCGATTTCTAACTTTTGCTTCAGAATTCTGAATTCCATTGTTAAATCCCAACCCGGACAAGCCGGAATTGAATATTGAAGATTGAAGATTGAAGATTTGTGGTATCGCTTCGCTCTGTCTTTTCTATTTAAATCGATC
>PVMK01138535.1_pt1 | contig 10417 bp, 10 predicted proteins | sample 1853481 | NCBI WGS metagenome assembly PVMK01 (sample SAMN08533507, study PRJNA380276) | Marine sediment metagenome, whole genome shotgun sequencing project. | reverse complement strand
GCTTCGCTCAAAATTCGGCACCAACGCTCGGAAACAGTCAACTGCGGCGCACTCGTTTTTAACTGATTAAAAAACCGTTGAATCCGCTCAAAAGTTTCTTGTATATAATCAGCCTGGGCGTGCGTGCTGGTGATCGTCATCGTCTTCTTCCTCGTGTGGTCAAAAAACTCATGCGGCCTCCAAATGGTAGTATTTCAACAGCCCGCCCAAGCTTTCGTTACAGCCGATTGCACCACCACCATGGTTTCTTGCTTTTCCAGCTATTGGAAATAACAGTATGTTGTCTTTACCCTGGTGATTTCGTTCGGCATGATAATGGACAAGGTACTCGCGGAGTGCACGCCTTAACGATGCTTCACCAAACAGAATCAGCTTCGATAGGCACTCATTTTTTACCGATTTCACCCAGCGCTCCGAAAATGCATTCAAATTTGGACTGCGTGCGGGGAGTCGCAGCGGTTTCACATCACCGGATTCGATGATTTCCCGAAATGACTGACAGTACTTGGTATCTCGATCATGAATCAGATACCTGCAATTACCGAGAAAGCCCCATTCGTCCATCGTTACATTTCTGGCGATTTGTTTCATCCAGGCTTCATTGGGATGTGGCGTGATCCCGGCGATTTCAACGCGACGGCTCTCCAGATGGATGAAGAAGAGCACATAGTAAGTGACCAACCCACGCAGCGTCAGTACTTCCACTGTGAAAAAGTCGGTACCCGCCAGGACAGACATGTGCGCGCGGATGAAGTCTGCCCAGGTTGTTGTATTCTGGCGCTTTGGTGCGGGCAGGATACCGTGCCGCTGGAGAATATTGCCTACCGTTTGGTCGGATAGTCTGTAGCCGAGGTTTGCCATGGCGCCCACAATCCGGTCATAACCCCAGCCCGAATTCTCTCTGGCCATACGCACGACCAGCTTCACAATTTCACCGTCAATTCTCGGGCGACCCGGATAGCAGCGCGATTTGGAACCGTCATATTTACGTGCTACCAGCTGCCGGTACCAGCCCATGATGGTGTCGGGCTTCATTACATTGGCCACTTCCTCAAGGGCCTTACGACCGAGGCGATGAGCAATCTCAGCCAGGGTAACCCGTTCGGCATCGGTGAGCCGTAACGGGGTTTTGAGTTGTGCTTTCAGGATCCGGTTCTCAGCAACGAGGTACTCGTTACGCAAAAGGAGTTCCCGGTCCACTGTCCCGGTAATGTAGGCCAGCATGCGTGCCCAATCCATGAAAATCCCCACCGTCGACTCGAGTTATTCAGTCAATTGTACGCCTTTATTGAGACAAGGCACCAAAGTATGGAGAGTGCTAAGATGTTGATATCAAATGACGGATGAGTTTTTTGACCACAGGGGAAGGTGTGGTAGTTAGCTTGATGTATGAGTCGAGGGATATAATGGGTACTGGCGGGTTATAAATTCTGAACTGAAAACTTTCGGTCCTTGTGGTCATAATGCCACCGTCGCGGAACGCTGGGTTGAGTTGATGAAACAGGACTGCGGATAAGGAGTAAACATGGCGATACAGGCACGATTGGTCGAATACCAACACGAGGGTGTGATGCTGGAGGGCTTTCTGGCCTGGGACGATAGCTGCACTGGCCCCCGGCCCGGGGTGGCGATTTCCCACGCTTGGGGCGGTCGGAGCGGGTTCGAGGAAGATAAGGCGGTGAAGCTGGCACACCTGGGCTATGTGGGATTCGCCATCGATATGTACGGCAAGGGCGTGCTTGGCAGTGGCCCCGAGGAAAACGCCGGCCTGATGGCGCCCTTCCTGGAGGACCGTCAGTTGCTGCAGGATCGCATTGGCGCGGCTATTGTAGTCCTGCGCCAGCAGGCGGAGGTAAATCCTGTCCAGGTCGCTGCCATGGGTTACTGTTTCGGCGGGCAGTGTGTGCTGGACCTGGCTCGTGCGGGCAGTGATGTCTGTGGTGTCGTCAGCTTCCACGGCATGTTCGGTGCACCGGCCAATACCACCGGCCAACGGATTAGCGCCAGGATTTTGTGTCTGCACGGCTACGATGACCCCATGGCCCAGCCCGGGGATATGTTGGCGCTGGCCGCGGAACTTACCACAGCCGGCGCCGACTGGCAGGTTCACGCCTACGGTAACACGGTGCATGCCTTCACCAATCCCGCCGCCAATGACCGGGCGATGGGTACCCTATACAACGCGGATGCCGACCGGCGCTCGTGGGCGGCGCTGGTGAATTTCCTCCACGAACTCTTCGCCTGACAAGAACCGGCTAGTGCGGCTCAGGGTATCAGCACTATAGTATCGCTGACACTAGATGCCTGCCGGCGTTTCGTTATGATGTAGAATTGGATTCTTGCCTCTAGGGAGCCTCAGCGACGTGAACGAAGGTGTGACCGCCAGAGGTGTAGTCTATGGCAAAGTGCAGGGTGTTGGCTTTCGCGCCTTCACTCGCAAACAGGCCCGGCTGCACGCTGTGACCGGCTACGCCCACAACCAGGCGGATGGCAGCGTTGCCTTCGCACTCACCGGACCGCGTAGTGCCGTGGTAGCGATGCTGCAGACGTTGGAGGTGGGGCCTACGCTGGCCCAAGTTTCCCGTGTGGATGTCAGCTGGCAGCCTGCGGAAGACATGCGCGGCTTCGAAATTGGCTAGCATGTTGTGGGCTCTGTCCTGGTCCAGCGAATGTTTGTTCCCCTGCTCGCATGGCAATTGACCAGGCGGAGCCTGTGTTAGTCGGTATCTTCACACTGTCGATGCTTCAAAATGGCCGCTTGTCGGACATCGAAGTACGACGAAAGCAATCGACGCCAACAGCTGCCGCCGATGTCGAGATATACCGAAATACTTTGGCTATGCCGCTTGCCTCAAATCAACGATCGGCAGATGCTTCCGGCCCTTATAATAGCGCACATCAAGGCGAATTGGAGCACCGCAGTGGCCGGCAATTGGCGTATGTGGCGATGCACATGGCGCTAAGCGCGGCCATCTCGTACGTGGCTCGTATCGAGGATTCTCATTCGCCGGAAATAAATCATAATAGATTTCATGAGGTGTCTTGCCATTGAGCGACGAGTGAGGGCGACTACGATTGTACCAACTTGTATAAAACGTCAGCTCCTGGAGGAACGCATCCATGAAAAGTGGCACGAGAATGATCCGGGTGCATTCGTTCTTCAGGCTCAGGATGAATCGTTCTATGAGCGCGATACTCCCATGCTGGCCAACGGCGCCGAACCGAGGTGTGATCCCTTGGTGATCACACCAATCCTTGAACACACCGCACCAGAACTGCTGGCCCTTGTCGCAGATAATATATTTCGGGGTGGCACAGGCAGCGTGAATGGCACGTTTAAGGAAGTGCGAAACCGATACGGTTGTGGGATTGTTCCTGAAGGTTTCAATGCCCATCACGCGTCGCGAGTGGTGGTCGATGACCACTGCCACCCACCAGCAAAACGGCCAGCACTGCGGTAATGCGAACGGCAACCACGGTGCCCAAAAGCCTGCCGAAGTCGGCACGGCCGTGAGGTCGACATGCCAGACATGGTTGGGACTCCTGGCAGTCACGATGCGATTACACGGTGCCACATCTTCGGGGTCAGACTGTGGCGCCTCTTTCAGGATCCGCCCAACCGTCGTTACCCCCAGATGCAGTCCCGCCCGGCATAGCGTCTCAGCGATCTTGATTTTGCCCATGCTGGGGTTCAAGGTTTTCAGACGCTGTACGATGTAGCGGACGAAGTCCGGAAACTTATTCACCGGCTCGCGCAATTGCAACAGTGTATTGGCGCCTTGTTCATCGATACGTTTCATCCAGGATGCAATCGTGGCCGGCGTCAGCAGAAAGGTATCGGCCGTTTGTTTGAGTGACCAACCTCGCGCGGCACGAAGCTCAAGGATGGCCATGCGTTCATAGGGGCCATAATGCGGCCGGCGCTGCGGTGCAATCTGCGCTATGCGGGAATCTTTGAGGCGAAGCTCTTCGCATAGCAGGGCACACTCTTCGTGGAGTCGGTCATTTTCTGCCGCGAATCGTACCCGCGCATTGATGCTATCGGCGGCCCGAGCACGTGCGGTTACGATGGCATAGTGGGCCAGTGCAATCGCATGAAGTACCGCCGACCTAACGCAGCCCTGCCAGCTCTTTGGAAGATCAATCCGCGGTGGCTGAGGAATGGCAACCATCGTGACCTCCGAAAACAAGTTCTTGAGAGTTCCAGGTGGAAGGATACAATAAGGACTGCCGATTCAACAGCTTACGGCTCGGACTGTGAACCTAAAGATTCGGTGGACCAGGACAGGGGCAGTCAATTCGCGCCGATTATTCGATAACGAGGACGTCACCTGGCGCCACAGCACCGGAACAGAATCCCACGATGCCAAAGACTGAATATCAGCAGGTGGCGGACAGTGACGCAGCAGCCAGTGCGGCAGTCGAATTAATCCTGCAACAGGCAGCCACGGCGATCGCCAAGCGCGGTCGCTTCGTCCTCGCGCTTTGTGGAGGCAGGACACCGCAACGGGTTTATGAACTGCTGGCCACAGCACAACAGGACTGGAGCCACTGGCACATCCTGTACGGCGATGAACGCTGTCTGCCGCGTCAGGACGAGGAACGAACCTCCAACATGGTGGAGCGATGCTGGCTGGGCAAAATTCACTTTCCAGCGAACAATCATCACGTGCCCGCGGTGGAACTGGGCGCCGACGCAGCCGCCGTAGATTATACTGCGGCCATCGAGCCCCTGTTGCCGCTGGACCTTGCCCTGCTGGGGATGGGCGAAGATGGGCATACCGCCAGCCTGTTTCCGGGTGAATCGCAGTCAGAGCAGATCGTAGTGCCGGTGCACAATGCCCCGAAGCCACCTCCCGACAGGATCAGCCTGAGCTATGCCACGCTGTGTGATGCGGCGACTGTATGCTTCCTCGTGACGGGGTCGGCGAAGCAGTACGCACTGCAGCGCTGGCTGCACGGCGCAGATCTTCCCGTCGCAAAAGTCATCGGTAGAATCAGGACCATTTTGATAACCGATATCCCCAGGGCCGAGTAGCACTGTTGATACGGAGTCACTGTAAGGTAAGCGGTGCGGGAACCGCGGGGTTACCTATCCGGCTAGGGCTGCCCTTTACCCATAAATGGCTAGGGCGTTAGGGAAGCAATGTACCTCATTGACGCTCTGATGCAGAATGAATCAGACCTATCACCCAATACGGTCCATGGGGACACCCACGCCCAGAGCACTGTGATCTTCGGATTATGTCATCTACTGGGCATTAAACTAATGCCGAGAATCAAAGACATCAACAAACTCATTTTCTTCAAGCCCGATGGCCGAGCTCGTTATACCCACATAAATGAACTCTTTACCGAAACGGCCAATTACAAAGTTATCAAAACGAATCTTGCCGACATGCTCAGGGTGGCGATGTCGATTAAGGAGGGCAAGGTGACCGCCTCGACGATTGTAAGACGCCTGGGCGAGCGCGGTATCCGAAACTCACTTTACTATGCATTTAGGGAGCTGGGCCGTGTTGTCCGTACCCAGTATCTACTGGAGTACATCACCGACATCAAGATGAGGGAAACCATGCAGGCCGCTACCTGCAAGAGTGAGGCCTTCAATGACTTCGTCAAATGGATCTTCTTCTACAACAATGGGGAGGTCCAAGAAAACCTCCGGCATGAACAAAACAAGATGATCAACTACAACCATTTAGTTGCCAATCTGGTGATATTACATAACGTCAACAGCATGACGAAGGTAATCAGGCGCCTGCGCAAAGAGGGCCTTGAAATCACCTACGAGATGCTCGGAGGGATTGCACCGTACCGCAGAGGACATCTCGACCTGCTAGGGGAATATCGGCTGAAGATTAAAAAGAAAGGCCCGCGGCAGGCGCATCAATTGTTCTGAGTCGGAACTCGGGGGCCGAAGTGGCTGTTTTTACACGAATCGTGGCCGGCCCCCAGATGAAAGCGACGCGGGTTCTGTTCAAGTGGCTAAACCGGCGCAGTCAGCGCCGATCGTTCAACTGGGAGCGGTTTGCCTTGTATATGAGGGCTTATCCACTGCCGAGGGTTACGATCTGCCATGCGCTGTTCTAACTCACGCCCTGAGGCAACGTGAATGGCTTTGTCTTGAGCCTATTGCCTGAATTGGGCACGATGGGTTCTAAACGGGGGGGAGCCGGGGCGACCCGCTCCTCTACCAGCTCCAGGGGCACCCTGTTTCATGAACGCCGTGCTACTCATGGGACTGATGTACCGCGAACGCAAGGGAATTGCCAATACCCTAAAAATGCCTGGGTAAGTGTTTGCGGATTTCCGCAACATCGCTTTTCACAAGATTCTTGGGAAGCTCATGCACGACCAGTTTGACCACCTGAGTATCCATGTGCCTGCGCAATAAGCCCAGGAAGGCAGGGGCCGCTATCAACACAAGTTGATCGAATTGATTCTCATTTCGACCCGCCAGCAAATAGTTGTCAATTTGCTGGGCAAAAAGAACGGCCTCTCCTTCCTTGATGCCCGTTTCCGCCTCAAGGGCATGATGACTCCCATCTCCCCCGCCTTTTTTCCTGCCGGGAAGATCAGAGGTGATATCGTGTGCATGCCGACGGGAATCTGAATGAACGAACCCCTCGAGTTCCCTCAGTTTCTTAGCTGATAAATCAGTGACATATATTTTTGCCCGGCTGCTTTCTGCGACGACAATCCATACAGTGTCCATAAAAGCTCCTCTCTTGATCAGCAACAACGAGTTCCAAGTGAATAGTTTGTGTTGAAACACCCATAAACGGCCTTGCGTTGGATCAATGTTATAGCGGCTAATGTCGAAAGAGGTATTCACTGTCACAGAGAGACTTTAAATATCGCCGCGTAAACGTCGGTTCCGACGAGTATAGCCATTTATCGGTCTATTGCGCAGTGTCAATTACACTCTTCGGCGATTCTGGGAGAATCAGGGGCGGTTTCTGTTTCGGATAACGCTAGGAGTCTGTCGGATTTAGCGACAGCATTAATATAGAATAGATTCATCTTACCAAGAAGGGATCGATGCCACCATGTCAGGCAAATTCCAAGCAATCAATCGAGATACCGCATACCTGCTGCCGCCGTCTCTGCAGGACTGGTTGCCGGAGAAGCACCTGGCACGCTTCGTGGTCGATATCGTGGATCAACTCGACTTGAGTGGACTGGTAACTCGCTATGGTGGCGGCGGAAAACAGCCCTATCACCCTGCCGTATTATTAGCGCTGTTGTTCTACGGTTATGCGACCGGGGTATTTTCCAGTCGCAAGCTGGAGCAAGCGACCCATGACTCTGTTGCTTTCCGTTTCATCACCGGAGATACGCACCCTGACCATGACACGATCGCCACCTTCCGCAAGCGGTTTCTGCCTGAACTGGAAGGTCTGTTTGTACAGATATTAGTTGTCGCCAAGGTGATGGGTGTGTTCAAGCTGGGCAAGGTCAGCCTGGACGGAACCAAGATCAAAGCCAATGCCAGTAAGCATAAGGCGATGAGCTGGGGCTATGCGAACAAATTGGAAGAGCAACTTCTCCGAGAGGTACAGGAACTGCTCAAGCGGGCTGAACAAGCCGATACTGAAGACGAGCCGGAGATCGACATTCCTGATGAACTGGCGCGCCGGGAAGATCGATTGGCGGCCATCAAGAAAGCCAAAAAAGAGATTGAGCGGCGTGCGCAAGAACGCTTTGAGGCCGAACAAGCTGAGTATGAGGCAAGGCTCAAACAGCGCAAAGACAAAGAAGCCGAGACTGGCAAGAAAGCCAGGGGGCGTGAGCCAAAGCCGCCCGAGCCCGGGCCACGGGATAAAGACCAGATCAACTTTACTGATGGAGAGTCACGCATCATGCCGTCCTCGGAAGGGTTTGTGCAGGGCTACAACGCGCAGGCTGCAGTTGATATCGAGTCACACCTGATTGTGGAAAATCACATTACGCAGCAGACGAATGACAAGCAGGAAATTGAGCCGACCCTGAAGAAGCTGGAAGACACTGAATCCCACCTGGGCAAAGTCGAAGGTTTATTGGCGGATGCAGGTTACTTCAGTGCTGATAATGTCGCTCACTGTGAACAATCCGAGATCACACCCTATATCTCGGACCACCGTGAACGACACAACCTTCCTTGGGATGAACGATTTGAGACGCCTCCCCCTTGCCCAGAGGATGCCGATGCTGTTACAGCGATGGCACATCGATTACGAACCGTTGAGGGTAAGGCAATTTATGCCAAGCGAAAATCCACGGTGGAAACGGTATTTGGTATTGTTAAGGAAGTGATGGGTTTTCGGCGATTTCACCTTCGCGGGTTGGATGCGGCGCAAGGTGAATGGAATCTGGTGTGTATGGCATGGAATCTGAAGCGCATGTACGCACTGGGAGGCTGAGAGTGAACAAGGGGAGCCTTATTCTGGGAGACCGCCTCCATTTCTGTCTGGCGAGCGGTATATCAAACAAAAATTCGGGTCTGATAGCTGTGTGGGCGTGGTTTATTCCTGCGCCGTTCGGGTCAAACCCGACAGACTCCTAGACTGCAACTTATCTATGATTCGAAAAATAGATCTGAACGAGGTAATTCTTAGCCAGAAATTCACTTGCCACTATGTGCAACTGGCGACTCGGCCCTAGAGACTAGACAACAATGTCCACCAAAATCCTCCACATATCTGATTTACACTTCGGACCTCCATTCGTACCGTCGGTGGCTGAGGCATTGTTGCAAACCATCCCGTCGCTGGCCCCCGATGCCATCGTGGCGAGTGGCGACCTGACGCAGCGAGCCAAGCGCGAGCAGTTCGTGGAGTGCAGGCAATTCTTTGACCGCCTGCCGGACATTCCGCTGCTGGTGATTCCCGGCAACCATGACGTAGCGCTATACCGACTCTTCGAGCGCCTGTTCAAGCCCCACGCTCTGTACTGCGAAATAATTCACCCGGATCTGAATCCGGTGCTACTGGTGGGAAACGTCGTGCTGGCTGGCCTCGATTCCACCGCGCCACGAAGTGCTATCTCTAATGGCCGGCTGCATCGTCGTCAGCTGCGGCATTGCGAAGAGGTGTTTGCGTCAGTGCCCGAGGACATGACTCGCATCGTGGTTGCCCACCATCATTTCGCTCCCGGACACGATAAGGTATTCGATGTTGCGATGCCCGGGTCACGTCGTGCAATCGACTGCTTCGTTGAGCAAAAGGTTGAGATGATCCTGGGTGGACACCTGCATCGATCCTATATCGGAAACTCGCTGGACTTTTACCCGGGACATCACTTTGAACGAGGAGTCATCATCGTTCAGTGTGGAACCACCACTTCCAGTCGGGGAAAGGGACGGGAACGTGATGAAAACACCTTCAACCTGATCGAGGCCAGCGCAGACACACTCACCGTAACCCACTACCTGTATTTCGAGGAGACAGACAAGTTCGCAGCGATAAGCAAACACGTCTTCCCCCGCCAGGGGCGTACCTTTGAGTCCGGTTCCGGATCTTCGCCGGCATGAATTTCCCCGCGGCAACAGGACGAAAGAAGCGCAAGCTGGTGATCTTCACCATCGCCGCCATTCTACTGACGACACTGGCCTGGTATTTAAACAATTATGTCTCGCTCGATGAACTGGTAGATCAGGAGATCCGATTACGCGAATCCATTGCCCTCAACCCGTGGCGATCCTTCGTGATTGGCTTCTGCATTTACACAGTAATGGCGCTGGTACCGGGAACCGGAGGCAAGGCTATCGTTTGCGGGTGGCTCTTCGGATTCTGGCAAGCCGTGACGATAGTCACAGTGGGGCTCACTATTGCGGCGATGGTGATCTTCTCACTCAGTCGTTATCTAATCCGGGAGAGCATAGAGCGCCGCTACACCCGAAACCTCTCTTTGATGAACAAGCACTTGGAAAAAGAAGGTGCGTTCTACCTGGTTACTCTGCGAATGCTTCATGCCCCATTCTCCATCGTCAATCCTGTTAGCGGAGCGAGCCGCGTTAGAACCTGGACGTTCTTCTGGACCACTGTAGTAGGATTACTACCTGCTAATGCTATCTGGGTATATGTGGGAATTCGCCTGCCTTCGCTACATGAACTGGCTGGCAGTGGACCGGAATCATTCATCGACTTGCCGCTGCTTGGCGCCCTGGTGGTTTGCGGTACTCTGCCATTTTTGATTCGCTGGTTGGTGAGTCAATTTGGAATCCCGGCTGGCGAAGATCGCGAAGATGCTCCAGTAGAGGGCAGGATAGGGAGCAGTGATCACAGCTTTTCCCTATGTGATTCATGTATGGTCGCGTCGTGGATATGACCCTCGCCAGCCGGGATTCCAAATTGACCCACCAACCAGCGAATCAAAAACAGCAGAGTACCGCAAACCACCAGGGCGCCAAGCAGCGGCAAGTCGATGAATGATT
>PVMK01125028.1_pt1 | contig 10417 bp, 8 predicted proteins | sample 1853481 | NCBI WGS metagenome assembly PVMK01 (sample SAMN08533507, study PRJNA380276) | Marine sediment metagenome, whole genome shotgun sequencing project. | reverse complement strand
TCATATTCTTTCACTGGGTGTCGCCCGCCTGTAGACTGGTGTCCGCCATAAAATTGCGGAGGATCATCATGAATGTGTTGCTGCGGCCGTTTTTGCTCATGACTCTTGTCACCCTTGCTTGCACGATATTGCCCGCACAAGCGCAGGAGGCCAGTGGCGGCCTTCGCTATTCGATTACTGTCTCGCAGTTTGAAAACCGCTCCGGGTGGCATGGCCAATGGGACATCGGGGACGCCTGGGGCACGGTGCTCACCGACATGCTTAACCAGACTGGAAGGTTTATCGTCCTCGGCGGAACCGACATGCGTTATGCAGCGATGGACGAGCAGGACTTTGCCGCTTCCGGTAGCACCGCCGGTGGCAAGAAGGCGCCCGTAACAGGGCAAATGACGCCGGCTCAGTTGTTGGTCAAAGGCGCAATCACCCATGCCCAGGGTGACACCGGAGGCATGGGCGGCGGGATTCGCATCAAGGGCATCAGGATTGGTGGCGGAGGCGGCAAGGGCGAAGTGAATGCAACCATCTACATTATCGATTCAAGCACCGGTCAGATTGTGGCCTCCAAAAGCGTCGTAGGTACCCATGAACGGAAAGCGATGGATGTCGGTTACGCAACGGGAAGCTGGGGCGCCTCATTCGGTGGCCACACGAATGACAACGTCGGGCTCGCAGTTCAGGATGCCTGTGCAGAAGCGGTTGCTTTCTTGCTCGAGCAATTGCCGGGTTTCCAATGGTCAGGCTCGGTGGTTTTGGTCAAGGGAGACAAGGTCTACGTCAATCGGGGGACCCGCGAGGGTGTTGCTCTCGGGCAGACTTTCACCGTCGGGGAAGTCGAAGTAATTCGTGATCCGGACACGGGTGAAATACTCGACGAGAGCATGACGGCGATTGCGCATCTGACGGTCAGCCAGGTTAAAGAAAAATTATCCATCACTGACGTCACCTCGGGCGACCCCTCATCGGTGTCCAAAGGCATGACGATTCACCAACCCTGACCGCACGATAAATCAGCAGGACTCTTAACCAACAGGCAAAAAACATGCACCGGAACCCACCCACCCGCGAAGACGTAAAACAGCTGTTCGATCTCCCACTACTGGACCTCATCTACCAGGCAGCAACCGTACACCGGCAACACCATGCACCTTCCGAAGTGCAGGTTTGCACTCTGCTGTCGATCAAGACCGCCGGTTGTCCTGAAGATTGCGGCTACTGCTCACAGTCGGTCCACCACGAAGCTGATGTCACGCCGGAAAAACTGATGCAGCTGGAACCGGTGTTCGAAGCGGCACGCGAGGCAAAAATATCCGGCAGCACCCGTTTCTGCATGGGCGCGGCATGGCGCAATGTGCGCGATGGCAAGCAATTCGAGCGGGTGCTCGAAATGATCAGCGGCGTCAACGAAATGGGGCTGGAGGTGTGCTGCACGCTGGGCATGTTGACCCTGGAACAGGCAGAAAGGCTGAAACAGGCCGGCCTGTCAGCCTATAACCATAACCTGGATACCAGTGAAAACTTCTATGACCAGGTGATCACAACCCGCAATTACCAGGACCGTCTTGAAACCCTGCAACATGTGCGTGATGCCGGTCTTTCCGTGTGCTGCGGAGGAATCATCGGGCTGGGTGAGAGCGAGGACGACCGGATAGATCTGCTGCACACGCTGGCGACCCTGCCCAAACCACCCGAGTCAGTTCCCGTCAATGCCCTCGTCGCGGTACCCGGCACGCCACTCGAAGCGCAGCAACGGGTGTCCACTTTTGAACTGGTGCGCATGATAGCCACAGCGCGTATCCTGATGCCGGAATCCAACGTACGCCTTTCAGCGGGCAGGCTGGAAATGAGTGTCGAGGATCAGGCCCTGTGTTTCCTGGCTGGCGCAAATTCAATTTTTGCCGGCGAGCGGCTGTTAACCACACCCAATCCGGATTTTGACGAAGACAAAGCGATGTTCGAATCGCTCGGCCTAACAGCAAAAACCCCGGCCAGCAGCAGCGCGGAAAAGGTCTGTGCGTGAATTCCCCCGCGGAACAAAAGCTGCGAAGGGCCCTGGAGAAACAATCAGAAGCGAATCGTCTCCGTTCACTGAGCACTTTCGGCTCCGGCGTCGATTTTTGTTCCAATGATTACCTGGGGCTAAGCCGGTCCACTCAATTGCGCCGCAAGGTGCAAGAGGAACTCGAAAAGCTGCCGAACCTGCCCCATGGCTCGACCGGCTCACGCCTGATTTCCGGCAACAGCCTTCTCGCCGAAGAACTGGAAAAACAGCTGGCTCAATTTCACGCAGCGCAGGCGGGGCTGCTTTTCTGCAGTGGTTATGCCGCGAATTCAGGCCTTTTTGCTTCGGTGGCTGGCCTCGGCGACACCCTGGTGATGGACGAACTGGTGCATGCGTCCAGTGTAGACGGCGCACGCCTCAGCAAGGCTGACAGATTGCTTTTCCGTCACAACGATCTCGATGACCTGGCTGCAAAGCTGAAGCAGGCCAAGGTATCGGCACCGGGCGGTTCTGTCTTTGTCGGGATCGAATCTATCTATTCAATGGAGGGAGATGCCGCACCTATTGTGGAAATCGTCAAGCTGACGGAAGAACACGGCGCCAGCCTGATCATCGACGAGGCCCACAGCAACGGTATCACCGGGCCACATGGAGCCGGTTCCGTGTGCAGCCAGCAACTCGAAGAACGGGTCTTCGCACGGGTTCACACATTCGGCAAGGGCTTGGGGCTTCATGGCGCCGTCGTTCTTGGCTCAGAAACATTGCGGGACTATCTGGTCAATTTCTGCCGCCCATTCATATTTTCCACCGCGCTGCCGGAGGACAGCCTGGTAAAAATCCGGGCAGCTTACCGATTGCTGCCGGAACTGGATGATACCCGCCGGCACTTGTTCGACCTGGTGGGCCATTTCCGCAGCTTAAGCAGAACCTCTGTGCATCAATGGCTCGACAGCGAGTCCTGGATCCAGTCGCTGCTCGTTCCCGGCAGTGTAAACGCAGTCACCCTGGCCGGGCAATTGCAGGAACTCGGATACCAGGTCAAGGGCATCAGAGCCCCCAGCGTGCCTGCCGGCAAGGAACGCATCCGCATTTGCCTGCACGCCTTCAACAGCAAGCAGGAAATCAACGGCCTTTTTGAAGCACTGGAGGAGTTGGCATGCACGGCTGCGTCGTTGCAGGCATAGGCACCGGAGTCGGCAAAACGGTGGTCGCCGCCATCGTGGCGGAAAAATGGCGGGCTGATTACTGGAAGCCGGTCCAGGCTGGGGAACTTCATGCCAGCGATACCATGAAAGCCCGCCAACTGGCGCCTGAAGCTGTCCAGTTCCACGCCGAAGCCTACCGCCTGAACTCTGCCATCTCACCGCACGCTGCTGCTGAGTTGGACGGTGTGCAAATTGAGCGCACAAAGCTGGCGTTGCCGGTAACGGAAAACCGTCTCGTGGTCGAACTTGCCGGTGGCTTGTTTGTTCCGCTGGCGCCCGGTCTTCGCAATATTGACCTGTTGTCTGAGTGGAAGCTGCCGGTACTGCTGGTGGCAAACTACTACCTGGGAAGCATCAATCACACCCTGCTATCCATTGAAGCCCTGCAAACGCGGGATATTCCGCTACTGGGCCTGGTGTTCAATGGCAACCCGCTTAAAAGCTCCCGCCAGGCCATTCTCGAAGAAAGCGGACTGCCCTGTTTACTCAATATGGCCCGGGCAGACCGGATCGATGCGTCGTGGGTGGCCAAACAAGCGGAGTCGCTGCAGCTTTGAATGCGTCAGGCGCAACCAGCCGATGAACGAACAGGACCTCAGCTTCGACCGAAAGCACCTGTGGCACCCCTATACTTCGATGGCCGCTCCGATTCCGGCCTGGCCGGTTGCCAGGGCGGACGGCGTACGAATCCAGCTGGCAGACGGGCGCTGGCTGATCGATGGCATGTCTTCCTGGTGGACCGCCATCCATGGCTATAACCACCCGGTTCTCAACCAGGCAGCCACTGACCAGATCAAAAAAATGTCCCACGTGATGTTCGGCGGAATCACCCATGAACCAGCAATCGAACTCGGCCGGCGCCTGGTTGATCTCACTCCGCCCGGGCTGGACAGAGTATTCTTTTGCGACTCGGGTTCGGTATCGGTTGAAGTTGCCATCAAGATGGCTATCCAGTATTGGTACGCTCGCGGCTTGAAACGAAAGCACCGGTTACTGACGGTGCGATCCGGTTATCACGGTGATACATTCAACGCCATGTCTGTTTGTGATCCGGTCACCGGGATGCACGAAATCTTCAGCGAAATTCTGCCGGAACAGCTATTCGCTCCGGCCCCGGAAATTGCTTTTCACGCGCACTGGGATGGCGCCAGCATAGCGCCAATGGAAGCGCTGGCGAAGCAGCACAAAGATGAAATTGCGGCCATCATCCTGGAACCCATCGTGCAGGGCGCCGGCGGCATGCGTTTTTATCATCCGCAATACTTGCGTGAAATACGGCAAATTTGTGACCGCTACGACATTCTGCTAATCCACGACGAAATCGCCACGGGTTTCGGCCGCAGCGGGAAAATGTTTGCATGCGAGCATGCTGAAATTTCGCCGGACATCATGTGTGTCGGCAAAGCACTGACCGGGGGCTTTATGAGCCTGGCCGCCACGATTGCCAGCACCTATGTCGCAGAAGTGATTTCATCAGCCCGGGACACGGGCGGTATTTTCATGCACGGTCCAACTTTCATGGCCAACCCCCTGGCCTGTGCGGTTGCCGTTGCCAGTATTGACCTGTTAACCAATTCACCCTGGCAGCAGCGCGTTGATGACATGGAGTCCGGCTTGAAACAGGGACTGGAACCATGCCGCGAACTGAATACGGTCAAAGATGTCCGTGTCCTGGGTGCAATCGGGGTGGTGGAAATGAAACAGCCCGTAGACGTTGCCGGCCTGCAAAAGGCTTTCGTTGAACAGGGAGTCTGGATCCGCCCATTCGGCAAACTGATTTACGTAATGCCGCCATATATCACGAGCAAAGCCGACCTGGCCCGCCTCACTGATGCCATGGTCAGAATCGTAAGGCAACAGCAGTGACCGAATCACCGTGAAGGGGGGTGATAGCCTTGTGCTGGCCAATCAAAAGCCAAGCCAATGAACCATACCAACGGATATGGCCGGTACAAAAGTAATCACCAGTACCGCGATCAGATTGATCAGGAAAAACGGCAATGAAGCCCGGAAAACACTCATCAGGGGCTTTTCAAACCGAAAAGAGGCCAGGTACAGATTCATGCCTACCGGCGGGGTCAGGTAACCCAGTTCCATATTGGCCAGAAAAATAATTCCCAGGTGAAGCGGGTCAATTCCAAATACAGCGGCAACGGGCAACATCAGCGGAACAATGACCACAATGGCGGAAATAATGTCCAGCAAGCAGCCGGCCAGTAATAAAGCAACATTCAAGGCAAGCAGAAATACCCAGGGCGAGCTGGTAACAGACTGAATATAATCCGCGGCCATTGATGGCACATCTGCAAAAATAAGGTAGGAGGTCAGGCCCATGGCGGAGGCAAGAATGATCTTGATGCCGCCCACCATGATGGCGCATTCCTTGAGAATGTCCCCAAGATCCGCGCCGAACTTAATATCACGATGAACGAATAACTCTATCACCAGGGTGTATGCAGCAGCAGCGGCAGCAACTTCGACCAGCGTCGCCATGCCGGAAAAAATTCCATACAGCACGCCTGCCGGGAGCATCACCTCCCATTTTGATTCGGACAAAGTTCGCAGCGCCGTGGAAATATCAAATTTTCGGCGTTTGAGCTGCACCGACCGGGCCTTATAAATGGCATACCCGCAAATCATGCTTATCAGCAACAAGCCCGGTACCAGGCCGGCAATGAACAATTGATTTATCGGTGTATGAGATGCCACTCCGTAAAGAATGATTAGCAGGCTGGGTGGCAGCAATATACCCAGGCTTCCGGATGCGGTGAGCACTCCCAGGGAAAATTTCTCCTTGTATCCCTGCTTTATCAATACCGGCAGCATGAGTCCGCCCAGGGCGAGGATCGTGACCCCCGACCCGCCGGTGAACGTCGTGAAAAAGGCGCAAACACAAATGGCCGCAACGGCAGTACCACCCGGCATCCAGCCAAACCAGGCCTCGAACAAGCGCACCAGGCGTGAGGATGATTTACCGGCTGCCAGCACGGTTCCGGCCAGGGTAAACAGGGGGATGGTCGGCAAAATGGGGTTGGATGCAATCCGGTATGCCTCAACCGAGATGGATGCCAGCGGAACATCATCGACAGCAAATAACAAAGCCGCCAGGCTACCGAGCACAATGTAGATAGGTGCCCCGGCAAGGGTTGCAGCAAGAATCACGATCAGCCCCAGGGGCAGGACATAGCTGCTTCCAATATCGATGAAAGTCGCCATGCCCAGCAACACAAGCACCAGTGCAATCAGCTTTATTCCCTTGATCAATTGCATCAACTGCCGGGAATAACGATAAGCAAGCAGAATAAAACTGAAAGGCATAACCGTCTGTGCCAGCCACAGTGGAATGACTCCGCCCAGAAGGACTTCTGAGCTGCTTTCGGCGATTGCCATGTCGAGCGCCGCTTTTGCCAGTAGCAGGCAAGTGATCAAGGCCAGAGTATTGGCAATGACACCGGCCAGTGTCTTGCCACGGCCGCTCAGGAGGGATGAAATCCCCAGGGATATATGCCGGCTCTTTTTTGCCGCGACCACCGCACCCAGGTAGCCGAACCAGAGGGTGGCGTGCCTGACATAGTTGATTGATCCGGGAATGCCCTGACCGAAAATCGGCCGGCCCAACATTTCCAGCAAGGGAAGCAACACGATGACCAGGAGCATTGCGGCAGCGGCACTAACGATGAAGCTGAATTTGTGCCGCCGGTAAAGACGCAGAGAAGTATCCATAACTGAAGTATTCATGCTGGTTATCCTTCAAGGTGATATTGCCTTGTTCAGCGAGTCGGGAAGCGGCCGTTCGCAGTGTTACGCCTGGTGCTATTTGTTGGCATGGAGATGGCGGGCGCGATATTCATCGCGCAGCCTGATGGTTTCGTCAAAGTACTTTGCGGGAATTACCGTGCCGCGAATCTGTGGATAGCCTGTTTTAACTGCCTCCAGCCAAAGGTCCATTGCAACGCGGTCTACGGGCACAATCTTGAGGCCTCTCTTGATCATTGCGTCCTTGGCTTGCTGCTCCAGATCCCGCACGTCCCGCTGAAGGTTCACAGCCTCCTCATCCATGATTTGAAGCATTTCCTGCCTGAACCGGGCGGGGATTTTGTGCCACGCTTTTTCCGTGATGATGGTCGCACCGGTTAACGGGGCCCACTTCAGATCCGTCATATAAGGTGTAAAAGGAAACCACTGATTGGCCAGGGCCATGAGCGGCGGCGCCTGATAGGCAGTGATCATGCCGGTTTGCAGCGCCGGCAAGATGTCAATGGAAGACAGTGAAACGGTATTGAACCCCAGGTCCTGCCATAGCTTTTCACTTCTGGCAGAGTCGCCATTTGACCAGACAAAAAGCTTCTGCTTCCTCAGGTCATCCGGAGTAACAACCGGTTCCTTGGTAAAAAAGTGAACCCAGCCTACTTCGGCCCAGGTCAGCACCTTGAAATGCTTGGCGGCCAGAAGTAATTCCAGCTGTTTTGCGACCCCGTTTCTGACGTATTCCATTTCCTCGTTTGAAATAAATGCAAGGGGAATGTGCATGGCCTGGGTTGCCCTGTCTATGGAACTCAGGCCTGCGGTTGAAATAGCCGCCGCATCCAGTTGACCCACTCGCACGCGGCGCAGAATGTCATCTTCATCACCCAGTGTGCCGGCATAAATTCTTAACTTGACCTGGCCGTCTGTGGCGTGTTGCCAGCGTTGGTCAATCTTCTTCAGATGCGTATGCCAGATTGAGTCCTTGGGCGCGACAGTAGCCAGCTTGATGACCACGTCGGCATTCGAAGCCGTTGAAACCAGTGCAATAAGGGAGATGATTACAATTTTTTTGACATGATTTAACATGGGATTAGTCCTCCAGAAAAAGACTATCGCTGCGGGCCAGCAGCAGGCGCGCGCGTTTTTGCGCGACGAGGTTGGCAAGGCGGGTTTGCCGATGGGTATCCACATTGAATTCCAGGGCCTGTTCCAACAGCCGCTCAAATTCAATCCGGTTCTGCTCGCCGACCGAAACCGATTCTGCAAGTGATACCAGAGAGCCGACCCTGATAGTTCCGGACAACTCAACTGCACTTGCGAAATGTTCACGGGCCAGCGAAGCACCTCCGCCCTGGAGTTGCGAACGCCCGCCCTGGTAGGAAATCATGAATTCGTGCAGTGCGCCCTGGTCGTAACTTTCATCCAACTCAAGACACCTGCGCATAATGGGATCGATGAGATTAAGGTCAGCGAGCAAATCCATATCGGACTTGTCGGATGCGATTGCTGCTGCCCAGGACAGGGAAAACCAGTAAAGCTCAGGAATGTTCTTTGCGGAGAATGCCGAGAGAGTTGTCTCGGGATCTTGCCGCAGCCCGACGATAAAGTTCTTGCGTGTCTGTTCCACCGCTCGCAGAGCATAATTCCGGCCACGCAAATAGAGTTTTTTTGCCCGCTGTTTCAGTTCGGCGGCGCGCTCGGAATTCGAAGGCTCAAGTTCAAGGGCTTCAAGATCGACATAGACATAACTGTATTGGGTGAATCCGCTTGCTGCCGTCAGCAGCAATCCCTTGTGCTCCGGCACTTCCGCCAACAGACCCTCAACGGTTTTGAGGCTGAACGGCAATGCTGCACCCACCAGTTCGATATCATCATCGGAGGCATAAACACTCCCGCTTTCGGCCAGCGTGTCACCCAGTTTGGAAATAGCGACCTGCTTGATCGAGCATCCTTGCAGGCAGAGAAAACTGCTCATAACCAGAACAAAATTGATCAGCTTGTTCACCTCGCTCTCCCGGTTTTTGCAACGCTGGGACAGAATCTAGGCCACTGCCAATGCAATGACCTGAGGGATAGCTGATTTTTTTCCTAAATTTCTTGAGGGGGTCTTACGAAAAGCTTATTGAATGTCTATCTAATTGATTATATTGTTTTAATCATTATCCGGGCCACCAAACCTCTGCCAATATTCCTGCCATCCAATCTCTTTGGCCAGCTTTTCAAAGCGAGAGTCCTGGCGAAATTCCCTGGATTCCTCGGTAAATACAAACTCCAGTTGCAGGAACTGGCGGTTGGTATCCCGGAATGCAGTAAAAGCCTCATAGGCCTGATCCATACCGCCGATCATGATCCACAAGCCAAACTCAAGTCTTGGCAAGGCGAAGCGCCCTTCTTTCTTCGCCTGCACGGCCATTGCCAGGGCCTCTTTGCGATTTTCCCGCAGGAACACGGTATCTGCATGTTCAATGATCCAGTCCGGTGATTCAGGTAATCCGCGGTGATAGGCGGCTATCACAGCCTTTAATTCATGGAAACGCTCCAGGCGTAACAACAAGACCATGTAACCTGGATTAATGGCGTTCCTGAAACCGAGTTGGGCGCCGATGGCAAAATGCTCGGCGGCGCGGACATTATCATTTAGCCATAGGTAGGCGATGCCCAAACGGTCATTGATGACCGGGGAAATCTCATCGAGTTCCCTGGCGCGTCTCGCTGCTTCCAAACCGTCACGTTTTCGCCCAACATAGGAAAGGTGCTGTGAGTACCACTGATAGATATTCGGGCTATCCGGGGCCAGTTCGAGAGCTCTGCGAAAGCGCTCTTCGGCTTCGATCCACTGCCAGCGATTCCACGCTATAAATGCAAATATGGCCTGTGCCTCTCCAAGCTCTCGATTGCCGGTAAACTGGTGGCTCGCCAATACTTCCTGGGCTTCCTGAAACATCGGCTCCATAGGTTCGGAAGAATAAAATGGCAGTAATACCAGTGAATTGGCCAGTCCGATATAGGCGCGCGAAAACCCGGGGTCTATGGCCAGGGCCTGGCGGTAAAGCTCAATACTTTTTCGTAAAGGTTGCTCACCTCGCAACTTCCACAGGAAATTCCCATTCATCAGGTAAAGCTGGTAAGCCTCAATATCGGGCGGAGCCTGTTCCACCAGCGGGATTTGCAAACTGCCGCCACTGAAGTGCTCGCGCAACGCTTCCACCACGGCCGTGGCCATTCTTTCCTGCACATTGAATACTTCGCTGGCGTCACATTCAAAGATATCGGACCAGATCAAATAACCATCACTGACATCACTTAATTGCGAGTTTATGTGCAACTGATCGCCATTGCGGCGAATCGTGCCTTCAAAAACCGCGTCCACATTCAGCAATCTGCCAATGGTCGGAACATCATCGGTACGGTGTTTAAAACTGTAGGAAGATCGTCGTGCGACGACTTTCAGCCCCTTGACCTTGCT
>PVMK01125474.1_pt1 | contig 10418 bp, 10 predicted proteins | sample 1853481 | NCBI WGS metagenome assembly PVMK01 (sample SAMN08533507, study PRJNA380276) | Marine sediment metagenome, whole genome shotgun sequencing project. | reverse complement strand
CACGTTGTTCTTCACCACCCTGTGATTTTATTACCACAATTACATTTTCCATCGGTCTTTCCCCATCCTCAAAAAACACATTAAATTTTAAACCTCCAGGTAATGGAATGTTGATATCTAATTTTTCTGGCTCATTTTGTAATTCTACATATCCGACTTCAGAAAACATATCATTAACGAAAATTTCAACTTTGTATCGATGATCCTGTGGCAAAATTATAGAAACAGGATTAGTTTCTAAATTTTTTTCTAAGATTGGGGTTTTTTCATAATCTTGATACACGACATATTTTGTTTGGTAAGAATCTATTCTATCTCCATTTGTATATTTTATTTCAATTTGCAAGGTTTCTAGTTCTTCAGAGTATGATGAGCCATATGGTATCACTAATGAAAAGATTACAGCAAATGTACAGATTTTAAAAATATTTGATTTTAACATTTTAATCACCAATTCTCCTGGCGCTAGTCCATGTAGCTTCTTTACCTCTTAATTGATCAAACATTGCTCTTAGTAGTAAAAAGTCGACAATTTGTTTGAATCCAAATAGTAAAAATCCTGCATAAAGCAATAATTTTGGATCTTCATCATCAATTCTAATTGCTAGCGCACACATCAGATAATGAACGACTGTAAAAATCCCAGCTGCCTCTAAAACCCACCATCCATCTCCATTTAGCACACCAAAAACAACGTTTGCAAGAGCTGTAAAGCCGATTATTGGAGTAATTATCATGCCTAGAAATAGATATGGTAAGGCTAGTTTTTGTAAATATCCAAATCTAGGATTGGTTAGGGCATCTGAATGTCTGAATAAAACTTGAATATTTCCTCTATACCATCGTTTTCTTTGTTTTACAAAGTCACCTAATGTTACAGGTGCTTCAGAGTACGCAACTGCCTTGACGCTTCCTTGGGTAATCAAGCCAGCTTTTAGAAGCTTTATTGTTTGATCAAAGTCCTCGACAATTGTTTCTTTGCCATAAGCCCCGGTACCTGAAACGCAGGATTTTTTGAATGCCCCTAAAGCCCCTGGAACCACAGTGATTGAACCAAATGTGTCAAATGCCCGTCTAATAACTTGAATTCCTGTAAGATATTCCAGAGCTTGGCATTTTGTAATCCAGTTAACTCTGTTTCTTACTTTGATATTTCCTGCAACAGCAGCAACATGTTTGCTAACCGCAAATCCTTTTACAATTTCTTTGATAGAATTTCTACCTATGATGGTATCTGCATCAACAATAACTATGATTTCTCCTTTTGCATAAACAAGACCATAGTTTAGTGCAGACGCTTTACCACCGTTATCTTTATGCAATATAGTGATCTGATTTTTAAATTGTTTTGCAATATCTAAAGTTCCATCTGTACTTCCATCATCAACAAAAATAATTTCTTTTCGTGGATATTGTGTTTCGATCATCGACTCTAGTGTTTTTTTAAGTACTTTTTCTTCATTATATGCAGGGATTATTACTGAGACTTTTGGATAATTTTTTATATCTGGCTGAAGAGTTTCTCGATGTTTACTCAAAACAGACATTGGAACAAATAGCATTGTTGTCCAAAAAGAAATAGTCATAGCCGAAAGTAGTATTATTCTTGTTGGTGACTCTAACAAGGAGGTCCCCTCATATGCAACCAATCCTCCCATTACAAATGGGGATGCAATTAAAACCACTAAGAAAATAGATGGACCTTTTCGGCCTTGCCTATTTTTCGAAAATATTTTTGCTTTAGAATTAATCATGTGATAAACTGCCAATCCACCACCCATGCCCATAGCAACCATGCTTATGGGACCCATAATGAAATAAATCGTAACTGCAAGGAAAATGAAAATTGCCGCTGTAATCAATATTTGTACAGGGTCTGTTCTAATTTTCTGTTGTTTTTTAAAACTTTGAATTTTTGTTGATTCTATTTTTTGTATATGTTGTGAATCATCCATTACCATTGGTGCTTTTGAAGAGGTTAATGATTTAGATTCAACTCTTTGTTTTCGATTTGGATTAGACATGATCTCTGATTATCCTAGCATCATACAGCAGTTAGCTTGTAGTTACAACTACTTTGCCAGTTTACATCTTGGAGCTCGAATTTGTTTTCGCATTTCAAACATAAATATTCTGAATCAAGTTCTGAAAAAACATCACTACAATTATTGCATATGTAGTGATTGGGCATAATTCTGTAATCTACTCCTAAAGCCTTGATCTCTTTGGTGCAGCTTGGGCAAGTATCATTTTCATATGTTCTTTCCTCTGAGACATTTCCACAATTATAATGCTCAATTAATTTTCCAAGTCTAAAATGAGAGCTGTTACAAGATGGACATGAAAATATTTGAGTTGTTTTAACAGAATTACATTTGTTGCATGCTATCTCTTTTTTCTCTCCCAAATTTACAATTTTTCCTTCTCTTTCTAATTCGTTTAAATGTAATCTAATTGTTTCATCAGAGAACCCAATCATCTGCTCAATTAAACTGAGACTAACTTGTTTTGAGGAATTTAAAATAAAATCAACTCGGTCAATCACCTTTGTTTTAACTTCTTCTTCTGCATTTTCTACCATTTGTAGTTTCTCTTATTCTTTTTGGAAATATAAATCGTCTTTTTCAATTGTTTCAAATACATTTTTGAGACTATCAAACCTTATTGGTTTTTCCAAGTATTGATAAATTCCAGCCGGATGAGCTCTTTTACACCTCATCTTCTTTTTCAGTAGCAGTTTCTAAAACTACACGTGCAGTTGGTTGGATATCAAGTATTTGAGTTAAAACTGAACGACAGTCCATATCAGGAAGCATGAAATCTAAAAGTACTATAGGAGGCGTATTTGCCTTTACAAGTTTTTTAAAATCCTTTATTGCCGCATAGCCATTGTCGCAAGTATGAACATCTGTATACTCTAATTTATCTAAAAAGCTTTTTAGAAGCATAGTAACTGCTTGGCTATCCTCTATAATCAAAACTGGGGGTTTAGTGCTCAATGCAACAATTTCTGTTCGTAAATTGCATAAATACCCGTGTTTGGTTAAAGTGAACAAAATTCTTATCTTATTCACATATTTCACATCATACAAATTATTTTGATAATTTTGGCAAATGACAATGATTTACTCCCAAATTATCATAAAATATAGTTTGAACTAGAAATAACCGATTTTTGTAGTTTTATTATTGAATAAAATTTCTGTTAGTTCTAAATTAATTTATTTTCCTAACTAAATATATTATAAAATTTTAAAAATTGATTAATAAATTTTTTAGATTTGTAAAATATCAGAAAAACAATGTACAAAAACCTAAATGTGTATCGTTAAAAAACTCAATATTGATTCATGGTCCTTCTTTGATAATTGGTGCGGCAATTGCATCTATTTCAATAGTAATAGTATTTTTAGCATTTAATACAATAAATAATGAACCAGAACTCGTAATAAAACCGGCTCCAAATGCTCAAGAATCAATTTTTTCCAATGTAGTATCATCCACATTTATGTCAAATGGCTCCCCAATACTAGGAGATCTTAATGCACCAATAACCCTTATAGAATTTGGCGATTATCAATGTCATTTTTGTAATGTACATTTTCACAACACAGAACACAGATTGTTAGAAAATTATATCGAAACAGGTAAAGTTAAAATGATTTTCAAAGACTTTACAATTATTGGTCCTGATTCTGTAAATGCAGCTCATGGCGCTCACTGTGCAGATGATCAGGGAAAGTTCTGGCAATATCATGATGTTTTATACAATAATTGGACTGGAGAAAATAATGGGTGGGCCTCCTCGGATAACCTGTTGAGATTTGCTCAAGAGATTGAATTGGATATTGATCAGTGGTCTGAGTGTATGATTGACAAAAAATACTCTCAAATTATTACAGATAGTAGTAAAGATGCACGAGATTTGGGTATAACTGGAACCCCTGCATTTTTTGTCATAGGTCCAGATAACAAAATAACAAAAATTAGTGGAGCTCAACCATATGAGAATTTTGAGAGGATATTCAATTCAGAATTAGAAAAACTACCATAATTTCAAGAATTCGATCGTTCTAATATAAGAAAAATTTGAAGAATTACGCTCAGAAAATCACAGTGTTGATCGGTCAAAATCAATAAACCTTTTTAAATATTTAGGCACAAAATTACGATTTTGATACTTTCAAGAGCTAAATTTCATTATAGTTAATCCTTATATGAGAACCCAAGGAGGCAAGCTCATGGCAGCCGGAATTGATGATATTTCCATGTATATACCAAGATTGTACGTTGATGCTACAGACTTTGCAGAGGCTAGAGGTCTTGATCCAGCTAAACTCCAAAAAGGATTGGGAGTTTCGAAGATGGCGATGGTGGATGCAAACCAAGACCCAGCTTGTCTTGCTTCAAATGCGTGTTTAAAAATTATGCAAAATAACAAACTATCGCCAGAAGATATTGGTCGACTCTATGTTTCAACGGAATCCTCCTTTGACGAATCAAAGGCAATGAACTCTTATGTTATTGGAATGCTTGAGCAAGTTTACGGACAAGGATCTTTTGAGCATTGTGGAGGAATAGAAACAAAGTTTGCATGTGTTAGCGGCTCTTATGCATTGTATGATAATACAAATTGGATTCGAGCAGGAGAAGCAGAAGGAAAAGCAGCACTAGTTGTAGTTTCAGATATTGCAAAATACGATATTGGTAGCAGTGGAGAGATGACTCAAGGTGCAGGTGCAATTGCAATGCTACTTAATGATGAGCCAAGACTATTGGCATTTGACCCAAAAGTTACTGCAACTTCAATTAAAGATGAATATGATTTTTACAGACCATTTGGAAAAGAAACTCCAATAGTTCACGGTCAATATTCTAATCTGTTGTACATGATTCAGGTAAAAAAGGCATTAGAAACTTACAAGAAAAAATCAGTTGCGTCTGGACTGATTAAACTAGAACCGGGAGAAACAATTTTAGATCATATGGATTACATCAACATGCATTTGCCTTACAGCAACATGGGCAAAAAAGCATTGGCATATTTAGTAAGACATGAGTGGCGACAGCTTCCTAGAAGGAAAAAAATTATTCAAGAAATTGGAATGGAAGAGCCTGTGCCAAAAGATCCTAGGGGAACTATTGAATCAGTTTTAGGTGACCAAGAATATATGACAAAAGATCACGAGTTTACAAAACTATTCACAAAGACTCCTGAGTATCAAGAAGTGTACGAGGCAAAGCTTTCCAGTTCACTTATTGCATCAAAAATGATAGGGAATTTGTATACTGCATCACTCTACTTGGGATTTAGAAGTAGTTTAGAGTTTGAGTATCAAAAAGGAATTAACCTAGAGGGAAAGCGTATTGGATTTGGCTCTTATGGTAGTGGTGCTAGTGCAATGGTGTTTAGTGGTGTAATTCAGCCAGAATACGAAGAAGTTGTAAAATCCATGAATCTAGAGGCAGAATTGAGTTCTAGGAGAAAATTAACACTAAATGAATATGAACGAATTCATGAAAGTGAACTTGGGCCAGAAGAATCTATGTTGAACCCAAAACATGAATTCATTCTAGTAGATGTCAATAAGACCACTGAATCTAGAGGCGAGCGACGATACGTTTTCAACGATTAATTCATGGAAGAAAGTAACCCCATCAAAGAATACCTTTTCAACTATATAGAAAAATCCGAAAAAAGATTTCAAGTGTTATTTTCTGAAACCAAAATGAATGAAATAATTGATGATATTTTGGATAATTGCTACTATAAAGTTGCAGTAATGGAGAATAAAGAAGAGAGTCTCGGAGTTTTAGTTACTGGGATTTTACACTATATGCTTACAAACGCAATTCTAACTAGTCAAAGAAAGGTAGAGTACCAAGGAATTGAAATTGATATTGTAATTCCAGATTTAAAAACATTAGAAAAAGATCCAAAAAAAACTTTGATTATATGCATACCAAAAACTTTGGATAAAAAGATCATACAAGAAAAGCTAGAGCAATTACAAAAGATTCAACCAGAAAAACAAAACATATGGCTTGTTTTGACTCAAGACTTGGGATTTGATAAAACATTTGTTATTCAAAAAGAAAAATCTTCTTTTTCCAATATTATTTATGAGATTGCACAGTATGTAAACTTACAGGTGTCCAACAAATTCAAAATCTTACGGGTTTGAGTAATTATTTTATTAGAGAATCCAGGTCGACATTTTTTTTGAAATTTCTATACAAAGAATCATCACTGAGATTTTTAATAAAAGTAATTGTGCATAAAATTGGAACACCAGTTAAACTCTCCAAGTCTCGTGTGAGAGTTTTTGCTAAATAGCCACTAGAATCAAAATTATTAATAATAATTCCCTTGATAGGAATTTTGTACATTTGGCACATTTTACAAGTCATTATAGTATGATTGACAGTTCCAATCTTGGTTCTAGTAACTATAACTGCAGGAATTTTCATATCTTTTATCAAATTGGTAACAAAGTAATTTTTTAAAATTGGAGTCATAATACCGCCCATGCCTTCAACTAATAGCATAGAGTGTAATTTAGATAATTTTTTAAAACTAGATAATACTGAATTTACATTAACTTTGATTTTCAAACTCTTTGATGCAGTGTATGGAGATGCTGCCATTTTAAAAAACTGAGGATTCATTAAATTTTCTGAATCTGAAACTGCGCTGCTTGAGATAAAATCTCCACATCTTCTGATTTGAAGCCTTTTTTTTGAGGAGTTCCAGCTGCAAAGGGCTTCATAATTCCTACATCAATACCCGTCTTTCGCAAAGTCACAGCTAACCCTGCAGTGACATATGTTTTTCCTACATCTGTATCAGTTCCAGTTATGAATAATGACTTCACTGATTGTGGTTGTAATATTTTATTGATTAACCTTTCATCGTTTAATTATTAAGATGAAATGGTCTAAAAAACACACTTGAGAAAGAACAGTTCTGTATGGCATCCTAACACTCAGATGAAAGAATGGCAATCATTTGATGAAATTACCCATGCAAAAGGAATGTGGTTATTTGATTCCAACGGGAATAAAATGCTTGATGGGGTTGCTTCTATGTGGTGTAATGTTTGGGGGCACTCAAAAAATGAACTAGTAAATGCAATTGTATATCAGAGTAAAAAACTGCAGCACTCGTCAATGTTTAATCTCACAAATGAACCTGCAGAAAAACTTGCAGAAAAACTTGTAGGCGTTTCTCCAGGCATGCATAAAGTGTTTTACTCTGATAATGGCTCATCTGCAATGGAGATTGCCCTCAAGTTAGCCTTGCAGTACTGGCAAAACATAGGTGAGAAACAAAAATCAAAGATTGCAACACTTGAGAATGGATATCATGGAGATACATTTGGTGCAATGTCAGTTGGATACGTACCACTATTTTTTAGCAAATTTAAAAAGCAATTATTTCCCATTATACAAATTCCAGTTCCAAACAAGTATAGAATTCCAAAAGGTTACACATATTTGGACTATCAAAATCACTGTCTAGAAAAACTTGAGAAACAATTTTCCAAAGACAACAAGATTGCAGTATTTGTTATGGAAAGCGGGGCACAAGTTGCAGGTGGAGTAGTAATTTTTCCAAAAGGATTTCAAAAGAAGATTAGCCAACTCTGCAAAAAACATAATGTTTTATTTGTTCTAGACGAAATAGCTACAGGATTTGGACGTCTAGGATCTATGGTACAGTATACAGAGCAGAAAAGTATTCCAGATATTGTAGCATATGGAAAAATGTTAACAGGGGGATACTTGACAATGGCAGCAACCCTTGCAAGCAAAAAAATCTATGATTCGTTTTTAGGTGAATTTAATGATTGGAAACATCTCTTTCACGGACACACATATACTGGAAATCCAATAGCATCAGCTGTTTCACTTGAGAATCTTAAACTATATCAAAAAAATAATCTGATTAAAAAAATCCAAAAAACATCAAAATTATTCGAAAAATATTATGATGAAATCTCAAAACTTGAATCAGTAGGAGATATTCGTCATAAAGGAATGCTTATGGGAATAGAACTAGTTACAGACAAAAAGAAAAAGACCCCAATTCATCCAAAAAAATCAATAAACAAAATATTCTTTGAAGAAGGCAAAAAGCATGGAATTTACCTTAGAACCCTTGGAAATATTGTGATGCTTGTTCCACCCTTGGCAATATCTGAAAAAGACCTTAATTTACTCCTGAATAGAACCATTCAGACCATTAAATCTGCTCAAAAACAAGTGCTTTGATCCTGTTAACCCCAAAATCATTACAGGTTAACCATTCCAGTAATATTATTTAATGTAATTTCTCTCAAAGGTATTATGGATACGAGTGAGTTTATCAAAGAATGTCAAGAAAATGTTTTTTCAGGAGTAGGCATAACGTCAGAGGATGCAACAAAACTATTTGATATTCCTGAAGAATATATCAAAGAATTGGCAACTGCTGCAAATCAAATTACTCGAGAGTTTAATGGAGATAAAGTAGATGTAGAGCAATTAAACAACATTAAAAAAAATTCTTGTAGTGAGGACTGTTCATTTTGTGGACAATCTGCATTTTTTGATACAGGAATTGAATCATATCAATTACCAACACCTGAAGAAGTTGTAGCAAGGGCACAGAAGGCAAAAGAAGAAGGTTCAGAATCTTATTGTCTTGTAGCTGCATGGAGAGAACCGACACCCAAAGACTTTGAGAAGGTATGTCACATTATAGAGCAAGTAAATGACAAAGTAGGAATTAGTATAGAGTGTAGTTTAGGATTTTTGACAGAACAACAAGCAAGAAAACTCAAAGAACTACATGTTAAAAGATATAATCATAATTTAGAGACTGCAAAATCAAAATTTTCTGAAATTTGTACCACTCACACGTATGATGACAGAATAAAGACTTTGCAAATTGCAAGAGATGCAGGACTAGAACTATGTACTGGAGGGATTATTGGATTAGGAGAAACACAAAAACAAAGACTAGAATTAGTTTTAGAACTAGCTGCAATTTATCCTGAAGAAGTTACAATCAATATACTAGTTCCAGTTCCAGGTACTCCATTAGAACTACAAACCACGCTCGCAAACTCGGAGATAATCCGAATGTTTGCAATTATTCGATTTTTACTACCAGAATCTGTAATTAAAATTTCGGGCGGACGGGAAACTAACCTTGATGACTCAGGTGAAGAATTACTCCAAAGCGGTGCAAATGGAATCATTACCTCAGGTTATCTCACAATGGGCGGAAATGAAGCTGAAAAAGACATCAAAATGATAAAAAAAATTGGCCTTGAAGCCTAAGTTTGCATTTGTAGACTCTGAACTTGAACAGATAAAGAAAAACCACCTCTATAGAAAATTAAGAGGAGGTACAGTTACAGGTTCCAAAATTACTATTCAAGGCAAAAATTTGATAAATTTATGCTCAAATGACTATCTTGGAATTCCTACAACTAGTTTGAAGGTAAAACAACTGCAATCAAGTTCCCGATTAGTATCAGGTAATGACGAATCATATCAAATACTAGAAAAAAAACTAGCTCGACACAAATCTCAGCAATCTAGTTTAATTTATCCAACTGGATACATGACAAATTTGGGCGCAATTTCTGCAATTACAAAAAAAGGAGATTTGATTCTCAGTGATGAGCTAAATCATGCAAGCATTATCGAATCATGCAAATTATCTGGAGCAAAAATTTTAATTTACAAACACAATGATATGAAAGATCTTCAACTTAAATTAAAACAAAAATCAAAAAACAAGTTTGTCATAACTGAAGGAATTTTTAGTATGGATGGAGATTTCTCAAAATTAAAAGAAATTACAGAAATTGCACAAAAAATAGATGCAATTACCATACTTGATGATGCGCATGGAGATTTTGTGGTTGGAAAAGATGGAAAGGGTACTGCTAATCACTTTGGGGTTTCAAAAAAAATTGATGTGTACATTAGTAGTCTAAGTAAAGGACTAGGATCTTTTGGAGGATATGTTGCATCGCAAAAAAATGTAATTGATTTTAATATTAACAAATCAAAATCTTTTATCTATACTTCAGCTTTACCATCAATTTTAGTAGAATATTCTCTGAAACGAATTAATTCCAATAGAGAAAAACAACAAAGGAAATTACAAGAAAATATTAAATTACTTTCCAGAGGACTGCAAGAAATTGGATATACAATTAATTCTCAGACACACATCATACCATTAATTATAGGAAATGAAAAAACTGCAATGGACTTTGGACGATATTTATTCCAAAATGGAGTGCATGCTCAGCCAATTAGATATCCAACTGTTCCAAAAAACCAAGCAAGAATACGACTTTCAGTCACTGCCTGGTTATCTCAAAAAGATATTGAAAAATCACTTAACGTGTTTGATA
>PVMK01123497.1_pt1 | contig 10418 bp, 10 predicted proteins | sample 1853481 | NCBI WGS metagenome assembly PVMK01 (sample SAMN08533507, study PRJNA380276) | Marine sediment metagenome, whole genome shotgun sequencing project. | reverse complement strand
TTAGATGAATAATATAGTTCTATGTTAGAAAGATTGTTATTTTTCATAATTTGTTGTTATGTAAGAAGTTAAGAGATTCAATCCTAATACAAGTAACAAATAAGTAACAATTATTTGTCCTTTTTCCAAATATTTGTGGCTTTAACATACATTGAATCAAAATCTAAACCGACGGGACTTTCACCAGCAAAAAGCATATAATACCTACCAGTTTTTGTATCAATAACATTTACTGACCTTTCTAAATTTGTCATTTGATACCTACCTATATCTTGATTCTTGTAGTAGAGAATTAGAAATAAAACTCCTAAAACGACCACGACAACTTGGAACAAATTAAATTTAAATTTCATTTTTTTTCTCCTTCTCTCAACTCCTATTTAATAATTCATATTTGTAAATTAGACAACCAAGTTTTAGTTACCAAGTTTTTCCAGTCCTTACACCCTATCTTACTATAAAGCCATTGAATCGGTGTAAGTCCTTATTTTACTTATATTTACTAACTCCACCAATAGCTGTAACTCCTTATATAACAATGGGTTAAAACGGGAACTATTTACAATCAAAAAGGCTCATTATTATTTAAAGTGTTGAAAATGCTGTAAATCCTTATAAATCAGCAAGTTAGTAGAGGGGTATTTTGAGACTTGGGAGGGCTCAATTTTATATTAATGCACATATCTCTGTAAGTCCTTATAAAACAAGGGGTTAAAAATCAGTTTTAGATAATACCCCCCCCCCACCTATGTTATTAAGCAGGGGTTATTATTCATAAGTCTGTTTAATTAATTTACTTCATCAACACCATCTTCTTAGTTGCAACAAAAGTTCCGGTTTGTAATCTATAAAAGTAAATTCCGCTTGGTAATGCCGTGGCGGAAAACTGAACTTCTTAATTGCCAATTAGTTTTTATTATTAGCAAGAATAACTATCTCATCGCACAATATATCATAAACTTTAGATGCATTAAAAGTTAATAGAATTCAACTGAATAAAATTTCATAATTACAAAAAATGGCTTTGTTTAATTTTGAATATACCCAATTGTTTTAATTAGTTAAATAATTAGGCTGGCACTTTAATTGATAAGACTATATGTAATAAGATTATATCGCTCAAATTTGAATGATATAATAATTAATTAATTCATATACCTTAAACACAAACAGGAGAATAACATAATGAAACTGATAAGACTTTTTTCATTAACTCTATTGGTTGCAACGCTATCCATTGCACAGGTAAATAAGAATTATGATGGTCCCAAACCGGAAATTGTAAAGGGATCAAGATCTTTCGTTTTTCGTTATACACCATTTCAAAGTAATTTAGAACCAGTTTATGTCAGTACAGTATCTGTCTTTGACGCTGATAATATGAACTTATTTGGTGCTGGTTTCAGATACTTTTTTACTAATCAGATTGCAGTTGCACTTGGTTTAAATTTCGGAACAGGTTCAACTTCACAGGAATCCCAGAATGGTGATAAGGAAGAAACATCAGCATCAACATTTGGTCTTTCAGTCGATGGGAATTATCATTTGAAAGCACTCTACAGTGTTTCACCATACTTTGGTGTTAATTTAAACTTTGGTAATTATTCTTCGACGGTTGAATCAACAGAAGACGGTACAACTACAAAAACAGAATATTCAGGTAGTGGTTTTGGTTTAGGATTAAACTTCGGATTTGACTGGTATTTTACTGAGGGTTTATCTCTGGGCGGCAAATATACGTTTGGATATAGAAGCTTAGGTAAACCTGATGAAAAAACTGGAAATACAACAGTGGAGGGACAAAGTTCATCATCTTTTGGAGTGGGTTCCGCCAGTGTAATTCTTAATGTTCATTTCTAAATTGATTATCTCATTCGATATCCTTTGGAGAGTAAAGTCTCCAAAGGCTTTTTAAATTGTTATCCTTAATCACTAAGGATAGATTCTCCCGGCGTAATAAATAGTTCCGCTGAGAGGCTCAATTGTTTTCTTAAGCCTTACTTCATCAACCCCATCTTCTTAGTTTCAACAAATGAACCTGCTTGGAGTCTGTAGAAGTAGATGCTGCTCGGTAATACTGTTGCATCAAATTCAACTTCATAACTGCCAACAGATTTGTCTTCATTAACAAGTGTTGCAACTTCTTTTCCCAGAACATCATATACTTTAATAGTAACATAATTTAATTCTGGTATTTGGTATTTGATATTTGTTACAGGGTTGAATGGATTGGGGTAGTTTTGATATAACACAAACTTTTGAGGCAAATAATTATTTTCAGAATCAATTCCAACAGAAGGATGAACGTGCAGGTTATATGTTTGTGTATCATTTCTGCCACGCCCGTCATCAACTCTTATAGTCACAACAGTATCACCGACACTATATACTCCCGGTCCTCCCTCTATTAACCCATTAGTGCTGTCAATGCTCAGCCAGTATGGAGCTGTAGTTAGGCTGTAAGTAAGTGTATCGCCATTATTATCCTCGGCAATAACCTGGTACTGATAAAGATTAAATACATAAGCATTTGTATCCGGCAAAGAAGTTATTACAGGTGGAAAATTAAATCCCGAGGTATTAAATGAGTCAATTACAGTTCCATCAGGTTTTATTGCTTTAAAGCTAAGGTGATCATCTTCAATTTCAATAGTGCAAAAATGATTAGCCATTGTTGCGGTTATGATATTTGGATAATTAAGATCTGGCTGATAGAGAGGGGCTCCACCGCCGCCGGTAGTAATATGTTGAACACCGTTCACTTCCGCCCTTGCATAGTAGTGATTATGACCTCCAAACACAATAGGAATACCATACTGCTCGCAAAGAGGTTGGATATATAACTGAACAGGAATTTCATTACTGTGCCCGCCGGCTGACCATCCCGGTTCATGCAAGTAAATAAATTTCCAGGGTTTAGTTGTAGAAGCAAGATCATTTTCAAGCCAGGTAAGCTGTGCTGAGCCGGGGCTATATGATGTATATTGATCTAGTACAACAAAGTGTGCAGGACCGTAATCAAATGACCAATACCTCCTTGTTACAAAAGGATACGGAAAATACTTCGTAAACAATACTCCTGATCCTTCATGGTTACCCATACAGGACTGGTAAGGAAGGGTAGCAAGCATTTCCTGAATATTTGAATATGATGGACTAAAAAACTGATTGTCCCAGTCTGATTCGCTGTTACCATCATTAACAAGATCACCAACTGAAATAATAATTGATTGTAAATTCTCATCTCCGATATATGTTTCTACCATAGCAGCTGCCACCTGATTATGAGTAGCTGGATTTGATCTAGTATCACCATAAGCAAAGAATTTGATATCAGTTTCATTTGTATCCGGGGCAGAACGAAAAGATCCCGTATGAACTTCCTGATTTAAGCTGACCCGATAATAATACTTAGTAGCAGGTGTTAAATTCTCGATTGTGTAAGTATGTTGATAATCACTTCCATACTCGTGAGTTTGAGCACTTCCCAGAGAATATAATGTATCTGTACCCCATTCTATTGTACAGTTCTCCGTTGAATTCAATTGCCATAAAACCTGCATATGTGTATTATCGCCATTATAGATTAAATATGGAGCCTTGCGGGTAATATTTGGAAGTTGTGTAGTAGTAACTAATTTAAGGTCAAAGCTAACATCTGAACTGGTAAGATTTCTTTGGTGAACCTCTACCGCTAATACATTTGTCCCGTTAACAAGAATAGAGGGATCTTCGAAAGATTCAAAAAACATATCTTCCTCCCCGCCTGATACTGTTGAAGAGGCAAATGTAAGATAATTTATTGATCCGGCAGGCATGTTTGATCTTTCTATTTCAACACCGTTGAGGTAAACTACAGCGCCATCATCTCTAAGCAATCTCAAAAGTAAACCTACATATTGGGAAGGATTGGTCACTTCAAAACTGTGTCTGAAATAATATGTTGTATACTTATTATTTGGATCATGACCGTAACTGATAACCGTAGCTTCATCACCATCACCATAACCCAATTGTGCAGGTCCTGACGCCCAGGTAGTATCATTAAATCCAGGTTCCTGCCATAAAGTATCCTGATTTGTTCCATCATCTAAATATTTCCATACAGCGCCGGAATCCACTAGAATTGTCTGTCCAAATACTGGATTAATTACAAAAGTTGACAGCGCAAATAAGATTAAACCAATCGAAAAAAAAGTAAAGGGTGCCATCTTCATAGTATCCTCCGAATTATATTTGATTTAAAGGTAATTTGTAAATTATATAACAATACATTATAAGATTTAAGAATGTTCAAATCAGAATTTATTTAGAACAACAAAATGAAATAAGTACAATTTATATTTTAAACGTACTCCACAACCTTTCACTAAAGGTTTGAAAATATTTACAATACTAAATTCTTAATTTTAATTGATAGAAACAACTATCCTTGATGATTGGCTACTATTGGTGATTGGCAAGTAATCAAGTACCCTGTCTCATTCCAATTAGATGAAGATAACTTATTCAGAATACGGGATTTTTTATTTTTTAAATTTTATACTATTGTTAGAATTTTTATATTTAGTAAAACCTTTAACAGTTATTGAGAAAAATGCAAAAAGTAATATATCCCCGGCACATTCGATCCTGTAACAAACGGACATATCGACGTGATAAAAAGAGCGGTGGAATTGTTTTCTTCAGTTGTTGTTACGGTTGCAATTAACCTGGTAAGGAACCTCTGTTTTCTACCGGTGAACGTGTTGAAATGTTAAAGGAAAGCTTAAAAGATTTCAACAATGTTTCTGTCGATTCCTTTAACGGCTTGGTTGTCGATCATGCAAAACAAGTGGGGAGCAACGGGAATCATCAGGGGTTTGAGAGCTGTGAGTGATTTTGAATATGAGTTCCAGATGGCACTGATGAACAGAAAACTTGCCGGAAATATTTCCACAATTTTTTTAATGCCTCACGAAAAGTACACTTATTTGAATTCTACAATAATTAGAAACCTTGCAAGTCTTCACAGCGATGTAAGTGAATTTGTTCCACCGATGGTACAAGAAGCATTAAAGAAAAAATTTCAGTGAATACTTTTCTTTTCTACAACATTTCAGGATTCAGTATGAAGTTATTCTATCTTACCCTCCTAACCCTAATTTTATTAGTATCAGCTTGTGAAAATAAAACACCTTCAAATAAAGAAATGACAGATGAACAATTAAAAATCAAAGCCAACGAACTTGCTCATAAGTTTTTGATTATTGATACACATATTGATGTTCCATACCGGCTTGAAAGCAAGTGGGAAGATATATCTCAATCAACTGAACTAGGGCATTTCGATTATCCAAGAGCAAAGGTTGGTGGACTTGATGCTCCATTTATGTCAATCTACATTCCTGCTAAACATGAAAAAACGGGGGGTGGAAAAGAATTGGCTGGCAAGTTGATTGATATGGTTGAGAAAATTGCAAATGAACATCCGGATAAGTTTTCTGTTGCAAAATCAGTGAATGCCGTTATTGAGAATTTTGAGGATGGAATTATTTCCTTCCCAATGGGAATGGAAAACGGAACTGCGATTGAAGGAGATCTTAAAAATCTAAAGTACTTTTACGATAGGGGAATCAGGTACATAACTTTGGCACATTCAGAAAGTAATCATATTAGTGATTCATCCTACGATGAAGAAATACAGTGGAACGGGTTAAGCCCATTTGGCGAGAAAGTAGTTACAGAAATGAACAGACTAGGAATGATGGTGGATGTAAGTCATCTTACCGATAGTGCATTCTATGATGTGATTCAAATTTCCAATGCACCTGTAATTGCTTCTCATTCATCCTGCAGGTATTTTACTCCAGAATGGGAAAGAAATATGAATGACGAAATGATAAAAATCCTTGCGGAACACAATGGTGTTTTAATGATCAATTTTGGATCTTCATTTATTAACGATAAAGTTAGAGAAGAAAACAGCAAGCACTGGGATTATATTAGCGATTGGCTGGATAAAAATAATCTATCATACGGTGAGCTGGAAGCTGAAAAATTTATGGACGATTATTTTGCCAGAGTTGAATTAGGTGAAGTAAATGTTTCGCAGGTTGTAGATCACATTGACAGGGTTGTTGAGTTAGCCGGAATAGATTATGTTGGTTTCGGATCCGATTTTGACGGAGTCCGGTTGGTTCCTGTTGGTTTAAGCGATGTTTCGATGTATCCCAACCTGATAATTGAATTATTAAAGAGGGATTATTCGGAAGAAGATATTGAAAAGATCTGTTCGGGAAATTTGTTACGGGTTTGGAAAGAGGTAGAGGAAACTGCAAAACGGTTTCAATTGGTGGGGGATTAAAAAATGGATAAAATAAATTTAAATAGCATCGATGAAAAAGAAATCATTCCCGGATACTTCGTTTGTTTTGTTCATTCCGAAAATATGACAATTGCTTACTGGAATATTAAAGCAGGTTTTTCCCTTCAGTCACATTCCCATGCTAATGAACAAATATGTACTGTTACTGCAGGAGAATTTGAGTTAACCGTAGATGGCACACCTCACCTGTTACAAGCAGATAATGTATTTGTGATTCCCTCAGGCATACCGCATTCCGGAAAAGCAATTACAGATTGTAAAATAACTGATACGTTTTATCCGGTTAGGGAAGATTACAGATAGATTCTGGATGCTTGATGCTGGATTCCTTTACTACAATCTAATCACTTCAAGTTTTTATTTTTACATTATTAAAATATTAATTTGCTTATCGTACTAACTACAAATATTTTTCATAGGTAATTATTTTTATTTATTCACTGTAATATTATAGCGGGAAACGAAATGAGTCTAAGTTTAATAGCTAAATCAATAAATGCCTCCCCTACTCTTGCTCTCAATGAGAAATTTGCAATTCTTAAACAAAAAGGTGATCCGGTAATTCACCTTGGCGGAGGTGAACCAAAAAGTAAAGCTCCTATGGATGCCTTACTTGCAACTGCATCACAACTTAATACCGGTGAAATACGTTATGCACCGGCTGACGGCACACCGGCACTAAAGCAGGCAATAATCAGATACACAGAAGAATTTTATAATCGTAAAGTAAATCCTGAAAATATTATTGCATCGGGTGGTGCCAAGCAGGCAATTATGGTTGCACTTCAGGCAATTTTAAATCCGCAGGAAGAAGTTATTTTCCCTGCACCATATTGGGTAAGTTATCCGGATATGGCTAAACTCTGTGGCGCTATTCCTGTTCCTGCTCATCCTGAAGATGGCAGTTTCTATCCACGTTTAAAAGATATTGAAGATAGAGTGGGGTCTTATACTAAAGCCGTTATTATCAATAGTCCTAATAATCCAAGCGGCGCAATGTATTCAGAGGAATTTATTTCTGATGTTGTTCAATTTTGTGAGAAGAAAGACATTTATTTAATTATGGATGATATCTATCATCGTTTAATTTTTGATGGCAAAAAGCGATTGAACGCTTATGAGTATTCAAAAAATCTTGATGAAAATTCAAAACTGATAATCATTAATGGTGTTTCAAAACAATATGCAATGACCGGTTTTAGAATCGGCTGGGCAGTTGCCAATAAAAAGTTAACTGAAGCGATGTCAAATATTCAGGGACACCAGACTTCCGGTCCTTCTATTCTCTTACAAAAAGCAGCAGTTGCTGCAATTAACGGAATACAATCCGGTGTAGAAGCCCTTCGTGCCACACTTGAAAATAACCGTAATGTAATGATGGATATGCTTAACTCATTCGAAGGTGTAAAAGTAACAAAACCGGATGGAACATTTTATTGCTTTGCAGATTTTAGTGTTTACAATAAAGAATCTAATAAGCTATCTGCAATGCTTATTGATAAAGTACAGGTGCTTACTGTTCCGGGTGCTGAATTTGGAATGGAAGGATACCTTAGACTAAGTTATTGCGGTTCTATTAAAGATATAACCGAAGGAATTGAGCGAATAAAATGGGCGCTCGATCTTAATTCACCAAATGAACTTTACATTGGGGACAGAAAATTAGTGAGGGATTGGGCATGAGCAAATATCTTGAATTTAACACACCGGCAATAAAAGAAAAATCTGAGCTTGCATCAGATTTCAGATTAAAGAACCAGGGCTTAACTCATCTTGATAGAGTTTACTGGAACCTTCCCGATGAAGCATTGTATGAAGAAATAGTTTTTAGAAATGAAGGGAAGATAACAAAGAGCGGACCCATACTTGTTAATACCGGGAAACACACGGCGCGTGCTGCTGCTGATAAATTTGTCGTTCAGGAAGAATCCACAAAAGATAATATTTGGTGGGGAGTTCAGAACCGTCCGTTCAGTTCAGAAAAGTTCAATCAACTGATGGGAAGAGTACAGTCATTCTGCCAGGGTGAAGAACTTTTTGTACAGGATTGTTATGCAGGTGCTGATCCTGAGTACCGGTTAAAGGTTCGTATCATTACCGAAAAAGCGTGGCATAGTTTGTTTGCCCGTAACATGTTCATCACAACCGAAAATAAAGAGGAACTTAAAAACTTTATCCCCGATTTTACGGTGATTGATCTGCCGGGATTAAAAGCAAACCCCTCTATCGATGGAACAAGATCTGAGACAGGAATAATTCTAAATTTTGCAGAACGTACGGCTATAATTGCAAACTCACTTTATGGCGGAGAGATTAAAAAATCTATCTTCACCGTTTTAAATTTCCTTTTAACTTTCGAAGATGTTCTCCCTATGCATTGTTCTGCCAATGTTGGCAAGGATGGAGATGCGGCTTTATTTTTTGGATTGAGCGGCACGGGTAAAACAACTCTATCTGCTGATCCGAACAGGCTGCTTATAGGTGATGATGAGCATGGCTGGAGTAGTAACGGGGTGTTTAACTTTGAAGGCGGATGTTATGCAAAAGTGATTCGCCTGTCTGCCGAGAGCGAACCTGAAATATATGATACCACAAGAAGGTTTGGTACTATTTTAGAAAACGTTGTCTTCGATCCTGTCAGCAGGCACATTGATCTAGATGATGATATGATAACCGAAAATACACGCGCATCATATCCGCTAAAGTTTATCCCGAATATTGTTCCCGAAGGATATACTAATTCTCATCCGAAGAATATCATCTTTTTAACCTGTGATGCCTCCGGTGTAATGCCGCCGATTGCAAAATTAAGTCCGGAACAGGCGCAATACCATTTTATAAGTGGTTACACTTCAAAATTGCCGGGACAGAAATTGGCTTAGGCATAGAACCGCAAATCGTATTCAGCGCATGCTTTGGTGCACCGTTTATGGTTCGCCCTCCATCCGAGTACGCCGAAATGTTAAAACAAAGAATGCTCAAACATAAATCTAATGTGTGGTTAGTTAATACAGGATGGGTTGGCGGAAGATTCGGTGTCGGTAAAAGAATCAGTATTCGTCATACACGTAATCTTCTTAATGCAGCGCTTGATGGAAAGTTAGATAATGTAAAATACAGAAAAGATAAACTCTTTGGTTTTGAAGTACCTCTCTCCTGCCCCGATGTTCCCGAAGATGTACTTGAACCGTCTAACGCGTGGGGTAACAAGGAAGAGTACTGGCAGAAGTATGATGCCTTAGGCGCACGATTTATTGAGAACTTTAAGCTTTATGCTAAAGATTGTTCTCAAGAAGTTATAAATGCCGGACCGGTTAGGTTGAGCAAATAAATTTAAAGATATGCCAGATTTTAGAAGTCTGGCATACCTGCAAAAGCAACAGAGTAACATGGAGAATTAAGAATGAAAAAAATCTAATACAACTCTTCCAACGCGATCTCGAAAAACTAAAAACCGAGATAACTTCCTACAAGGATGAAAAGAAAATGTGGGAAGTAACTGGAGAGATAAGCAACTCTGCTGGGAATTTATGTTTACACATTTGTGGTAATCTTCAGCATTTTATCGGATCTGTTCTTGGTGTCTCCGGTTATAAGAGAGACAGGGATTCAGAGTTCAGCAGGAAGAATATTCCTGTGGATGAAATCATTAGAAAGATCGATCATACAATATTCACTGTTAAAAAAACTTTAAATGAACTTGATGTAAATAAATTGGATGAGATTTATCCGATCGATGTTTTTGGTAAAGAAATGACCACAGGATTTTTCCTTGCACATCTAACAACCCATCTCAACTATCATCTTGGGCAAATTAATTATCATCGAAGACTAATGGATACATAACTGGAAATCCCAACACTAATTTTGCACCTTATCTCAGCACCCTAATTGTAAAGTCCATCAATAAATTACTCCGTCTATCAATACTTCATTTTATCTTCTAATACAATTGTATACTATTGGCACAATTAGTAATGCAATTAAAGTAACAGAAAAAATAAATGGACATAATTAGGAGTGAAAAGAAAATGGAATCAAAAATAGCTTT
>PVMK01117324.1_pt1 | contig 10418 bp, 11 predicted proteins | sample 1853481 | NCBI WGS metagenome assembly PVMK01 (sample SAMN08533507, study PRJNA380276) | Marine sediment metagenome, whole genome shotgun sequencing project. | reverse complement strand
CGAAAAAACGTTTCACGATATATTCTGCTCGAACCATCCATTTCGATCTTTGCCGGTATGGGGACATCATAGTGATTCGGGCATGGATAGGAACACGGTTGTAACACTTGAAGGTCGTGTTGTTGAATTTCGGTGGCGCAATCCGCACGTTTACATCACGATTGATACTAGCGATGAGCACGGTAACGAGGTCGTGTGGAAACTGGAGGCGGGTGCAATTTCAGTAATGTCGCGGATGGGTTGGACTCGCGACTCAATTGCAGTTGGCGAGTACGTCGATGTGGATGTGAACCCAGCCCGCAACGGGCGGCCTTATGGTGTTTTGACTTCAGTTATTAAGCAGGACGGCACAGTCATCTCGACATCCGTTGATGCTATTACCGGCGAACCAGAGCAAACGGGCGCTGATTCGGGTCAGGTAACGACAACGCTTGATGGTGTATGGAAAGTGGACTCTACCCACCTTGAACGTTATCCGGGTGGCTCGGAAGGATACATGAACGCCAAACTCCAGTTAACCGAAAAGGCGCGAGCCGCACAATCGATTTACGATGAAGAGTCAGATCAGAACCCAGCATCAAGGTGTATTGGTAGGACAGAACCGTATATAACCGTGCTTGCCACGATATTTCCGCTTGAAATTAGTATCAATGAGGAGGAAAGCACTGTCTCTCTCCGAAGTGGAGCGATGGACTATCATCAAACTGTCTATCTTGACGGCCGCGATCATCCGGTAGACCGAGAAAGAGCATTAGCTGGTCATGCGATAGGTCGGTGGGAAGAAGACACGCTAGTCGTTGATACGAAACTTTTTGCCGACCATCTGGATGCTTATCAAATCGGTGTTCCTTCTGGAGCTGGAAAGCATGTGGTCGAACGATATCGTTTGATCGACGGCGGTACACGAATGGAAGTCGAGTTCATGCTAGAGGACCCCGAATATATCGTTGGATCGCTGACGGACACGAGAGAAATGGTTTACTCGCCTCAAATTGAGATTACTCCATTCGATTGCGATCCTGAATCTGCGCGGCAGTTCCTGAATTGAATGATGAGTTTCAGCGCAATACATCGCGTGTGCCGTCGTCCGCTTTGGGCAAAATAGCAGTCGTATAAGATAGGAGCGGGCAGATCTGCTACGAATCCCTGCCCAACGTCGATCAAGTAAACCGGAGAATATCCTGATGAATTATAAGTTGCCGTCAAGCTTCATCATCGTGCTTCTATTGTTGTCCTCAATGTTTGTTGGAGCAGCCAGTTCCGCAGAAACAACTCCAGTTAATAATAGAGCGGTGCTTGTGACGGGAGCAAGTTCCGGCATCGGCTTGAAAATCACTGAACTACTCGCAGCCAAAGGGTACTTTGTGTATGCCGGTGCGAGAAAGCAAAAAGACCTTGCCGCACTCAATGAAATCGAAAACGTCGAATCCATTCGTCTCGATGTAACTAGTCAAAACGAAATCGATACAGCGGTGGAAAGGATTGCAGAAGCCGGCAGAGGGTTGTACGGACTGGTGAACAATGCCGGCGTATCGAATTATGAGGCGCTAATTGAAGTGGAAGAAGACACGCTGGACTTTTTGTTCGACGTTAATGTCTACGGACCATATCGCGTTACCAAATCGTTCATTCCACTCATCATCGAAGAGCAAGGGCGGGTTACGAACATAAGTTCTCGTGCTGGTATTATGTCGCCACCAATACTCGGCGTATACAGTATGAGCAAGCATGCAATTGAATCGTATTCCGACACCCTTTCAGCAGAGCTGGCTCGTCTCGGTGTGAAAGTCAGCGTTGTTGAGCCGGGCAACTATCGTTCGGCAATCAGTTCGTCCGCGGTCGCTTACATGGACAGAGGCGACGATAAATCGCCATGGGCCGCTGAACGACAGGCCAGGATAGATAATCAAGCCAGAGCGAATTACGAAGAGCCCGATGATGTGGCGGAAGCTGTGTTTCGCGCCTTGTCTGATGAGAAGCCGAAAACTAGGTACATGGTCGTCCCAAACCAGGGAGAAGCCGAAGCCACCATTCGCAAAGCGATTGATGAGATGGTGCAACTGAATCACGACCAGAAATATTCATACGATAGGCAGGCATTAGTAGGGATGCTTGATGAGGCTCTCGCCGGACTAGATAAATAACGAAGCTCTGCTCAACAACTCCTCCCCGCTATCCCTGGCATATTGCTCCAGTGTGCCGGTGTTGGTATGTCACCTGTGAGTTTGAGCAACATCGTAGCCAGCCGAGTGTCTGCTTTTTAGCTGAGTTCTGTCGTCATCTGAAATTCTGTCAACGTCTGCAACGGGCAATGAACGGTCAGATAGTTTCGATACAGTAGTCTTTCTGAATCTGAGAATCAGGTTCGAGGCGGCCTACAGAGGCATTAAAAAACGCGGTTCTCGTCCCCCAGTCATTCCCCCATTAAGTGCCAACAGCTATTTTCCCCATCGATTCTGCCGGGTTGCGCATAGTCTTCAACGACACACCAACGCCATAGGTTACAAAATTCTTCTCCGGGGTAATCTCGACTACGATGGAGTTGGCAATTACGTCTTCTGCGCCTTCCATTCCGCTATGAAGCGCCCGATCGACCTCGGGGTCAACCTGTTCTGGCGATAACACCCTGGCCTGGCCCGGAAACGTGATCGTCGCGGCAGGAATCTCACCCACGGCACGAAGGGAATTCGTTTGGCGATAGGTACCGTGACAGAAACATGGCCATTGGCAGCGATATGCCGTGCCTTCCATGATTCCTTGAGGGTTCCGAAGTACAGCTTGCGGTTGCGTACGGCATAGACAATACCCGCTGTACGCGATTCGTTTTTAGCGGTGACCATACCGACAACGGCAAACATATTGTTCTCCAGTTCACTCCACACTTGTTCGCTGACGAGGGCTACCATATTGCTTCTCCGGAATTCGATGCTGATCATGAATTGAATTCGCTCATTCTATCGCATGCGTTTAGCGCATCGGGAAGTATAAACGCGGCAATCGATGAATAACCAGCCTATTGGGGAATTGATGTTGGGGTAACTGAGGCTGTTAGTGGCCAACCCCGTGGGCAGAATCGTACACAAAAAATTCGTCGCGATCATGGAAGAAAACGTCATTAGCCCAGATGAACTCCTATCCCCCCTCGCGTAGAATTTCACGGTAAGCAGGCAAAGAGGGCTCGCCCTCTTACTTGACCACAGGGATCGCTTCGTACATCCGCATGCCTGTTGGAGAGCCTATGCCTGCCCTCAGCCCACCCGATACCCTATCCAATCAGCACCTGGCCACAACATAGGCTGGGCAACGCCGACGGAACCCGCAGCCAAAGGGGATTATTTGTTCAAGCCGTCTGGATATTAAGCACACTACGGGATTGACACGGATACCAAGGGCCACCATTCTACATAATTCAATACCTTCGACTTCATACGGAACGTGGATGCCTTTGTTTGACTCCTTACCGGGGAGCACTATGCGAATACGCTGGTTCATACTACTGATCGTTTTTTCCGGAGTTTCATCAGCGCAAACTATTCCGCGCACAGCTTCAGGGAAACCGAACCTGCAAGGGATCTGGCAGGTACAAAATCGAGCGGCCTATGATCTGCAGGATCATGTCGCCCGACACAATATGCCAGCCGGCAGAGGGGTAGTAGACGGGGAAATTCCGTACCTGGATTGGGCACTGGAACAGAAAAAACAAAATTTTGCAAACAGGGCAACTGACGATCCCCTGTCTCATTGCTACCTGCCGGGAACCCCAAGAATAATGTACCTCGATTATCCTTTTCACATATTCCAGAATAGCGACCATGTCGCGATAACCTTTGAATGGACGCAGATTTTCCGGCTGATATATACAAACGGTAAGCCGCCAAAATACCCGGGTATCGTTTCCTGGATGGGTAATTCGAGAGGGAACTGGGAAGGCGATGTACTCGTGGTTGAAGTCACCGATTTCAACGACAAGGCATGGTTTGACGCAGCCGGAAATTTCCATAGCGATGCCTTACACCTTACTGAACGCTACGAACTGTTGGACGCAAATACCATCGGGTACGAAGTCACAGTCGAAGATGCCAAGGTTTTTACCCGCCCCTGGACAATACGCATGAAGCTTCATCGCCAGTTGGATATTGACAGGATTTTGGAGTACCAGTGCCAGGCTGAAGTCGAGGAGGCAAATGGCAAATTTGAAAGAGATACCAAAACCTGGTACCCGGCCCCGATGCCTGCGGATAATGAGCCGTTCGACTACGATGCCGGTGTTGAACTCGTCGTTCCCGAAGCCGCCGGTGAGATACCGCGCCTGGAGGATGGCACCCCCGATATAGGCGGGTTTTTCATGTCCGATGCGGGTGGGGCGAACTATGGCCTGGAAGCCGTGACCAGGGAAGAACTGATGCCTCCCAGCCGTGGTCATATTGTCGATCCCGCAGATGGCAGGGCACCCTACCAGGCATGGGCCCGCGCGGAATCTATTGAACGATACAAGCCCCACCGGGGTTATGATGACCCCACGGCACATTGTTTTCCAGCCGGTGTTCCACGATCTCATTACGTCCCGGCGCCATTTTATATCTTGCAGACACCTGGTCATGTGGTCGTCTTGCATGAACGAATGTCCTATCGTTTGATCCCGCTGGACGGTCGCGATCATCTGCCAGACCATCTGCGATTGTGGCAGGGGACTCCGTAGGAAGGTGGGAAGGAGACACCCTTGTTGTGGATACAACCAACTTGAACGGAAAGACCTGGCTCAATGAAGCGGCGACCTGGTAAGTCACGCACAGACGGTTGTTGAGACATTCACCCCTGTAAGCGATAGTCAGATAATCTATCGCGCTACCGTAACGGACCCAATTGCGTTTACACGTACGTGGACGATGGAAATGCCTTTTGATCGCCTGGATGAAGAACTGCTGGAAGTCGCCTGTCTGGAAGATGAAAGTGACCTGCCGCACCTGAAGGATATACGCGACGAATACCGGGCAAAAATGAATGCCAGATCACAATGAATATTACTGCAATGCATTGTTTCCAATTTACACAGAGGTCTACCGAAATGCGTAAGATAATCGCAATATCCCTGTTCATCGGATGTGGTTTCGGTAGCAGGGTAGTACTGGCCCATCATTCCTTTGCCGCCCAATTCGATATCAATAAGCCGGTAACCCTAACCGGTACGGTAACCGAGCTGAAGTGGTCCAATCCCCACGGGTGGATTTATATCGATGTTACGGACGAGGATGGGAATGTCATGAGCTGGGCCCTGGAGACCACCGGCGTAAATAACCTGGTACGCCGCGGTTGGCGGCAGGAAGACCTGTCGATTGGCACCTTGATCACTATTGGGGGGTTTCAGGCGCGAAATAATACTCCAACTGCCGCTGCGCGCTCCGTGACCCTCAGTGACGGTACCAAGCTGTTTGCCGGTCCGCGCGACCGAAATGAGGATGCCAGGTAGAGGGAGAAGCTTGCGCTTTCCCCTGTCGCGACAGGGGCTAACTGCCAAAAATCAGTCGACTTCAATCCTAACGGGAGTTGATGTACCACCGATTGGTTCGATTCCCTCAATGGAAGATCAACCGAGCAGGCAGTGACGACCACGATCACATTCATTTTCGTCTTGAACTCTACATAGTCACCGGCTTTGGTGAGTGTCTGACCCACTTCATAATCACCATCCATTTTTGGGACTGTATTCTGGAACAGATTAAACGGATCGGGAGGTGGTTCAACGTGTACATTGATTTCACCCATGGCCTTATAGAAATTATCGCGACAGTTCGGGTGGATTGATCGCAAGATCGACATAAAAACCCGGGTCGCAGGGAGCAAACGCCATGTCGTGAGGACCGTCTGAAATATCCTTTATAAAGGCAAGCATGGGATTGCGACGATTGCTATACAGAAAGTCGCCGGGTTTGGGTATCAACCTGGAGATCACCTGGCGAGTCATTGCCGGACTGAAATATTCCCGTGGGTCTTCCTCAGACATGACAAACATATCTGCAATTTGACAACCTTCCACATCGACAACACGAAAAACATTGTCCCTTTCAATGATTACCGCACGACCCTGGTATCCCGGTATCTCGACAGATTTTTTTGCCACTATTATTACTCCTTCCGGTAGTTAATATTGGTATTACCCTGTTAATACTGCCTTGAAAATATTCTACATTGATCAAATATGAAAATACTCACTTGCCCTTTCCCCGGAACCTGGTGCTCCAGATTAGATAAATTTTCGCGGCCGTGTCCAGTTGGTTTATACTGAGGGCTGTGTGAAAAAACAAGATTGACCTCGTGAGAGCGATTTCAGACTGGGCGAATTGAAGGAGCAAACGTAATATGAAGCGATTTCTTGTATTGTCTTATTTTCTGTTGGTCTTGATGGGTTTGGCGGGCCCGGCTCAGGCGCAACAGAGAGGCTGGAATTACACAGCAGCCGTTTATCTGTGGGCTACCGATCTCAAGGGATCGTCAACCGTTGGGCAAGCCACGGTGCCAGTCGAAATAGCCTTCTCGGATGCGGTAGAAAGTCTGGATTCCGCATTCACGTTTCACTTTGAGATGCAGAACGATCGCTGGGGATGGTTCCTGGATATAAATCATATCGGCCTTACCCCCGAGGGTACGTTGCCGCTGCCGACGGACCCGACGCTCAAAATTGACATGACCAGCAATATCGGCGAACTCGGCGGCACCTACAGATTCCCCAATCTTGAGTCTCTGGAAGTACTGGGTGGTCTCCGTTATACCGAATTCAAGCTGGACCTGGCGATTGGCGAGCGGCTGGCCGGGACGGTTGTCGATGAGGACTGGGTGGATGCGTTTCTCGGTCTAAGATACACCGGTCAGCTATCTGAAAAGTTTGCGGTCATATTGAGGGGTGATGTTGGTGCAGGGAGTTCCGACTTCGTATGGAATGCAATCGGCTCAGTTAATTACTCTTTCAATAATTTGTTCTCGGTGCTGGTAGGCTATCGTTGGCTGGATTATGACTATGAAACCGGGGAAGGTGCTGACTTCTTTGCGTATGACATCCGGTATCAGGGGCCGGTAATCGCTGCCGTTTTTAATTGGTAGCGGCTCTCATTGCGTACCCATCCCGTATCCGCCGATGGGATGCCCGATCGGGTACGCGCTCTGGTATTCTCCTGCGCCAGCCGAATTCACGTTAGGCTCCCGGTAGCGGTACATGTTGTCCCACATGGAAATAATATTGCTACGAAGCCAGAGATCGAAGTTTCCATAGTCTGAGAAATCTTCCATGGTTACGCGCTCAAGGATTTCCTGGATAGAAGCGCCCTCTATCATCTCATGTAGCACGCGGTCCCTAAGCTCGACCACGTAGTCACGGTAGTCAAGAAAGCCTTCCTGGGTAGCCGTACCCCAGTGCCCCGGCACCACGATATCGACGTCATTCAACTTCGATAACTTCTCCAGCGTGTCGATCAGATTATTGACATTAGCATCCCTGAAATCAGGCAGTACCAGCGATTTTCCGGCGCGCGAGATATCGGGAGCGATCAGAACCCCCTCATCAGGAACGTGAATCTGAATCAGGTTGTCACTATGCGTAGGCCCGAAGTAATACAGCACCAGTTTCTTTCCTCCAATGTGAATCTCCATCTTCTCATCGAAGACGACGTCCGGCATCGAGGTGTTTCGGTTTTCTCTAACGATATGTTCCCGCGTCTTAACATGCGACACGGTAACGGCCGTATCATCAAATACTTGTAAGTCGCAAATGTGATCCTCGTGATCATGGCTCAAGATAACGTATTTGACCGGAACGTCGAATCTCCGGCCCAGTTCCTCTTTAAGCCACGTCGGATTACCCGCGCCCCGACACGTGCCGTCGACAACGACAAGGCCTTCGTTCGTTTCGATGATGACGCTATTCGCGGCTCCAGGCCTGTGCACAGTACGAAACACACTATCCGTAATCTCAACAAGTTTAGGAGCATCCTCATCCTGCCCCTGTGTGGCTGCGCCCTGAGAGAGTGTAATACCGACAAGAAACGAAAGGATGCTGAGTTTACTGCGTTTCATGTATTTCCCCGTGATGTTCAAAGAATAAGAAAATTGCTGCAACAAGGCTGCTGGCGCCGATCTGCAACCGGTTCTTCCACTTGGCGATAATACGCCTCCTGGTCACTACTGTCCTACACAATCAGCCTGTGTATTGGCCAATGTATCTTGCATCAAAGGTTCCTCCTTTCAGAATTCGCTTTGAGACATGAAATCGGTAATCGTCGAGGCTAGTGCTCTTTCAATTATCATATTGAAAGAGCACTAGTGGCAGATAGGGTAGAATCGTACCCCATCCACCAGTGACACAGATCACTCCCGGAGGTCCAGATGCTTCGCCCAGGTTCTTTCCTCGGACTCGCGATTCTTGCCGGGATCGCGCACGCTCATCACAGTTCGGTGGCAATATTCGATACGAATCAGACCATAGAAGTTACCGGCACGGTGACATCTGTGTCCTGGCGTAACCCGCATGGACAGATAGTTCTCGAGGTCGAGGGTGAATCGGGCAACAGCGTCGAATGGGAAGCGGAAATGGCCGGGGTCAGCGTGATGCGTAACAGAGGTTATGGTCAGGATTTCATCGCTGTTGGTGACGTGATCACGATAGCCGGATTACCGGCACGCAGACCCGTCCAGGAGATGCTGGCGAAAAATATTCTCCTGCCGAGCGGTTACGAGTTCGATTTCGGTTCGGGACAACCCTATTTCCCGGCAGGGAAGAACGGCAACTTGATCGGACGCATAACGGAAGATGCGAACGTAGAGCAGGCGACCGTCTCAGCCGAGGGACTCTTCCGTGTCTGGAGCACGATCATGGACGATCCGGCCTCCTTTCCCATGTTCAAAGGGGGTTATCCGCTCACCGAGGCGGCCAAAGCATTTTTGGCGCAATGGGATCCACTCGATAACGATTTACTGCACTGTGGCACGAAATACATGCCGCTGATCATGATCACGCCGTTTCCCATCGACTTCATCCGGGATGGAGATAACATTCTTATGCGCATCGAGGAATTCGATGCGCGTCGACTCATCCACATGGCTGATGATGCCGTTGCACCTGATGAGCATACCCAGTTCGGTTTCTCGCGTGGTCACTGGGAGGGCGACACCCTGGTCGTTGAGACGGACCACATTGCAGCCGGCTACTTCAGCATGGATGGAGTACCGCAAAGCGACCGGATTTCAGTCGTCGGCGTGTCATCCCGAGTGACAACTACCATCGGCTCGATTACCGGATCACGATTACAGACCCTGTGTACCTCGCAGAGTCTTTCGATCTGACGCGCTATTTCGTCTGGCTACCGGCAAACTCTGTCCATCCGTACGAGTGTCTCGATCGGTATTGATCGATAAACAGTTTGGAGTAGTGAGTTGGAGTCTCACTACAACCCCTTATCCCGGGAATCTGCCGGAAGAGGCCAGTCACCCGGCCTGAAAAGAATGCGTGTTACCGGACCCATTGTATCTTCTTCCTTCCGGATCACCGGCTTCACATTTTCTGCGTTGTCTCCAAACGCATACCCATAACTCAAGAGGTCGCTGAATTTATCGAACTCATAGGCCGGGTTGAATCCTTCGGCCCGGATAGCGTGATACTCATCAAGGATCTCGGGATACTTATACATGACCCACCACATCACCCTGTTCTCTTCCCGTATTTCCTTGTTTTCTTCCAGCCAGAGACTGATCCCCAGCTCTTTTGCAATACGCTCCGCCTCGATTTTCAGGCTATAGTAATCATCGGGATAAAAAGGCGGACTGAAGCCGCATTTTTTTGTTTCGCCGGCGATGCATTCACCGAACGCCGTCATCATGCCCAGCATAAATGCCCTCCGGTCTATGACCTTCGCAAGATCGATGCTGTCGTCAAACATGCCCATAATAGTTCTCCGTTACGTGTTGTGTTTCTTCGGTTTTCCCAATAGACGTTGAGGAAGTTATATTAAGTATTAACCCCCTGTACCCGAGTGAAAATGCGCCGGCAAGAACCGCGCCCGACTCTTGTATCCCCTGCTAAAAATTAAAGCGGAGATTTACCCCGTAAGTCCGGGGAACACCCGGATAGGCATTGAGCTTGCCGTCCTGGACAGGCACATCGAATACCACGTTGTACCAACGCTCATCGGTCACGTTCCGGCCCCATAGCATCAGTTCGGCATCGAACTCCTCGAACAGCAGTCCTACGCTGAATCCAGCAGGGTATAGCGGTCCTGCAATTTAAAGGGATCGTTATTTACATCCATTACCTGGTCGCCTGTGTATGACCACTCCAGACGGCCGAATCCACTGAGGCTGTCTGTCAAACGGAATTTTTGTGTGGCTGTGAGAACAAAAAAGTTTTCCGGGTTGAACGATACGCGATCACCCCC
>PVMK01121525.1_pt1 | contig 10419 bp, 14 predicted proteins | sample 1853481 | NCBI WGS metagenome assembly PVMK01 (sample SAMN08533507, study PRJNA380276) | Marine sediment metagenome, whole genome shotgun sequencing project. | reverse complement strand
TGTTAGTCCATATTTTTGGTTTTTAATGACGTAATAAACTTTACGTGATCATGAAAGATGTTATGAGCACGAAAAGTATATTTCGTCATTAAAAAGTGAAATATCGACTAACATGATAAGATAATTAAAGATTTAATAGAATCAGGGCGATTTTTTAAACACCAATCCACTTCGTTCAAACAAGAAGGTAAAACATTACCAAGTTAAATGGGAATGAACCTTAGATTCCTATAAGTCGTAATGTTAAATGAGGTTTGGCCATCATATCACGTAATGCTTTTGCAATATTGCTGTAGCCTATAAAGCGCAATATGCTAATGGCAAAATTTCTTAGAGTAGCCATTATGCGAGGGCCTGATTTTGTGCGGACTTTAGATCTATCCTCATCAAAGGTGACATCTCGGACATAGTGACTTTTATTTTCTATTCCCCAGTGACCGCGGATAAGGGTAAGTAGACGTTCGGCGTCAGCATCATCGTGCGATAAACTGGTAATGAGATAAACGGTTTCGTTATGTATTTTACCTGACTTTATATTTTCTCTGTATCGTTGAAGGCAGGCTACCTGTCCACAATATGGAAAATTAACATAATCATTAATTTCGGTGCTGGTCCAAATCTTACGGATCTCCAAACGGCCATGCTCTTTATCAATAGTTTCCGCTTTGGGGGGAAAAGCCCTCGTTTAAGGCAAGGGCTTTAATATCATCTTTAAGGGTTGGCTGATTATCTTTTACAGTAAATAAATAATCAGCTTGTTTGTCTTGCACAAGGAAACGGGCTAAATCCTTTTGAGTATGCAAAGCATCACCTGTAACTACCTGGCCTTTTAAATTTAAGGGTTCCAGCAGGGGACGTGCTGTTGGGATTTCGTTAGTCTTGGATTCAATTTGTTTTTGAGCGATGGTTATTCCTTGTTGTTGAATAATAGCGCTGAGCAAATGTACCTGTTTACCGTCATGATCCCGGGCGCCTTTAAGCACTTTTCCATCAAAAGCCACAGCAGAACCGGAGAAGAGAGTGTTTAGCCAGCCATATATGGCCTGATCAACTGTTTCAGCATCGATTGATTGCAATACCCGTCTGATGGTTGGTTCACTTGGTGGAATATAGTGTTCTTTTTTATCGTCATAACGGGACCACAAACGTCTTAATTGATTTTGCGTACGATGCTGTGCCCATTCTGCTATTGCGGTATAGCTGCGAGCGCCACATAAGACAGCACAAATCGCTATGCCCATAATAGAGATTATTCTATGCCGTTTTCCTCTTTTTTTTCGTGGGTCTGGAAGGGATTTTAGAATTTCAATAAGATTTTTAAGTTGTTTTTTTGTAAAATTCATGGGTGCTACCTTTTGAATTAATTTAGGGTTAGCGATGGGCTCTGTGAGCCAAAGGCCGGCCTTTTTGTGTAATGGTCGCACAAAGACAGCTTTAGGCTTTCCGTGGTGAAAATAATGGTTGGAGGACTTCCCAAAACCTTTGGTTTGTCCCAGGTAAATCCAATTGGCTGCTTTGTAGCAAGTACCTGCAAATCGGCTTGAATCTACAAATGTTTCTACAAGCACAACAGGGTGGCCATGGATATCTTCCCAATCCCTGGCCAGCCTTTTCAGGTTAAGGCTCAAAGTTTTTGATGCGAGATTAGAGATGTGGTTACAAGGCAGAAGAATCAAGAATCTGGAATTATTAGCAATGAGGTGCAACCGTTGCCATTGGGTAACCTGTGGCCATCCGATCCAAGAGTCTCTTGGTTTGCATTTTAATGCCGCCGCAGACCAACCCAGTAGTGCAACCCATTGGCCTTGTATCTCGGCAACATAGCGAATAGATTTACCGACCAGGGATTTAAAGCCAAGATAGTGATGCTTGGCCATGAGAGTATCCCACTGTGAACGCTCGGCTATGTTGATTGGACGTACTACGAGATGGTGGATGGCAGAATTTTCATGAATTTTGGTTGGAAAGGCGACTTGAGACATGCCGCCTTATACAATATTAAAAAATGAAAGTCCAGATTTATTTATTTTATTATTTATTTTAATGGATTATGTCCAAGAATGACTTAGCCCTGTATAAGGAGCGATAATGGACCTGCCTGATATCATTTACAGAAAATCACCACCCCTGGCCTTCATCTCCTTGGACAGGACTGAAACCAGGAATGTCTTTACTTTTCCAATGATGGAGAGTCTTTGCAAGGCCCTGAAAGATGCCAAGAACGATTCTGAAATAAAGGTCATAATCCTGAGCGGCGAAGGAGAGGCATTCTCAGCCGGAGGGAATGTCAAGGATATGGCTGAAGGCAAGCTCGCCTCCTGGGATATGAAATCGTATTTGTGGGACCATGTGCAGCGTACCGCGCTCGTGCTGGAGGATGTGGACAAACCGGTCATTGCTTCCGTCGATGGACCCGCCTTCGGAGGAGGATTCGATCTCGCGGTGCTCTGTGATCTTAGAATCGCCTCTGAAAGCGCAACCTTTTGCTCGTCATTTGTTCGCATCGGGCTGGCCCCTGGCAACGGCGGGTCCTATTTTCTTCCCAGGCTGATCGGCCTGAGTAAGGCCCTTGAGATACTGCTGTCCGGCAGGGTTATCAAAATGGATGAGGCATTAAGGATCGGGCTGGTGGATAGGGTCGTGCCAAAAGAAGAGCTTCGGAAAGAAACCGAAAAATATGCCATGGAAATCGCCATACGGCCCCTCGCCTCTTTAAGGATGATAAAAAGAGCTGTATATAACGGGCTCAGATCTGATTTGAGAGGTCACCTGGATTATGTTTCTTCCCAACTGGCCTTATTGACGCTGACAGAAGAACACAGGGAAGCCGTCAGAGGATTTTTGGAAAATGACAGTGGAGATTAGCTCTCCTTAATCAAACACCTTTTGCCGCTTCTTCAAGACGATATCTCTTTTCACTTTTCCGACACATCTCCCAGATAATGCACTGGGATCGAAACTTGCAATAAGTGCAGGGGTCGGTGCATGCCTCACAGTTATCTAAGCACTCCTGGCAATAACCTATCTCCATTTTCTCGCATTTGATATAGGCTTCGCGATCCGGATGATATTTGCACTGCATACTGGTACCTCAGTAGGATTTTCTCACAACCCACCCCGACTTTATGATCAGGAAAAAAAGCGCTGAGAAAATATATACCATCATAAAGCCCAGATGTGAAATATCTATGAATAAAGTAAAACCAGGGGAAAAAACCACATCGGGGAGGTTTTTAAAAACCCTGAAAATCCCTGTGACTACAATACCCGCCAAAAGGGCAATTCTGAAATAGGCCGAAGCAGTCAGGCTGAAATTTTTTCTCCCTGAAAGAATGTAATCTAATATAACATAGGCAATAAGGGCAGATAGAAAAATAGCCCCAACATAATGAATATAATGGGTCAAAAAAAAGTTGGCGGCCCAGCCCATCCCCGGGATATCTGCTATGTAATAGCGTTTGAATATGGGCATCTGGCCAAACCCGGTGAAACCCATAACGATCAGCGTCAATACATATAACCAGCGCAGGATTCTCTGGCCTCCGGACAATTCATATCTGTTATGGGATTTCATTTCCTCGACTCCTCTGACCCGTTGTCATTTTTAGTAAATTTATAGAATTTGCCCACTGCTGCCGCAACGCCTGCCAGGGGAGCAATAACCATGGCCTTTGCCAAATTATCGGCATGGGCCATGGAATCTTCCACAGGTTTCATATGTGGTTTTCCAGGTCCTTTTTCCATGGCCTTGTTCAATTCCTCGAAAGGAACGGGAGAGACGTAGATAGTATTTGTGCCCCCATTTTCCTTCTCACCATAGATGTGGCCGTTTATTTCTTTGGCAATTGCATGGGCCTCTTTGATTATCTCATCCCTTGGACCTATCTTCTGTACATTTTCCGGACACACCTCAATACAGGCAGGCAGTTCTCCCTGTTCAAGCCTGTCGTAACAACGGTCACACTTGTACATCACTCCATTTCCCACAAAGGCCGGCAGTATATCCATATACAACCCCACCCCGGTCTGCCTCTCAGGGATATGCCAGGGGCAAACCGCCTTACATTTCGATCCTCCGAGACAAATGTCGGCATCGATCCGGGTGATTCCGTTCTTCAGCTTGCGTGCAGCGCCCCAGGGGCAAAGGTCAGCACATGGGGGATTCTGGCAGTGCATGCAGCGACGAGGAATGGTAAAGGTCTGTTCCTCACCGTTCACAGTCACTGTGGCTTCCTGAATAAACAGCCAATTATACGGGGTCAATCGATCCATTACATCGCGCTCGTCAGACCAGTCAGATACCTTGACCCTGCTCGGATACATCTTCGGAAATGGTTTTTCAGGTTCAGGAAATTTGGGCTCATTTACTTCCTGGCATGCCTCGACACAGGCCTCGCACCCGATGCACTTTCTGATATCAATAAGTGTAGCCAGCTCTCCCTGGGTAGCACCCTTGACTGTCGCTGGAAGTGGAAGGGACGACACGCCAACGGCTCCTAAGGCAGCCAGGCCACCTTTAATAAATGACCTTCGTGAAATTTGGTTCGCCATTATTTTATAACCTCTTTTTTCAGTTATAGACGGACATTATCTATATTAAGATACAGGTAACAAAAAAAAGTTACATCCGCAGCAATTCCCGAATCTTTGATCTTATGCGATCGTGGATATCTATAGGCATTTGTTCCATGGCCGTCCCTTTGCATAGCTGGATGGTCTTTCTAAGTGAATCAACATATTCCCTGCATTCAGGGCACTGGCGGAGATGCTCATCAATTTCGCGGCAGATCTTATCTTCCAGTTCGCCATCCAGGTATTCGGATATTCTTTGAAAACACTTCACGCAGTCATGCCTCATTGGATTTCCCCTTCCCTGTATTGGCTTATAATCTTTTTCCTCAAAAACAGGCGCGCTCTGTGCAATCTTGTCTTGACTGATTGTTTTGATATTTCAAGAAGTTCAGCCGTCTCTTCCGTGTTAAACCCCTCAGTATCCCTGAGATTGAAAACCAGCCGGTACTTGGGAGGGAGAGATAAAATTGCATTGTCAATCACTTCCTTCAGCTCCGCCCGCAGGACGTTATCGGAGGGGTCATCAGACCAATCCGGAATCTCGTATTTGCCTTCAGAGCCATCTTTGTGAATAAGAGATTCAAGGGATATTTCCCTGTCCGGCTCACATTTCTTCTTCCGCCGCTTCCGCATACATGCCCTGGCCGCTATCTTAAAAAGCCAGTTTCGCAATTTCGTCTCTTCCCGGAAGCTTTCCAGATATTTGAAGGCACTTAAAAAAGTTTCCTGAACAATATCTTCAGCATCCTGAAGATGGCCGCACATCTTCAGTCCAAAAGTGAATATAGGGTTCTCATATCGTTCTACAATTCTATCAATGGCTTCAGTGGATCCCGCCTTGAAAGCGGCGATTAAACTATGATCTGTAGCGTCAGCGCTTACTTTATCCATATACGTCTCTACTTTCTGCAACAATTCTAATTATAGCTTTCATCTGGCAGGGCCGTGGGGTCCTACATTAGCAAAGTCTAAAGGTCATAATTAGAATTGCTGTACTTTCTGCTTGCATCTGGAGGTTCATTTGCGTAATTTATAAATAGCAAAGATAACAGCTTATTTCAAAACAATAAATAGTTGACGGGTTTCCATCCCCATGATTTTGAGTTATCCATAACGTAACTGCTCAATATGCTGGGGCAGCATAAAAGGCTCAAGGCTGAAACCTGCTCCCAGAACATTAAAAATTCTTCCTCAAATGGGAATCATTTTCGACAGAAATATGGCCAGGCTCTACGAATCCTGGTACCAATCGCCCCAGGGTCGAACCATTGATCGATCCATGGAACAGCTCCTTTTTGCCTTGCTTGATCCCGAGCCAGGACAAAGAATACTGGATATCGGCTGTGGAACCGGTAATCACCTGATTTTTTTCAGCAAATTAGGCCTGAATATAAGTGGCATCGATGCATCGTCCCACATGATTCATAAAGCTAAAGACCGACTTGGGCACCGCTGCACCCTTAAGACAGGGATGGCAGAAGACTTACCCTTTGATGATAACGAATTTGATCTGGCTCTCCTTATTAATACGCTCGAATTCTTAGATGACCCACTTCTGGCACTCAGGGAAGCAGGTAGAGTGGCCAATAGGAAAGTTTTTGTTGGTGTTTTGAACAGCCTCTCCTGGAATGGTCTTGTAAAACGAGCCCAGGGGTTTTTTGGCAACCCTCTTTTTGGTGGCGCCAAATTATATAATCTCTGGCAGCTAAAATCCATTTTGCATATGGCTTACGGCCATGTTCCAATTTCCTGGGGTTGCATCAAAATACGTCCTTCCTTTATGGAAGAAATAAATCCTTTCGCAAAGGACTTATTGACCTGGAAGCATTCCCCTTTTGGGTTTTTCTTAGGATTATCGATCTCGTTGAAATACCGCATTAAGACAGACAACCTGCCTTTGAAAATCAGGCTAAAAAAGGCAAGCCAGTCTTTCATTGGAGCAAGAACTTTCGAAGACCTGAACCGCATCCAAGGAGTTCATGGAGATGAAAGAGGCCTATCTGTACGAAAAATTAGAAAATGATAAGGTTCGCTGCGTCTTGTGCAGCCATAACTGCCTGATCAAAAACGGAAAAAAAGGGCTTTGTGGAGTTAGGGAAAATCGTTCCGGAACACTCTTCAGCCTTGTATATGGAAAGGTGATTGCCAGCCACTGCGATCCCATCGAAAAAAAGCCCTTGTTCCATTTTTTACCTGGAACTCACTCATACTCTATAGCCACTGTTGGGTGCAACTTCAAATGCCTGTTCTGCCAGAATGCTGATATCTCCCAAATGCCGACCGACAATGACCGGATTATGGGACAAGACATGAGCCCGGATAGAATCGTTAACGAGGCATTGAGCACCCGCTCCGCAACCATTTCTTATACCTACACAGAGCCCACCATTTTCTATGAGCTTGCAGTGGACACGGCACGGCTTGCAGTCTCCAAAGGGATAAAAAACGTTTTCGTGTCCAATGGATACATGACTGCGCAATGTCTCCAGGACATATTTCCCGACCTTCATGCAGCAAACGTGGATCTAAAGGCATTCAGTGATAAATTTTACAAGGAGCAGTGTGGCGCAAAGCTGGGACCCGTTCTTAACACATTGGAGACCATGAAAGAAATGGGGGTCTGGCTGGAGGTAACAACCCTGTTGATTCCCGGGCTCAATGACTCAACAGAAGAGCTCAACGAGATTGCCCGGTTCCTTGCCGGCCTGGACCCAAACATCCCATGGCATATCAGCCGTTTTCACCCCACTTACCTTCTTAACAATGTCCGTTCCACGCCTCCTGATTCTATCAAAAGGGCAAGGGATCTCGGGTATGAGGCAGGATTGAAATATGTTTACACGGGCAACCTTCCCGGAGATGTGGGAGAAAAGACCTTCTGTCATAATTGTCATGAACTCCTCATCGACAGGGTCGGCTTTAATGTTACACAGAATACGATTAAAGATGAACTATGCCCTAAGTGTGGAAAAAAAATCCCCGGCGTATGGGGTTATTGATTTTTCAGTTCAGCCTTGATAAACATTGGAATCTAAGGAGGGCCTTTCAGGGTTTTTCTTAGCACATACCCTCGCTGAATATTTTACGGCCTTCTTCCATTCAGCGGGGGTTAACAAACAAGGATGGAAGGGAGACAATTTTTATGCAGAGCAAAGAGGAACTTTCCCTCAAAGTCAGTAAAGAGATCGTGGTTAAATTTATTGAAATGGGGGGAGTATCGGTTAATTCTTTCGAGGGAGTGTGGAAAAAGATCCATAGAACCGTATGTGATTCCTTAAAGGAGACTACACCTGAAAGATAGCCGTCTTAGTAGACCAATATCTTAAAATTTATGTTAAATTTTTGGAATCTCCAAACGGGATGCTGGATGTACTAAGTGCGCAGTAAGGAGTAAGCAGAGTTAACATGCAAGCCCCCTTATCGCCTTCTACCTACTGCATACTACCTACTTTTCTCTTATTTTTCCCCGCTAACGATGGGATCTTTGACCAGTATCGAGGATCAAGTATCCAGTATCATGGAGCCTCGTAGGTTTGAGGCGGGGCTTCTTTAGTATTGGACCTCCATAAGAAATAATCCCTGTGGTGGCGCTTTGATCCCTGCGGACTGCCTATCCCTTGATTCAAATATCTTTTCAAAACCATTAGAACTGATCCGACCCAGACCGGCCTCTACAACTGTTCCAACAATATTCCGCACCATATGCCTTAAAAAACCATCCGCTTTTATGATAACCCGCAGCAGTCCACGTTCAGTCCCATGCAGTTCAGCCCGCATGATCGATTTTACCGGATCCATATTTCCGCTGCCAGAAGACCTGAAGGAAGAAAAGTCATTCCTGCCCAACAAAAGGCCAAGACATTTCGCTATTACTTTTAAATCCAAAGGGGTCCGGATATGCCAGAGATACTTGCGCATAAACACATCAGGATCTTCCTGGTTCAATATTCTGTATTCATAGACCTTACTTTTGGCACTGTACCTGGCATGAAATTCAAGAGGGACATACCCTGCGTCCCTTACAAGAATATCGTCCGGAAGGAGGCCGTTGAGGCCTTTCTTGATGGCCTCGGGATCAATATTTGATCGGGTTTTAAAATTGCAGACCTGGTTCACAGCATGGACCCCCGCATCCGTTCGTCCTGAAGCAATCAGTTTGACTGATTCACAAACCATCATTTCAATTTTTCCCTCAATGGTCTCCTGGATTGTCAATGCATTTTTTTGGCGCTGCCATCCATGATAGCGGCTGCCATCATAAGCCAAATTTAATCTGATGTTCTTGCTATTCACAGGAGCCCTCAACAAGCCCTTTCAACCCACACATAGAAGACGCGCTTTTCCACGACATAAAAAAAGGGAGTTGAATTTCAACTCCCCATTTATTCACTTAAAACAACTACAGACAAAAAGCCCTATCGTTTTGAATATTGAAATCGCTTTCGTGCACCGGGCTGGCCATACTTTTTGCGCTCCTTCATTCTCGAATCTCTGGTCAGAAACCCTTCTTTTTTTACGGAGTCCCGCAATTCGGGGTGTGCCAGAATGAGCGCTCGGGTTATACCATGCCGGATAGCCCCTGCCTGTCCGGAAATACCACCACCTTTGACATTGACATATATATCAAATTTATCGGCCATATCGGTAATCTTCAGAGGTTCCATAGTAAGCATTCTGTCCGATTCCCGAGCTAAATATTGCTCAACAGGCTTTTTGTTTATTGTCATTTGGCCGTTACCGGGTCTCATCCACACGCGAGCCACGGCTGTCTTTCTTTTTCCTGTACCATAAAACTGTTCTTCTGCCATCTAAATCTCCAATTTCTCTAATTGTTGTGCCTCATGCGGGTGTTCTGAACCGGAATATATTTTTAACTTTTTCAGCTGACGGCGGCCCAGGCTGTTTTTAGGAAGCATGCCCCTGACGGCAAAACGCAGGATGTCCTCCGGTTTCTTTTCAAGCAGCTTTTTTGCCGTTATCTCTTTCAGGCCACCTATGTAACCGGTGTGCCGATAATAAATCTTTTTATCCCATTTCCTGCCGGTTAACGCCACCTTATTGGCGTTGATAACCACAATAAAATCACCAGTGTCCGCATGGGGTGTAAAGATAGGTTTGTGCTTTCCTCTCAGCCGCATGGCTATCTGAGTTGCCAGCCTGCCTAAAACCCTGTCTTTGGCATCAACCAAATACCATTTTTTGCTAATTTCCTGTTCTTTAGCAACATATGTCTTCATAGCAAGTGTCCTATCTTCTGAAATAAAATACTTCTTTTAAATTTAATTCATACTTATGTCAAGTCATTTCTGATAAAAATTTAGTTGACAAAAAATAAAATCCCTGTTAATCAGGTTTTTTACGGTTGCGCCCGTAGCTCAGTTGGATAGAGCGCCGGGCTTCGAACCCGTAGGCCGCAGGTTCGAGTCCTGCCGGGCGCACCATATGTAGTGCCTGAACGAAAAATAACAGTTTTCAGCCTGGCACTATGTAAGCACAATCAAAAGCAAAAAACAAGGGCCTGTAGCTCAGCTGGCAGAGCAGTTGACTCTTAATCAATTGGTCGGAGGTTCGAACCCTCTCAGGCCTACCAATAAAATCAAGAGGTTAGCTTAATCGCTAACCTCTTTTTTTTGTTCCAGACTAATAAACAGGAACCAGAATGAATAAGGTACATGGGATGCTGATAATGCCTTCTGAGGTTTCCCTGATCTGTGAAAGAGCTTAGAAAGATATGGTAGTCGATGCAATAATAGTTTATATTATTAAATTTTAGGTTGATTTTGGCAAGTGAGAGAGTTAAATTCTGTCTACTGAGAAAATTTTCTCAACAAGCACGAAAATACTCTT
>PVMK01116766.1_pt1 | contig 10421 bp, 8 predicted proteins | sample 1853481 | NCBI WGS metagenome assembly PVMK01 (sample SAMN08533507, study PRJNA380276) | Marine sediment metagenome, whole genome shotgun sequencing project. | reverse complement strand
ATTCGGCCATGTCGTAATCGAGGTATCCTTTCAGATTCTGCCATATCTCCTCAGTGATAAAGGGCATAAAGGGGTGAAGCAGGCGCAATGATGTCTCCAGTACATGGGCAAGCACGGGCATCGGGGATATTGCACCTCTTTCGCTCTTACCATCCCTAAAGCGAAGCTTCGCCATCTCGATATACCAGTCGCAGAACTCTCCCCAGAGGAAATCGTGGATCTGCCTCTGAGCTTCGCCGAACTGGAAATCTCCCATAAGGCTGCCAACGCTGTCAACTAAGCGGCTCAAACGACTAAGGATCCAGCGGTCCTCAATGGGCAGTATAGCGTGGTTGATTGCAAAACTTGTACCATCCTCCATATTGCTTAATATGAATCGAGAGGCGTTCCAAAGTTTATTAGCGAAGTTGCGGGCGGCCTCCAGCTTCCCTTTGTTCAGTCTCATATCGTTTCCCGGAGACGTGCCGGTGGATATTGCGAGGCGTAGGGCATCAGTGCCATAGTTATCAATGGCATTCAGTGGATTTAATACGTTGCCCTTCATCTTGCTCATCTTCTCGCCCTTCTCATCGCGTATCAGCCCGTGAAGATAAACAGTGTGAAACGGTATCTCTCCGGTATTCTCCAGGCCCATCATTATCATTCTGGCAACCCAGAAGAAGAGAATGTCATAACCGGTCTCCATCACCGATGTAGGGTAAAAATATTTCAGATCCTCAGTTTGCTCAGGCCAGCCCAGGGTGGAGTGGGGCCACAGCGCCGAGCTGAACCATGTATCGAGGACATCGGGGTCCTGCGCGATTTTCGAGGAACCACAATTAGTACAGGCTTGGGGATCCTCGGTGGTCACTGTGAACTGACCACATTCGTCACAGTACCACACCGGGATTCTATGTCCCCACCATAGTTGGCGGCTGATGCACCAGTCGCGAATGTTCTCCAGCCAGTTAAGGTAGACCTTGGTAAAGCGCTCCGGGATAATCTTGATCCTGCCATCCGTTACCGCATCGATTGCTGGAATCGCCAGTGGCGATATTCTGATGAACCATTGCTTGCTAGCCCACGGTTCGATCACGGAGTCGCAGCGGCAGCAATGCCCCACTGAGTGTTGATGCGGCTCTGTCTTAACCAGCAGGCCATCCTTCTCCAAATCAGATAGAAGCTGCTCGCGGCAGGCGAAGCGATCCAGACCCCGGTAAGTGCCGGCATTTTCGTTCATCGTTCCGTCGGTATTCAATATATTCACCGAGGGCAAATCATGCTGCTGGCCGATTTCGAAGTCCACCGGGTCATGCGATGGCGTAACCTTCACCGCTCCAGTGCCAAATTCTGAATTAACTGCATCATCTGCGACAATGGGGATCTCCCTGCCAATGACGGGTAGGATCGCCCTTTTGCCAACAAGACTGGTATATCGCTTATCCTGCGGGTTCACCGCTACTGCAGTGTCGCCGAGGATGGTCTCGGGGCGGGTGGTGGCAACAGTGATAATCCCATCCTCACCAGCGAGCCGGTAGTTAACATAATATAGGTGCCCCGTCTCTTCTTTATGCTCGACCTCCAGGTCGGAGAGAGCAGTAGTACAGCGCGGGCACCAGTTAATGATACGCTCCCCTTGATAGATAAGCCCCTTTTCATATAGGCGGACGAAGGTGGTGCGCACCGCCCTAGAAGGCCCCTCGTCCATAGTGAAATGTTCCCTGCTCCAGTCACAGGAGGCACCCAGGCGCTTGTGCTGCTCCGCGATCGCCCGACCATACTGGTTTATCCACTGCCACATACGCTCGAGGAACTGCTCCCGTCCCAGGTCGTGCCTGGTTACGCCCTCCTTAGCAAGCATCTGCTCCACTACTACCTGGGCAGCGATCCCCGCATGATCGATACCGGGAAGCCACAGGGTTGGGTCGCCCATCATGCGGTGCCAGCGAATCATAATGTCTTCCAGGGTTGCCGTGAGGGCGTGACCCAGATGAAGCTCGCCGGTTACATTTGGCGGGGGCATTATTATTACAAAGGGCTTCTTCTGTGAGTCGATCTCGGGGGTGAAGTAGCCCTTTTCTAGCCAGAACTGATACCACTTTGTTTCTACCTTCTGTGGATCATAGGCTTTGGGTATTTCTGCTAGCCTCTGCGTCATAAATTCTTTAAACCTACCTCCTACTTCTTTTGCAATAGATTCACTACCCTGTCCATTATCTTATGGGCCACTTCCGATTTGGGGAAGTAACGGTAAAGCTCTCTACGTACCGGAGCGGTCGATGAGCACCACCCTATTAGTATCGACGCCAAAACCACTATCGGTGGCGGTGATATCATTGGCTACTATGAGGTCTAGCTTTTTTTTCTCTAGCTTCTCTTTGGCGTTTTCTACCAGATTATCGCTCTCAGCAGCGAACCCAACCCTGATAAAATCGGCTTTCTCGCCCTTAATCTCGCTCAGGATATCCGGGTTTTCTACCAGTTCCAGGGTGAGGGTCTTGGCCCCCTTCTTGATTTTTTTATCGGCTATGGTTGCCGGGCGATAGTCGGCGGGGGCAGCTGCCATAACGAGTGCAACGGCCCCTCGGATCGCATCACCGATGGCATCGCGCATCTGGAGGGTAGTTTGAACATGAACTAACGCTACACCACCCGGTGGAGTAAGAGCAGTCGGGCCGCTCACAAGAATCACTTCGGCCCCACGGTCACGGGCCGCTTCAGCCAGGGCATAGCCCATCCTTCCTGATGAGCGATTGCTTATATGGCGCGCCGGGTCTATGGGCTCCTGTGTACCTCCGGCGCTAACCACGATTTTGTGTCCTGCCAGATCGCCGTCTCGACCCAATACCTGGTTAATCACGTCCCAGTATGTCATAGATCTCCGTAAAGCGACCCAAACCCACGGCACCAGAGGCTAATCGACCATAGGCGGGGCCGACAAATACAAATCCCCTCTCTTTAAGCGTGGCGATATTCTTCTGTGTGGCCCGGTTCTCGTACATATTCACATTCATCGCCGGAGCAACGATCACCGGGGCTTTGGTGGCGAGCACGGTACAACCGAGGATGTCATCGGCGATGCCTGTTGCCATCTTGGCAATGGTGTTTGCCGTAGCCGGTGCGATAACCACCAGATCGGCTCGTTCTGCCAGTGATACATGCTCGATACTGAACTCTGATTCCATATCGAACATTTCAGTTACTACAGGCCGTTGGGTGACGCTGCGGAATGTAAGAGGGGTGACAAACTCCTGGGCCGACTTGGTCATGACCACATCGACCTTCGCCCCATCCTGGGTAAGCTTGCTTGCCAGCTCCACCGCTTTATAGACGGCGACACTGCCAGTGACACCCAAGACTATCTTTTTATCTCTCACCATATCTTCTCCTATGAATTCAGTTCGTGAATCAATCGTAGCCCGATGAGGGTTAGGTGCATGTCCACTGCATCAACCGCCTTTGTTTCCTTAGCGATTATGTTAGCCAGACCGCCAGTGGCTATCACTTGCACCTTGCCCCCTAGTTCCCGTTGAAAGCGAGTGACCATGCTTTCGATAAGCCCTACATAGCCGAAAATGATCCCCGACTGCATGGCGGTTACACTATTCTTACCAATAGCATACTGTGGAGCGACTAACTCCACCCTGGGCAGTTTCGATGCTCGCTCGAAGAGCGCCGCTGCCGCGATGCCGATCCCAGGGGCAATGGCACCGCCGATATAATCCCCCTCTTTTGATATCGCATCAAACGTAGTGGCAGTTCCAAAATCGATCACGATGAGCGGCCCGCCATAGAGATGGTGTGCTGCTGCTGCATTCACTATACGATCGGCACCCACTTCACGAGGATTGTCGGTAATAATACGCACCCCGGTCTTTACACCCGGACCGACAATGAGTGGCGAGATATCGAAGTAACGGTGGCTGAGCTGCTCAAAAATGGTGAGAAGCGGGGGTACAACGCATGCAATGCTCACATGACTAATATCGGAGGGTGCAAGCCCCTCTCTCGGTAAAAGGTTCAATAGCAGCACAGCATATTCATCTGCTGTCTTATTAATATCAGTGGCCGCGTCCCAGGTAGCGCGTAGCGTCTCCCCTTCAAAGACCCCGATGGCAATATTGGTGTTTCCTATATCTATGGCCAGTAACATTTTAGCCTTCCTTGATTTTCTTAATTGTCCTGGGTAAAGCTGGTAGCAGATCACTTGCAACCATACCGGCATCACCAATCTCCACACGCACCATTTCACCGGCAAGCCCATGGAGATATACGCCGCAGGTAGCAGCGTCATAGTAGGAAAGCCCCTGAGCTAAAAGTCCAGCAATGGCACCTGAGAGCACATCCCCAGTGCCCGCTGAAGCCAGACCGGGGTTTACTATAGCACTAATCCGTGCTGAACCATCGGGCGATGCTATCACTGTGTGGGCTCCCTTTAGTACCACCGTCTTTTGCCACAGTGCGGCATGCTCCCGTGCGACTTTTAATCGCTCTCGCCCGGTATCCTCTACGGAGAGCCCGCTGAGCCTCGCCATTTCTCCGGGGTGGGGGGTAAGTATAGCGTCTTGACCTAGCCTCATCCACCACTGTGGGGTCTGTGCCAGGGCATTTAGGACATCGGCGTCGAGAACAAGTAGTGGAGCAAGGGAAGGTGGCATCTCAAGCAAGGAATCTCTTATGAATTCCATCACCGAAGGGTGTTGGCTTAGTCCGCACCCCATTAGAAGGACGTCATAGTCTACGAGCTGCTCATGCAGTATTTCGGAGGCCTCACTGCTAATAAAACCGGGCTCCGCTTCGGGCAGCGGTGCATAGGTAACCTCGGCTAGCTTCGCAGCCAGAATTGGCTGGAGGCTCCGAGCCATCGCCAGGGTTACCAGTCCGGCGCCCACACGCATGGCTCCCTCACAGGCGAGATACGCGGCTCCAACGTAATTAAGCGACCCGGCGCAAACTAGCACTCTCCCGAAGGTGCCCTTGTGGGCACTATTCGGCCTTCGAGGTAGCATTGATCGTACCAGATCCTCATTAATTAACTCGGTAGCGATTCCTTCGACAAGGTTTGATGGGATACCAATATCAGCAACCATAAGCTCACCAATAAAATCTCTGCCGGGGAAGGAGAATAGCCCGGTCTTGGGGTAGCCCAGTGTGACCGTTAAATCGGCGGCAAGACAAGAGGGGTCGGCGGTTCCGCTATCGGCATCCAGCCCTGAAGGCAGGTCCATGGCAATGACCTTAAGACCGTGATTTACCTCTCTCACTGCCTTCACCCTGGTTAAAACATCCCTAATCGTGCCTTCAAGGGGGCGGATCTTCCCGGTGCCGAAGAGGGCATCGATAACCACATCGCTTGTGGATAGTGCGCTATCAAGGCTGGCTAAGCGCTTATCCTCGCCAGCTATAGCGATAGGAATGTCACGCTCTATGACGATTTTATAGTTAGGATCCTCTTCCCTTCGCTGGCTGCCAAGGTAAACATTGACCCTGGCACCCCAGTCGTGGAGGTGGCGAGCGGCTACTAATCCATCTCCGCCATTATTACCCGGGCCTACAAGGAACAGGATTTGCTGACCGACTACGCTACCAAGCCACCCTTTTACCTTCTGGGCAAAAGCGAGCCCGGCGTTCTCCATGAGCACCTCTGTTGGAATGCCCTGATCAGCAGAGCCACGCTCAATATCCTGCATTTCATTTGTTGATACAATCTTCACTGCTGCTCCCGACAACTGAAGCGACGGCATACTCCCGGGAATGGGAAAGGCTGATAGCCAGTTCACTAATACCAAGACTCCTGGCCTTCTGACGCGCTCCGCCATGAAGATAGACCGATGGTTTGCCATCACGATTGGAAACCACCTCGATCTCCCGCCATCCAACCCCCTTGATACCGGTGCCTAAAACCTTCATTACCGCCTCCTTGGCAGCAAAGCGAACCGCCAGCCCTGGAGCACGACCTTGGCAATCATTAAACTCTGTTTCAGTATAGACTCGCTTGAGAAAACGCTCCCCCCAGAGTGCAATCACCCTTTCAATACGATATATCTCTATTATATCCACTCCAACGTGATGCATTGCTATTCAGCCATAGTATACCATATTCAGAATCCTCTCCAAATAATTTTTCAAGAGACTGCCCAAATAGTCTCAATGAACCTCCCTATATCCCCCAATCCTGGGGGGCTTTTTAAGCTGGGGGACACTCCGGACCCCCGGCAGGAAGTATCCTGCACCTCTTTTTCAGCTGTCTCTTCAATAATGAATTTGAGAAAAATATCACAAATATTGCCTTACCCTGTGGCACATGGTATAATTTTGGCGGACTACTTGGCCTAGTGTCAATGATTTACGTGTCCCTAATCAGTGATATCCCTGAACCCCAGCGCACCGTCGCTGCTGTTCCTTGCGTTTCATCCCCACCGGATAATACCGAGGAAATATCTCGTGTTACCATTCATCGACCTGTACACCATCGGGTGTCAAGCTCTACCCAGCGATACCATCAGTACTTATCTCACTGAGAAAGATGTGCTAGTCGAAAAAAGATATTAGAAAGGAGTTGACATAATATGACAGCAGAGATTATAAAGGGCGCTGACATAGCAAAGGAGATTCGTGCGGAGTTAAAGATAAAGGTAGAGGAGTTGAAGAAGAAGGGTATAACTCCAGGCCTTTTCATTATCCGCGTGGGAGAGGATCCGGCCTCAGTATCCTATGTTACAGCGAAAACCAAGGCCAGTGATGAGCTAGGCATTATATCTGAGACCTTAGTGTATCCCGATGATACTAAGGAGGAGACCATTCTTGCCAAGATCGACGAACTGAATAAGGACCCCAAGTGGAACGGCATGCTGGTTCAACTTCCGCTGCCCAAGCACATTAATGAAGCTAAGGTTCTTAATCTCATTGACCCTAAAAAAGACGTGGATGGCTTTCACCCGGTCAATGTTGGCAAGCTCCTGATCGGGGAACCGTATTTCATGCCTTGCACACCGCATGGGGTTCAGGAATTGCTGGTGCGCAGCGGTAACAGCCCCGAAGGGAAACATGTGGTTATATGTGGTCGTAGCAACATTGTGGGAAAGCCGTTAATGGCCATTCTCATGCAGAAACAGAAGGGTGCCAATGCTACGGTGACAGTAGTCCATACCGGCACGAAGGACATGGCATCGATAACCAGGCAGGCGGATATCTTGATAGCTGCTATGGGCAAAGCTAAAGCGATAACGGCAGACATGGTAAAAGAAGGGGTGGTTGTTATCGATGTTGGTGTCAATCAGGTAGGAACAACCCCTGAAGGAAAACGAATACTTGTCGGCGATAGTGACTTTGAGGCTATCAAGGAGAAGGCCAAGGCTATCACTCCGGTACCCTGGTGGAGTGGGGCCCATGACGGTAACAATGCTGATGGCGAACACTGTTCGCGCAGCTGAGGCGCAAGCTTAGTCCAAATTAAAAAATAGAAAGAGGAGGTTAGAAAATGGCAGAACTTGCGGACATTAAAGCGGTCGATATTATGAACTACGCCACTGAGGCAGGGTACGAGGAGTACATGTTTGACTGGGAAGAGTTCAAGATAATGGCTCGGAGCACCTTCAAAACCCAGTTTGGTGGAGAACCGCCTTCAAGGGAGCAGTTCAAGAAGATTAAAGAACAGGGATTTATGCCCGGACACAATAGCGTTGAGGCGCTGCTAAAGACGATGGACGAGGTCGGATTTGAGTATGTAATGATCACCGATGTCAAGATGTGGTCATACTACTTCCACCACCAGGTAATCATGGAGTATCCCCATGACGCAATCTACAAGATGGTAAAGGAGGGCAAGGGGAGGATTATCGGCGGTGCCAGCTACAACCCATTCCGCATCGATGATAGCCTTCGCGAGATCGATAAGGCAGTCAAGGAGTACGGCTTCAAATATGTCTACTTCCATCCCATAACCTTTGGAATCACCCCATCGGACGCCAAATGCTATCCCTTATACGCCAAGTGCAGCGAGCTGGGAGTGCCGGTGGGAATGCAGGTGGGGCACTCCGCTGAACCGCTGCCCAGCTGGGTAGGCCACCCTTATGAGGTAGATAAGGTAGCTATCGATTTCCCTAATCTGAAGATCAACCTTTCACATACCGGTTATCCCTGGGTCGATGAATGGTGTTCCATGATCTTCCGCCACCCCAACGTTTATGGCGATATCTCTGCCTATAATCCGCGGAACCTTACCCCGGACACGGTTCGCTTTATGAATAGCAGCCGTGGTCGCGAGAAGGTCATGTTTGGCTCCAATAGCTATGGCTTGAAGCTTACCAAGGAACAGTTCTTGGCGCTGGAAATCAAGGATGAGACCAAGCAGAGGGTCCTGCGCGATAACGCGATAGAGTTCCTGGGCCTCAATAAAAAATAAGTCATTACTCTTGCAGGGGCAAGTGAACTAAAGGAGGAGTACTGTATGGCTTATGATGCTACTAAGATGAAAGACTGGCAGATATCCGAGGCTGCCGAAGTGAATATGCTCAGACCCGAGCAATGGACTGAGAAACTTGGACTGGAGAAGGACGAGCTTATCCCCTTCGGTCGTACTCCCAAGCTCGACTTCCTTAAAATAATGGATCGCCTTAAGAATAAGGGGGATGGTAAGTACATCGAGGTAACAGCCATTACTCCTACTCCATTAGGTGAGGGCAAGAGTACGACTTCCTGTGGTCTGATGGAAGGCTTGGGCAAGAGAGGATTAAATGTAGGTGGCGCTCTGCGCCAGCCCTCGGGCGGCCCTACCATGAACATTAAGGGGACCGCTGCAGGTGGTGGTAATGCACTCCTCATCCCCATGACCGAATTCTCCATGGGCCTTACCGGTGACATAAACGACATAATGAACTCCCATAACCTGGCGATGGTAGCACTTACGGCAAGGATGCAGCATGAGCGCAACTACAATGACGAGCAGCTTCAGCGACTTACCAAGATGCCGCGCCTGAATATCGACCCCTACAAGGGTGGAGATGGGCTGGATCATAGACTTCTGCGCCCAGAGCCTGCGTAATATTGTCATAGGTCTCGGCGGTAGAATGGACGGCTTCACCATGCAGTCCAGGTTTGCTATAGCGGTGAGCTCAGAGCTAATGGCTATGCTCTCCATTGTCCGCGACCTTGCGGACCTGCGGCAGAGGATGGACCAGATCACCGTGGCTTTCGACAGGAGCGGCAAGCCGGTAACCACCGGCGACCTGGAGGTGGGCGGAGCGATGACCGCATGGATGCGAAATACCATCAATCCCACCCTCATGAGCACGGTGGAGTACCAGCCATGTATGGTGCATGCTGGTCCTTTCGCCAACATAGCCGTGGGTCAGTCATCCATCATTGCCGACCGCATCGGACTAAAAATGTTCGACTACCATGTAACCGAGAGCGGATTCGCTGCAGACATTGGCTTCGAGAAGTTCTGGAATGTAAAATGCCGCTTTAGCGGGTTGAAGCCACACGTTTCAGTGCTTACCACTACTATCCGCGCGCTCAAGATGCACGGCGGCGGCCCCAAAGTGGTAGCCGGCATTCCATTAGCAGAAGAGTACACCAAAGAGAACCTGGGACTCCTTGAAAATGGTTTACCTAACATGGTGCACCACATTAATACAATCAGGAAATCCGGTATGAACCCCGTGGTGTGTATCAACTGCTTCCATACCGATACCAAAGCAGAGATCGCAATGGTCAGGGAGGCGGCTGAGAAGGCGGGTGCGCGCTGCGCCATGTCAACCCACTGGGCTGATGGCGGCGACGGTGCTCTTGAGCTGGCCGATGCTGTTGTGGAAGCCTGTAACGATAAGTCCGACTTCCAGTTCCTCTATCCCAATGAAACTAAACTACGACAACGTGTTGAGAAGATTGCCAAGGAAGTCTACGGTGCCGATGGCGTATCATGGAGCCCGGAGGCCACCGAAAAGGCAAAGGTTTTCGAGGCGGATGCAAAGTACGATGAGTTCGCCACCATGATGGTGAAGACTCACCTGAGCCTCACCCACGAGCCGGCACTAAAAGGGGTTCCCAAAGGGTGGACCCTGCCCATTCGCGATGTATTGATCTACTCGGGCGCGAAGTTCTTGTGTCCCTGTGCTGGCACCATAAGCCTGATGCCGGGCACCGCTTCCGATCCCGCTTTCAGAAGGGTCGATGTAGATGTAACGAATGGCAAGGTGTCAGGCCTGTTCTAGAGTCACGGTTGTTAAAATTAAAAAGGCGGCGCATATTTCGCCGCCTTTTTTTTCTTCAACACTGAGTGATAATAGGAGATTGCTGAAATAGTCTCAATCAACCCCCTATATCCCCCAATCTTGGGGGATTTTTGAAGCTGGGGGACACCCCCAGACCCCCGGCAGGAAGTATCCTGCACCTCTTTTTCAGAGGTCTCAATAAATGCTACCTAAAGTGCTATCGCTACC
>PVMK01114825.1_pt1 | contig 10423 bp, 11 predicted proteins | sample 1853481 | NCBI WGS metagenome assembly PVMK01 (sample SAMN08533507, study PRJNA380276) | Marine sediment metagenome, whole genome shotgun sequencing project. | reverse complement strand
GATATCTCTAGTTTTGGACAAGCCAAAATTTATTACCATAGTTGATGCAATATACAATGAAGCTCCTCGCCGAAAGTGGATGTAGTATTCAGAAGATCAAGGATAGCCGATTACGTGTCTCTCGATTTCTTATCTTTTAATTTTCAATCCCTTCATTCGAGAATAAAAACTGGTGCGTTTTAAGTCTAAAACCTCTGCAGCACCGCCAGGACCACTAATTTTGCCTCCCGTTGATTCAATGATATGTTTAATATAGCGCTGCTGAATTTCATCTAAGGTCGGTTTGTCGCTAAAAGGATCGGATTGAACTGGCGAGTGCAGATCAGGCAAATTTAGATCAAGCCTGTTTTCATGTGATAATATCACAGCACGTTCCAGTATATTCTTTAGTTCGCGAACATTGCCCGGCCTTCAGACAGGCTCAATGCATCATTCTTATGATTTCAGTTTGGATTCAGGAAGGGCTTTACGGATCAGTTGCTTGGGCAACACGGCCCGATCAAAACCAAGATCAGCGGGTTTATCAACTGGATGATTTCAAATTATTTATACGAAATATATACTGCTCTTATTGGGGATCCATCCGAATCCTTTACTTTAAGCGGTAAAAACGAATAAAATCCCGTAACTTGTCTTATCTTATCCAGGCTGCAAAGGTTTTCCACGATAAGTATATTATTTCCCAATAGAATGTCGTGAACCGGGTAGCCATAATTTTCTTTTATTCCTTCTGCTGATGGATCAAAATCCGGCAGATCCCGGTAAGTTGGATCGATATTCATGGCATCTATGCCGACAAGAGAAACCCCGAGCTTTAACAAGAGCTTAGCACTATCAGGTTTCAAAAAAGGGTGTTGGAAATAGCGAGATGTACCGAAATATTGATCCCAGCCGGTTTTGAATAAAACAAAATTGCCTTTTTCAATTATGGTTCTATAAGGTTCAATATCTTGAGTCTCAATTACTTCCCGGTCTGATTTACCGGATACATCTATCAGAACGCCTTTCCCGACAAAACGCCGGACCGGTATCTCATTGATTTTTTCACCTTTCTTTAAGAAATGGTACGGTGCATCAATGTGAGTACCTGTATGAGATCCCAGTTTGAGCAAATCAACATGGCAGTAGTCCTTTTCATGGGTTAAAAACCGGTTAATCGAAGGTGTTGGATCTCCGGGATATATCTGAATTTTGTTATGTATCGTCTGGCTCAGGTCGATAACCTCCATTGTCTTATCCTCCCATTGCACATAACCGGGAAACTCAAAATTCAATTTACTGATCTGCTCTCGGTAAAACCTTTCGTGTTTATGTAGACTTTCATTGTATTTTTACAGAAACTTTTCAGAGGGTCCCATTATAAAATATCTTTGCTATTGATACTGATTTATACCCTTCTTCTGCCTATATAGCAGAATTGATAATAAGCCAGCCTATCCCTGACTCACCAGGTCGGCCCAGGTGGCACAACGATTAGTGTAATCGAAACTTCTGCCATAATCAGCGTATCTCCAAAATGGAGAATTGCAAACTCTCAGGTTTGTAAGCGCGGGATAAACATGGTTTTCAATACGCACCGGGGTGCCGTCTTGCCCCTTTGTTAACTGCATCTTCATCTCGCCAAAAGGCATCTTAACGTGGAAGCTGTCATCCTCTTCCTTAATAGTGATTTTTACGTACTTGATGCCAAAAACTTTCTGAATCAAATAGATACCCATCCCATTGCTGACAAACGGATCAAGGACTTCGCGCTGATCGGGTGTAGCTGTATCGCTTATGTATATAGCCACTTCTTCTCCATTTTGGACAAGATCCTCGTATTTCGAATATGTTATCATACCGTTATATATGACCGTTACCCCAGACAGATCGACACCATTGACTTCGCCCTCCAGAATCCTTATGACCATAAAGTACATGCAACCGCCTTCTTTGTCTCTTCCGAAATAAAAGGGACATTGTCCTTCGGCAGCACAGGCCTCGTTGTAAATCCCTTTAATAAACCATCCAGATTTTATATTCTTCATGGCGCACCTTCTTTTTAAAATTTGTTAGCGCCTCTTCAATTTTATGAACAGGCAATGATGCTGTCTGCCGGTCTGGGCCTGCAAGCTATGCACCCCCGATTTCTTGTCAGATTCATTGATTGGCCCTCTTTGCCTCCTTTCCGATCTTAGCGGCGCTAAAAGCACATTGGCAGCGCATATGGATAAAACTAATGGGTCAGCAGCACAATGTCGTCCCGTGCAACTGATAGGGTCAATTCTTCGCCAGCCTTAACCGGTTGCTTTTGCGGCAGACGGATGGTCATGGGCAAATCTGATTCCATGTGCTGACCCTGGCAGCGGTGATGGCTTCCAAAAAAAGAAACTGTCTGAACTTTCAGCTTGCCAAGTGCCAGACGGCCTGCCCGATTGTCTTCTCCTACGGCGATCTGCTCTGGCCTTATGGATAAATTCACTATTTTGCCCACCTTAACATCGGCGGTTATGGAAAAACAGCCAACGGCGGTTTCAATCTCAATGCGGCTGGCAGCTTTGTTGATTACCTTGCCCTCCAGTATGTTGTTTTCACCCATAAATGTCGCCGTAAACAGTGTCTGCGGTTTCATGTAGACCCGCTCTGGTGGACCCACATCTTCAACACGACCATTGTTCAGCACCGTTATAACATCCGCGATACTTATGGCCTCCTCCTGATCATGGGTAACATGAACGAAGGTAGTGCCCAACTGCTTTTGGATGTGGACCAACTCCTGTTGCATTTGGTGCCTCAAATTAAGATCGAGCGCTCCAAGGGGTTCATCCAGTAGAACCACTTTCGGTTCAACTACAAGTGCGCGTGCCAGAGCCACCCGCTGTTTCTGCCCACCCGAGAGTTGATGGACCCGGCGGCTGCTCATGCCGGACAGACCTACCATATCCAGCGCTCCCTCAATACGAGCAAGCCTTTCAGTTTTTGGCACTTTCCGCATAAGTAGGCCAAAGCCAACATTGGTCCCCACCGACATGTGCGGAAACAAGGCATAATCCTGAAACACGGACGTCGTTGGTCTTTTGGACGGCGGCAGGCGGGACACATCTTCACCCGCAATGAGGATCTGTCCGGCACTTTGTTCAATGAACCCACCCAGAATGTGCAGCAATGTTGTCTTGCCGCTTCCTGATGGGCCCACCAGGGCAAAAAACTGCCCTTCCTCTATGACAAGATTAATATCGGAAAGTGCATTCGTTTTGCCAAACGTTTTTGAGATCCCCATGATCTCGAGCATCGGTTTCACTTCGATTTACTCCGGCCAAATACCACTAACTCCGTTATAAATACTAACAAGATGGATACGATGAAAACGATGCTGCCCACGGCGTTGGTTTTAGCGTTAAGACCGCTGCGAAGCAGACTCCAGATTTCTACCGGCAAGGTCACATCAAAACGGCTTACCATAAGGCTGATAATGAATTCATCCCATGAAAAGGTAAACGACAAAAAAAATGACGCCATCAGGGCCGGCCAAACCAGGGGCAGGGTAATTAGCAGCAAAACCTGCCATTCAGCCGCTCCCAGGTCCCGACCAGCCCGTTCAATATTTGCCTGATGCTCGCCCATCTGGCTGTAGATAATTGCAAATGCCAATGGCAAATTGATAACCACATGACCGATGCCGACAGTAAGCAGGGACTTGGGTATGCCCATGGTTTTAAAAGTTATGAGCAGCCCCATGCCAATGATAATATAAGAAACACTCAGCGGTGCTACAAGTAGCCATTGCACCACGCTCGAACCGCGCACCGAGTATCGGGCTAAGCCATAGGCTGCCAAAAACCCCAAAAAACAGGACAACGCCGAAGAACCTATGCCAACAATTAGCGAATTTTGAAGAGCATCTATGATGCGAAAATCGTTTAAGATGGCGGCATACCACCGCAACGAAGGTCCATGAAATGGGGGTATCGGCAATAATGCATCCTGGAATGAAAAAAGTACAAGAACCGCGACAGGCAGGAAAATAAAAACGTATAGCAACAGGACATAAAAAATTGCAGGTGCATTTTTTAACGTAGAGACCAAATATCTTCTATCCATTACATTCTTTCAATTTTTAACCAACGGGAAAACGCCAGAAAAATAATCGAAATCACTGCCATGAGCACGAGACTCATGGCAGCGGCCATTGGAAAATCTGACTGTCGCTGAATTTGCATTAAAATGGCTTGGGGCAGCAACAGTTCTCTTAAGCCCCCAAGAATTTGGGGTGTAATATAGTCCCCCAGGGCCAGTACAATGGTGAGAAATGTCCCCACCATTACGCCCGGGATACTGAGAGGAAAGGTAATGCGCCAGAATGTCTGAAAAGCTGACGCGCCTAGATCTGCTGCTGCTTTTTTATAATTCGGCGATATCTGTACCAAATTCGCAAAAATGGTAAGGGTTAACAGCATGGTAAAAAAATGGACGAATCCAATGACGGTAGCCGCCCGGCTGTTGGCCAGAGATATCGGGCCGTCTACAACCCCTATCCATTGCAAAGTTTTGCTGACGACACCATTGCTTGAGAGTACAAGCAGCCAGCTGTAAGAGCGTACCACATAAGAGGTCCAGAAAGGTAAAATCGCCATTATCAGGGCAATTCGCTGCCACCGGGGCGGTACCCGGAAAGCCAGTATATACGCCAGTGGATAAGCAAGCACAATACTGATTATAGCCGTTATCAGGGTGACCTCTAAGGAATTAGTCAACGCCTTGAGGTGATGTGGTTTAGAAAAAAATGCGAGATAGTTCCCAATAGACAAATCGGTAACGATCCGTCCCCCAACTCGCTGAAAAAGGCTGTATGCCGCCATAATCAGCAACGGTACGACAAAAAATGCTATTGTCCACAATAAGCCTGGGCCGATAAAGCTCCAGCCGCCCAACTTTTTCCCTGAATGCATCATATCCTTATTGGGTCACCGCTGATATAATTTTTTGAACTTTACGCATTACTTGTGCTGAAGAAATTTCGTCCAAACATCCAACATGGCCTTGTCGAGCGCCTCATCCGGTTGGAGGTAAAAATAAGAATTGGCAAGGAACTTGGGCTGTTCATCCCAGCGAAGTATTTTTTTCTGTTCCGCATTCAGAACTGCTTTGCGGTTTGCGGGCATCGCCCAATAGCAAGAGGAAGTGGCCAGGCGGCCCTGCCCTTCCGGGCTGAGAATGTACTGAAGAAATTTAAGCGCAAGATCTTTTTTCTTGGAGGCTGCGAATACCCCGATTGCCTGCTGCCAGCGCACGCCCCCTTGAGTCGGTAGTACCCAATCCAGGGCAGGATTTTCTTTGTGAAGAACAGACACTGCAAATTCGCCCCCACCGGCGATAATATCGATCTCGCCGGTGGCCAGGGCCGTCTGAACCTGAACGACATCCCCCACCAGAGCCGAATATTCTTTCATTTTGAATAGTTTTTCCTGGACAGCAGGCAAGTGGGATTGGTTAAAATGTGACGGTTTAATCCCGAGCCCGATGGCGACCATCTCCATAACCGGTATGTAATAATCATAAACCCCTATTCGTCCCTTATACTTTGGATTCCAAAGCACCGTTGCATCCCGCATGTCCGCCGGATCTACCTTCTTGCTATTATAGGCAATCGTGTTGTAGCCAAATTTTTCCGGTACAGCATAAAGTTTTCCATTGATATTGTGAAGAGCAGGAGTTCTTATTTCCGGGAAAATGTCGTTCCAGGGAAAATCCTTGGGATTTAACGGTTCCAGCAGGCCGAGTTTAACCACTCTGGCCACATCAATACTGTCTATAACAAAAACATCCCAGTCACCGGGTTGTGACTGGTCAAGAAGGGCCAACGCCACACCAGTACCGTCATATTCCTTCATGTTGATACGAACATTGTATTTTTTTTCGAAGGGACGCAGCAAGGCGGGATCGGCATGATCGCACCAGACCAGCATATTGAGCTCATTTCCAGCGGCCTGGACCGGGTTGCCGGCTACAATTGTCCCCAAGACAATGATCACAAAAAAAATAAAAGTCTTCATTACGCTGTTTGTTTGAATTGCTTTCATCCTTTTCCCTCCTTTTTGTCCATCATGGTTAATTCTGTGAAACTTTTCTTCGTTCTGTTATCAGTACCGCGGACTGGCATGGCTGATACAATCCACCAATAAATCTAAAACAGGTTGATGGAAAATACAATATTTAATATTTTTTTTGTGGTTTTGTGATTGCTTCGAGCAAAATTCAAGCCAGTTGGAAACCGGACCTGTCCCACAAAAAAAAGGCAAATCACCATAACAGGCTGAGATGATGCAATTTAAGACTCTTATGGCACATGCGAACTGGGGTCGGACCAGAGTGAACGCTTGGTAATTAAGGATGTAGGCTAAAAAATAGTCCCGTATTTGGGCTTAAAGTGATGTTTTTGACACCAAAAAAGTTAGTTTAAGAAAATGGTAAACATAGGAGTTGCACCAAGCTGCTTTTTCCTTAAATGCATCTTTTCAACAGTAAAAAAGGTAATCTAAGGCCGAAAAACGATCTCGATTTTAAGCTCAAGCTTTAGTTGCCGGTATTCTACCTTGGTCCGACCCCAGTTTCCCCAGCTTCAAGTTTCAGTTTCTTTTGATGATCTTCCGACGTACCGGATTACGGAGGTAGCTTTGTTCCAAAAATTTCCCGGAATTAATTGTACGAACCCATTTTACCGAGACCCGATGAATCAGTTCCTGCCAGATTTCAGAGGATTTCTTGTCGAACAGCGTTTCAATATCGGCTTTCAAAACATGCCAGTGTCCTTTGTCACATTCAGATTCAAGCTGTTTGGGTGCCCAGCCGGCATAGCCGGCGTAGATTCTGAACCTCTCTTCTTTGACGGGCTTTTTTATCAGGCGCTGAAGCACTTTTTGGCTTGAGCTGAGGTAGACATCGCCAAACACCGGCATGGACGCTTCTGGTGGGTTCGCCGATCTTACGAGAAGCAGTATCCTGGTTGGTTCAACAGGTCCCCCGAGGTACAGGGTCTCTTTTCTCCGGTCCAGTTCTTTTATATCTGGAAGTACAGTGGAAAGTTTTAGCTGTACCGGTCGATTAATCACCAATCCCATGGCGCCGTCCGACCCGTAACGGATGAGAAGCACCACTGTTTCACGAAAATTCGGATCCATGAGCCGGCGGTCGGCCACCAGAAACTTTCCTTGAGCCAATTCCTTTCCAGAATTTGTGTCCCCGGCAGTCTGTCGGGAAAAAGCACTCATCTTCTGATCGTCCGCGTCCCGGACCAGAGTTGCTGCAACTAAAGATGCGCTCACAATAACCACGGCCGGCAGGAGCAGAATGACAAAAATGGAGAGGGGAACAGAAAGTTTTTGAATTTGAGTGCTGTTTCGTGTGGTAGGATTCAGTCGCACCTCCCCCTTTCTAATAAAGATAAAAGAGCGTTATTAAAATTCGTTTATTACAAAAATAGGACATTACTTTTTCAGTGCGAAGCAATCGAAAATGGTGAATTGTGTATCGGGCTTAGCTGCATCACAACATATTGAGGCATCAATTAAACGGAACCAATACCCAACCTGATAACGAAAGGGGGCGTTGTTGTCAATATCGATTTATTGACTTGGAATTGAGCATTTAGGTAAATTCGGGTATAGCTCACCGGTGTGACCGGCATGCCTTCTGCCGGCACTTTTTTAAGGTAGGTTTCAATCGGATAATCAGCATCCATCTGGTAACTTGTCGCTCCAAAGCAACTGGACCGAAAGTGGATAAGTTAAGATTAGAAAATGACATCAATAAAATCTCAAATTTTACATTGCTTCTGCCAATCTATAATATTGTAGAAGGACGATAACTGCAGATTAGCTATCCCAACCCATAATTTCCAGTTTGGCCCAAAGGTGTGCATTACGGCTATATATGTTCCCAGTTTAGATATGTCGAGACAATTTAATTCCCTTCTTATAGTTTTTTTATTTTATTCCCGGAAAACCATAAAAACTCCATCTAATTCTTCTAATTTTTTTCCATCTACTTTATCATCGATATTCTTCATAGCCTTTAAACTATCTGGTTACGGTAATTATTAATAAGATCGTTTTCTTAAATCCTCTAACAGGAGGGAAAACGATGACCAGGAGCCTCACACGCAAACGTCCGTGCCGGATATGCAAACGGTGGTTTATACCCCATCCACGACTTAAAGATCGGCAGAAGACCTGTGGTGATCAGCAATGTCAGCGGGAATGGCATCGTAGAAAGTGTGAGCAATGGAACCACAAAAATGTCGATTATTTCAAGGCCAACTATCTGGATAAAAAACTTGAGGTAACCAGCGCACCGCGAAGCCGCCTGAAGACAGGATTGCCGCTTTGTTATGTTCAACAGCGTATCGGTACTGGCCAGCTGATCATCATTGAGTACCTGAGTCAGCTGCTCATGCGCCGCTGCCGGGATCGGCGTTTTTAAGAGGTGATCCGCATTCAAGCTGTTGTAATCACAAAGCATCCTGTTGGACTATCCCCAAAACGATTTTAAGAGGTGATAAGTAGGTAAGCTCTTTGTAAAAACACATGATTTAATCCAACTATAGGCATCGGTGTTTTCAAGAGGCGATCGACTTTAGTCAATGAACTGGTGTATCGTTGCTGACAATATGAAAGGAGTCGATCATGATCACCAAAAAGGTTATAGCTTCCGATCGCATCCGACGCATCGATGGGGGTTTTAGTTTTATCCCGCATCGTTTTTTAACCGATGGATTTTTAAAGACCTTAAGCCAACAGGAGTTGCTGTTGTATGTCTTTTTGATTTTGGCCGCTGACCGGTATGGACTCTCATTTTACAGCTATGATCGCATCTGCTCGCTTTTGCACTTGACCCTTGAGCAGTATATCGCTGCCAGAGACGCTCTGATTGAAAAAGATCTGATTTGCTTTGACGGCACCCTTTTTCAGGTACTCTCGTTGCCATCCAACCCCACTCAAAGTTCGTTGAGAAAGTCCAGACGGCAACTCAATGGCCCCCAGACACCGGCCGCCATCGGAGCGATCATTGGTCAATCGCTGAAAGAAATGTCAAATGGATGATCCACGCACTGAGCAATCCATCCAGTGGCTCAATTGGTATAACCGCCAATACGGACCACCGCAAAAAGACCCTTCAGCAATCCCCCGACTGACCCGGGCGATCGCCGATTACTTTCAGTGGATGAAATCTGTCAACTATAGCACTGTCACCCGACACCTGCACCGAGTGCAGTTAGAGCTGTTTTTGAGTTTTGTCAAAAACCGGCGCTTTGACTGCCAGCAGCTTTTTACCGAAAAGACCCGTGAGCATTTTAAAAAAATCAGCGGGCTTGCCACCACGGCAGCTGTCAATGGGCTGTCACGGTATCTGGTCAAACAGGGCCAATTAAAGACGCCGCTGCCACAGCATCCACAGCAAAGAAAACTTGCCGGCATCTATGAGGACTATTTGCGATATCGGCAAGACGGCCATCAGACAGACACCCGTCAGTTAAAAAGTATCCGAAGAGTGCTATCTGCTCTTTGCGATTACTTTAATCAGCACGGTATCACACTGCAGCGGCTTGGTATCGAAGATCTCGATGCTTTTATGGCAGAGTTTTGTCAGCCCTTTTTGCCGGGCACCTGCGGCACCTACCGTTCCATTGTACGCGGCTTTTTAAGCTACCTGTATCAGCAACGCGGCATCTTTAAAAAAGATCTGGCGCCGCTTCTAATCGGAGCCGTCCAATTTGCCAAAGCCAAGCCCCCCAAATTTTTGCGCCCCCATGAAGTGCAGCAGTTGTTTGAAAGTCTGGGCGTTTCTTGCCCTAAAGATCTTCGCACCTATGTCATGGTTCACCTGGCTTATACCCTGGGGCTGCGACCCTGTGAGATCCGCCGTATCACCCTTGATGATATCGCCTTTAAAAAAGAACAAGTTAGCGTCGAGGATCGCAAAAACAAACAACCGCTAACGCTTCCTATCCCCGAGAAAACCTTAAAGGCCATCGTCGCATACATGGTCGGCGGCCGGCCCAACAGCCACGACCGTCATCTTCTTTTAAGCCTGTCGCTGCCCCCTATGGGCCGATTGTCCCCGGCCTGGTGGGCCGCTATATCAGCAGGCGATGCACAAGGCCGGACTGACCTCAACGCCTTATTGGCTGCGCCATTCTTATGCCCAACACCTGCTAAGTTCCGGGGCCTCGATCTATGAGATCAAACAGATGCTGGGCCATCGTCATATCGAGTCCAGCCGCAAATATCTTCACATCCATACCGACTTGATGCGCGAGGTAATCTTAGATGAACCGCTTTGAAAGTTTTTTGGCACAACAGTTTGAAGATTACATGACCTACCGACGCCGGCTGGGCTATGACACCGATAACTTGCGCTGGGCGCTGAAAACCGTTGACCGTTATTT
>PVMK01176238.1_pt1 | contig 10424 bp, 9 predicted proteins | sample 1853481 | NCBI WGS metagenome assembly PVMK01 (sample SAMN08533507, study PRJNA380276) | Marine sediment metagenome, whole genome shotgun sequencing project. | reverse complement strand
TAGATTTTGACGAAGGGTTTGAAGAAGATGAACTCCACCAATCTAAGCCGCCTTCCCGACGGCCTCTTTTGTGGATTCTACTCTTGATCCTAGTCGGTGGTGTCGCCTATTGGATGCTGAATGACCCGTCAACAAAAATGCAAAAATTCACTTCCATGGATTCAATGGAAAGCACCAACCCTGCATCGCAAAGATCAGATATGACAGCACCTCTGTTCCAAGAGAATCAAACCGTAGTGCTCGCCGATAAGACAGGAGTATCCATCCTCATGGGAGACCCTACGAATTCTCAGCCTGGACCTATCGTAAAGTCCAGTGAGCCCTTGACCATTCTCGATGGAAGTTATCAAATAACGGGATGGATCTATCTGGTCAAAACAGAATCAGGAAAAACAGGATGGATTTCCGGTGAAAAAATCGAGAACCCTTCCTAAGACAGGGCTAGGCCTCGAGCAGGGAAAACAACGCCACAAGATTATTGCATAATCTCAAGCATTTTTTTTGCCCCTCCCAATCAGACTTTCCTCCTAACTCATTCCTCCGTAAGCACCAGACTTAGCTATTCCCCAATTGAACCAGTCGGATCATCCTTGCTAGTGTGATGTTCTGATTCTCAAAACGTCATCACACAGACAAAAGCACCTTCTGTATCTAACTAGATATCAAGTTACCCATGTCCCCCACTGAAGCTCAAGAATTCTGCACCTCCTATACAAAACAAAGCGGAAGCAATTTTTATTATTCCTTCCTCTTTCTTCCTCGACCTCAACGAGAAGCCATGTATACGATTTATGCGTTGTGTCGAATGGTAGATAGTGCGGTCGACGATCCCCTACCAGACAGTAACCCATTGGAAGTCTTGGCTATATGGAGGCAAGAAGTCTCCGCCGCTTACCAAGGCCATCCTACGCTCCCGGTGACGATCAGCTTGGTCGCACACCTGCAAGAGTTCGATATTCCCGAACAGTTGATCCAAGAATTAATCTCCGGCGTCGAAATGGATTTAACGATCAATCGCTACGCGACTTTCTCAGACCTTTATCCCTACTGCTATCGGGTGGCTTCGGTGGTCGGATTAATTTGTCTCAAAATTTTCAAAACCCAGTCCCCCAAAGCAGAAGACTACGCGGTGAATTTGGGGCTCGCTTTTCAGTTAACCAACATGCTTCGGGATCTCTATAGTGATGCCCAAGAAAATCGTGTGTATCTTCCACAAGAAGACTTTCAACGATTTGGATATTCCGTGGAATCTTTGCTCGCCAAGCAATCCTCTCCGGCCCTTGTCGAGTTGATGAAATTCGAATGTGCCCGGCACGGTCTTACTATCAGCAAGCCCATGACATTCTTCGTACGCTTCCCGCGTCGGATCAAAAAGCCCTGGTAGTCGCGGAAATCATGCGGGGAGTCTACAGCACTATTCTCCACAAAATTGAGGCACAGAATTATCCGGTCTTTGGTCCCCGAACCCGCGTCTCGTCATTCCAACGCTTGATCATTGCTTCAGGTATTTGGTTCCGGTCCTTCTTCACACGACATTTCGTGCCATCCGTGTGACACGCGACATCCTGATACTTGGGGACAACCTCACCGGGTTAGTCACCGCCTACCGGCTGTTTCACTATGGCTATCACATCAGTATTGTCGACACACCATCCCCCGCTCAAACAATAAAACCTTCGAGAACATCACCAGAATCAATACATTCGACCTCATCCCATCCCCTATCTGAAAATGGGGAGATCCCCCTCATTCTTCACGGTTTTTATCATTCAACATGGTCGTTTTTACAAGAATTGTCGTTTGATTGGCCTCCCCGGACGCCCCAGTCGGTGTGCTTAGAATTTGCAGCGGAAGGGAGAAAGCCTATTGCGCTCCCCAAACCCTCACGACTGGAATGGATTCATCCTCTTGCCCGATTCACTTTTTTCAAAGGTCTCTCCTGGTCAGACCGATGGCATGTCATCAATTTTCTCGAAAAACAATGGGAAGACAATCTCCTCCCCAATCCTAATCCCGATATTGAAAGTGTAGAAGCCTGGCTCATCTCCGCCAAGCAGTCCGAACACAGCCGTTCTAATTTCTGGAGTCCACTGTGTCGATTGTTCTTAAATTGCGATCTATCGCAGGCATCTCTGAGTTCGTTCATTGAAGCCCTTTCTCAGTATTGGTTCGGTCAACCCACAGATGCCGCAACGTTTCTCGCGCCTCCCGAGACTCTCGGCAAACTGGAAGCAGAGCTTCGCCAACGTTTAATCAACAAGGGAGTTTGGTTTCACACCTCAAAAGCAAGAATCCATATCCACACTGACGCAGAGGAAATTCAAGCCATTGAGCTAGACGAAAAACCTTTCAAGGCTCAAGCCTATATCTCCGCATTGCCTCCTCGGAATCTTCTCCGATTACTCCCCGAACGAGCCTTAGCCCGTTACGCCTTTTTCAACTCTTTGGCTCAGGTACCAGAAGTCTGGGGATTGGCAGTTCGGTTTACCTTGAACAATATTCTCATCCCACCTCGACTTATCCTCAATGTAGATCCTTTTGACTGGATCACCGGTCAACCCAGCGAAAAATCCGATTCACCAAAGGCCTTGGTCACTTGTATCACGCTCCGTGAGTCGATCGCTCAGAAACACAGTGAGGAATGGCTCCTTCACACAGCCTGGAACTTCATCCAGAATCTCTTCAACCTTTCCCCTTCCCATACTCAAGAATTCTGTGAACCCCACATTATTCGGCAGATCGGCCCATTCTTTCCGTGCCACCGAGGATGTCGTACCCATCGGCCCATTTCTAAGGCACCACTGTCTAATCTCTTTCTGGCTGGCCCCTGGGTCGCAACCAACCTTCCACCTTCTCTGGAAAGCACCATCAAAAGCGCCAATGCCTGCGCCGAAGCCGTCGCTACATACTTTTACGGAAACTTGGATTGACATCTTCTCCCCTCAAACTTAAGATCCTCGCCTATGGATTTGCCGAAACTCAGTGCTTCCCTACATGATTGCCAACGCTGCCAGCTCTCTGCTGGTCGAACGCAAGTGGTCTTTGGAACAGGCAACCCTCAGGCCTCTATCATGTTCGTCGGAGAGGCTCCAGGCTTTTACGAAGACCGAGAAGGCGAGCCATTTGTGGGAGCGGCGGGAAAATTGCTCACAGAACTCCTTCGATCGATAGGACTCGAGCGATCTGACATCTATATCGCCAATGTCATCAAATGCCGTCCTCCCAACAATCGAGATCCGTTACCTGATGAAATCGACACCTGCAAGCCATTTCTCTTGCAACAGATTGCTCTTATTCAACCGAAGCTAGTCTGCACCTTGGGAAACTTTGCCACCCAAACGCTGTTAGAAAGAAAAGTCGGCATCACCAAAGTTCGTGGACAGGTCATTCAGTTAGAAAACTTCGTCGTCTTTCCGCTGCTTCATCCCGCCGCCGCCCTCCACCAGGGGAATCTACGAGTTCCACTCAAAGAAGACTTCCAAAAGCTCAAAGCCGTCCTGGAGCAAATGAGCAAAACACCCACATCTTCACCATCAACCCTTTCCACATCAAAAGCACCATCCAAAGAAACTCCAGCCGATCCCCCTACCCAAATGAACTTGTTCTAGGAAAAATCTAATCCATAATAAGGAGGCCCCCTTAAATTAGAGTAGCCTGCAAATTTTATTTTTGATTGTCTATTTTCTTTGCATTTTACTTTGCCTGCGAACCTACCCATCGCCCCTTGAGGAGACGATGCCTGCACGCTACCATGAATCACAACCTGGCTCGAACTAAAAAACTTATGGCATTTACGGCCGATACCCACCATCATTTCTTTCAAAATTTTCTGCCTCTTGACCCCCCATTCTTATCCTCACAATTACGATCATGAAATTCCTCAAATTTCTGGGATGGTCGGTGGTTGGGCTTGCCCTTCTTTCTGGCTTGGCCTATTGGCTTCTCCCTACCATTGGCAGCATGCTCATCACGCAGGGTTTAACCAATCATGGATTTACAAACGTCGTGATCCACCTCGACTATCCCAGCTCACATGCGCTGACTATTCCGTCTTTGGCATTCAGCACTTCTGCAGAGTCCGGAGCAAGCTCCATCATCATTGACAATACGGAAATCACCTACTCCTTGGACTCTCTCTTGAATAACGTAGTCCAAGCCGTGAACATTGAGCACATGAGGATAGTATGGGATTCCTCATTACTTGAAAGGCCCTCATCTCAATCCCCATCATTGCCAGCACCGCAGACTGATTCACAATTTGACTTCACTTCGCTTGGCTCGGGAGCCCCACTCCCTGTCCTGCCTTTCCAACATCTCCATGTCAAACACCTGGAGATTTCTAATCCTCTGGCTCCTCCTGCCCTGCAACAAATCTCAATCAACGCGAGTATGGATGTTCTTCATGAAGGGTATGAGGGAACCATTCATCTTGAAGGAAAGGGGCTCCTCCTTAATCTCCTCACATTCTCTCTGACGCATAATGGTACGGTTTCATTTACCGGAACCCATACGAACGCTCACGAAGACACTGTGCTTAGCCTGAAAACCTCACTGGAAAGGTCTCCTACTGCCCTGAAGCTTCAAGGCAAGACCACCCTCAAGCTCCATCCATTAATCCACACGCTTGCGGCACTGTACCCTCTCCCGCCTGAATACCAGTATTTGACAGGAACCTTTTCCGGTTCTTGGACGGGCACCATTCATGAAAAGCCTTCACAAGCTGACTCTTCCTTCGGATCGATCCAGGGGGATTTTGCGTTGGACGCCCACATGCCAACATGGCCTCCCTTTGCCCAGGATGTTCAACTTCGTACGCAAGGAACATTTGCCGTGGAAGGCCCTGCCATTACCATTGCCTTACAGCCCTCATCCTCTGGAAGCGTCAATCTCTCCCTGAATTCTTTGACCCCTCCAGCACTCAAACAGTTCATTTCGCACAAAGGTTTTCGGTCGTTCAGTTGGAACATTCGCCAGCCCGTTCCCGTGGTCGTCTCCATGAAACAGAATCTGGATGCTATCCAGATTCCGAGCGGCCAAATCCAGATTGCTATGCGCAATTCTTCAGAAAAACTGGGCATCCTCCTCTCTTCACGGAATCTTCATTGGAAACCAACCAGCGGCCTTACCGGCAAGGGGGACGTGAGTATTTCCGCGCATCTCAAGCCAGCTTCAACTCCGTCTCTGAGCCTAGAAACTCTTTCCTTAGAGGCGAGTTCCTCCATTGAGAAATCGGCAGATCAAATTGTCGTGACGCTCCATCCCTCCTCCTTTTTGCGCCTTTCAAATATGAATAAGGAGGCCATCCATATCCCCGCCCTCGAGGGCCGATTCCCAAAAGCGGTCTCCTGGACATATCACACAGAAGCACAAACGTGGGAATTGCAGGCCGCAGCCTCAACCTTCTCCCTTCCGTCTTTTTCCTTACAAGGCAAACAATGGAAATTGGGAGATATCCTCACGAAGGACCTCATGATGACTGCTACACCAGAGAGATGGGTGATCAATGGAGAAACCGAAGTGAAACAGGTGCGCCCGCCATTTGACACCATTAAGATCCCAGCCTCCAATTGGCTTGCTCGTTATTCGGCCAATCCAACTTCCATGACTGTTCAGTTCAAAGGGCAAACTCTTCGGCATCCGCTCCACATAGGAGGTCAAGTAAAGCTTGACCTCCAAACAGGTGATGGTTCCGGCACCATGACTCTGAAGCCGATCCGGTTCGCCCCGCAAACACTGGTCTTAAGCCAACTCATTCAGCCCTGGCCCTTTCCAGATATGGACGTGACGCACGGGACCGCCTCGGCCTCTGCGGAAGTGACCTTTAGCCAAGCCCTAAACGAAACCGACACGCCCATTCAGATCAAACGTCTACATGGAATTGTCGATTTCAAAGAGATTGGTGGGTTTATAACGCCCACCATCATGGAAGGACTCACGACTCGAGTTGAAATTCTTGGTGAAAACGAAACCTTGCGCATCCCCACCACCCCCGTTCGCATCAGGAACATTCAATCAGCAATAGGGCTGACGGAGACATCACTCCTCTTTTCAACGGGAACCTTTCCTCAAACATCCGTACCAAGTCTTTCCATCTCTAACATGAGCACCCACCTTCTGGGGGGAAAGGTATCCCTATCAGAAACCGTAATTGACCCATCCGCCACCACCCATGAAGTGACCCTCCAAGTCAGAGGACTGGATCTCAGCGAAGTTTTAGGATTAGAACAACAGGAGACCGTAAAAGGCACCGGCACACTGGATGGCATACTTCCCCTGGTCATCTCGGGGAAGAATGTCGAGGTCCATCAGGGCTCAATAACCGCACGTCCACCAGGAGGAACCCTGCAACTGAAAGTCGACGAAGAAACCGCAGACAGTTGGGCAACGAGCCAACCACATCTTGATCTTATCGTCCAAGCCTTACAAAATTATCAGTATTCCAAGTTAGAGATTGGTGTCGATTATGAAAAAAATGGTATTCTGAAACTGGCCACGCAATTAGAAGGGAAAAATCCGGACTTTCGAAATGGCGTTCCCATTCATTTCAACCTGAACATTGAAGAAAATATTCCAGCCCTCATGAAGAGTCTGTCCCTCGTGCAAGGCCTGGAAGATAGCATTGAAAAAATGATGGCGGAGAGGGGACAGTCATCAGCCAAAAAAAGCAGCGGAAGGAAATAAACGATCCCCGCCGCAAGCGGACGGGGTATTAGAAGAGTGCAAACTGGTGATTTGCATATAACTTTTGGTACGCATCCCCTTAATGCTTGACATATTTTCCTATGAATGTACTCGCTCACGCGAGTAGTTTTCGCCGCAAACGGCGGGGAATATACCCTCACGTGATTCAAAGCTCCTATAAAATGGTTTGAGAGTATATACCTATAGATAGATATTTAGTATAATCCTCCTACACTGAAAGGAGGATACCATGACACATTGCAAGAACTGTCACGGAGCCGAGACCGTCAAAAATGGGTGCGTCCGACACAAGCAGCGCTATCAGTGCAAGGCGTGCGGCTATAACTTTGTGGTTGGAGATGACCGCATGAAAGCGGAGACTGCGGTGAAACGGGCCTTTGCGGTGATCTTGTACGCGTTGGGGAAATCCTCGTACGGGTTTATTGCGAAGCTCTTTGGCGTCACGCCGCCGGCCGTCCAAAAATGGCTGCAGCGCGAGGCAGATCGGCTTGATGAGCCTGAGATTCCAGGCACCATTCGGGAAATGGAATTTGATGAGATGTGGCATTTCATCGGATCAAAAAAAACAAAAAATGGATCATCAAAGCCCTGGATCGTGCTTCAGAGCGAACCGTGGCCTGGGTTCTCGGCGGTCGTGATGCTGCAACCTTCAAGCGGCTCTACGAGAAAGTCAAACACTTGAACGGGTGCATGTTCTATACGGATGACTGGGAGGCCTTTGCGAACGTGTTACCCACGGAACGACATATCATCGGCAAAACGCACACGGTGGCCATTGAGCGTGATAACAGTAACACGCGCCACCATCTTGGGCGCATGACCCGAGACGGACCAAGGTCGTGTCGAAAAAGGAAGAGATGGTCGATAATGCTCTCAAGATGTGGTGTGCGCTGACCCAGCCAGATGTCTTTCGCCGGTATCAAGAGATTGCATTATCTATCTTTAGGTAAATACTCTCAGGTTTTTTGCTTGGTAGTGCCATTCACCACACACAAGGGGAACTTATGATCCGACGACTTCGCACGCGACAGATAATCCCAAACCTTGGCACCATCCTGGTGTTACTTGCCACTGTGGTTCTCCTGAGCTGCACCCCTCGTGTGGAAGTGGCAGTTCCAGACAAACCGATTACCATCAATCTGAATGTCAAAATCGACCATGAAATTCGCGTGAAGGTCGAAAAAGATTTAGAAAATGTCTTTACTGATCAGAGCGGACTCTTTTAAGAAACACGAGGTAAAACATGACAACATCAAACCAACATCCAAAATCCCTTGCAGTTGTTCTGAGCTGCATACTGCTATTCCTCATGCCTCTCTTGGCCTTTGGAGTAACTCTTGACGAAGCCAAACAACAGGGCTTGCTAGGAGAACGTCCTGACGGATATTTGGGACTTGCCAAACCCACCGCTTCCCCCGATACCGTTAATTTAATGAAGGACATTAATAGGAAACGACGAGAAGTCTACAAGGGTATTGCGAAAAAAAATAGTACGGCCCTCTCGGCCGTTGAAACCTTAGCAGGGAAAAAGGCCATCAAAAAAACCCCATCCGGACAATTCATCATGCAACCCGATGGAACCTGGACCCCCAAACCCTAGCCTTCACAAATTCACTCATTTTTGTTTGTTTTCCCACGCCTACGGCGTGGGCATAAGGGGCCACTGAATCCAAAACTCTGGCAAGCACTAGTCTAAGCGAAGCAAGTTGTGCCGCCCTTGGATTCAGCAAGTCTCGTTGCTATCAAAGAGAACACGCCGGACGACTATCGTTTTGGGTCATTTTGCCAGACAAAGATCGCGCCATTCGGGATGCAGCAAGCAATTCGACCTCGGCCGCCGGGACGAAATTCGATAAAAGAAAATAAAAAAAGGTTCCTGACACCTTTATCGTATCTGACCACCTTTCATTGTAGTCTTTAATCCTAAAAGCGGCAGTTGAGCGCGAAAAAGCTGTGCAAACAATTGATGGGTATAGGGAATTTACAAATTGCGTGGTCACCTTTTGGGTGATGAGTCAATTTTTACATTTCCTAGGTGCGTCAAGGGGTTGTGCAGACTTTCGTGATCCAATTGCTATTTTTAGGTTATTCAGCTAGCCGAGAACAGGCCAATTTTCAAATGAAGATTTTTGAGTCGGGTAAATGCCTTGTCATTGGTTACAAACCAGTCAACCTTTTGCATAAGAGCTGTTGCAAGATGTAAAGCATCGGGAGTTCGAAGTGCCGTTTCGGCCCGGATCCGTGAAGCCTCATAGGCAATATTTGTATCCACCTCGATAAGCTTGAGATGAGGGAAATGTGCCAACAAACTACACACTTCCTCTGCTCTCGACGAATCCTCTGCGCGAAAAGCAGGGACCAGCAATTCCGTCAAGACCAGGGTTGAGGCCACCGCCTCAATCTTTCCTTTTTCAATGCGTTCAAACAGATCTATGGCAGGAAGGTAATAGGTAGGGTGCCGCTCGAGGAAGTAAACAAAAGAGACCGTATCAAGCGCGATGCGACTGCCTGCAGGTATTCGGTTCAGCGTCCCCGATCCCATTGCTCGCGATCACCTTGTAACTCACGCCCGTATCCCTTCCAGAGGGAGGCAGTGAGCTTCTCGAGGGCTTTCACATAAGATTGTGGAGCTTTTCGAATGACGGCCTGATCCCCCTCCACTTGCACATCAAGCTGATCTCCAGGCTTGAGATCCAGTTGCTTTCGAACGGCAGCTGGTATGACCAGTTGATGTTTAGAACTCAAGGTTGCATCCGGCATTAATTCTCCTTAGGAACACAAATTAAAAACGCTTTACCTTATGGTAAAGCGCAACTGAGATTCTGTCAAGGCACATAGTTCTGCCATCTGCGCTATTGTGAATTTCGGCGTCAGGCTATGGCGAGTTGGACCACTGTTGGATTCAATAAATTTCATCGGGATTCTAAGAACCACGCCGGGCAACCATGATGGTGGGTCATTTTGCCGAACAAGAGTCGCGCCCTTCGGAACGAAGCAAGCAATTCGACCTCGTCCGCCGGGGCGAACCCCGGAAAAACTCAATTGATCATACTCAATAGCCTGACATCGGGAATCTATCTTGGACAGGGCTTTCAGGATGGATACCCGCCCCTGTCAAACCCTACAGGGGCAAGCACTACTACTGCTGGCATGACGGAAATTTGATAGACGCCCGGCCCTACCAAGAGCTGCAGAACAAGCTAGGCTAACAATTCAGCTGACAGCATGCTCTTCCTTAACTCCTCAATTCGCGCCATGATTTCCTTTGTGCAGGATTGCATGGAATCTTTACTAGGCCGTGATTCTTGAGGGAATTGCAGGGGTTTGCCATACCGAATAGTCGCTTTACTCGGAACAAAAACGGTTTTGAGCATCGACGTCACCGAATGCGGACCATCCCAAACAATGGATGCCGGAATGACTGGCGCGCCTGACTTGATCGCCAAATAGCCAATACCTGGATGCCCTTCATCCAAACGATGTCGATCCAGCCAGCCCGGGAAACAGTCCGATGACCTCCTGCGCGGCCAAGCCTTACAACATTGTACGAATCGCACGAATATCCCGTTTGCCTCGTTGAACCGGAATACAGCGAATCGCCTGAAACGCCCACCGGATATGGCGTTGAGAATAAATCTCTTCCGCCATGAGAAACCGAACCGGACGGCCAGCCGTCGCTAACAACACCAATGGGTCCCCCAACGAGGTATGGTCACAGACAA
>PVMK01170334.1_pt1 | contig 10425 bp, 9 predicted proteins | sample 1853481 | NCBI WGS metagenome assembly PVMK01 (sample SAMN08533507, study PRJNA380276) | Marine sediment metagenome, whole genome shotgun sequencing project. | reverse complement strand
TACAATCCCTAATAACCATATAGGGATTGTAGGTCTTTTCGGGTATCACTTTGCCTATTTCACGGCCTTGCGAAACGCTCCGCCAGTTGAAGCCAGCTTAATTGCGTTTCTCTGGCCGTTGTTGATCGTATTGTTTTCAGCATTACTTCCCGGTGAACGCATTCGATTACACCATGTTTTCGGCGCAATTCTAGGTCTTTCAGGGGCTGCGTTAATAGTTACAAAAGGGACCCTAGCCGATTTTCAAGTTCAGGACACCTATGGATACGTTATGGCTTTGGCCTGCGCGCTTATTTGGTCGGGCTACTCAGTTTTATCCAGAAAAGTTGCACATACTCCAACTGATGTTGTAACTGGATTTTGCCTGATGACATCAGTCCTGGCAGTCATCGCACACCTTATTCTGGAGAATACGGTCTGGCCATCAAGCACGGGGGAATGGTTTGCCACAGTGGGATTGGGGCTCGGACCAGTCGGCTTAGCCTTTTATGTCTGGGATTACGGCGTAAAGCATGGCGATATTCAGGTTTTAGGTGCGGCATCTTATCTGGCACCGTTGCTTTCAACTATGATCCTTATTGCCACTGGATTCGCGGAGCTTACCTTCATAATTGTTGTGGCTTGTTTACTCATTACTGGAGGGGCGGCCATAGCTGCAAAAGATTTAATCTTTAAAGGCCGACAAAGTAGCCCTGATAATTCTTCTGCCTTATTAAATGAAGAGTAATATTGATGGAAGTTAAACTAATGCATAACAACTAAATTAACCGGACGGAAAATACGTTTGTGCAAAATTGGAAAGCAAAACCAAACTGCGGTGGTGGTCGAATCTTCTTGTCGCCGCCCGGTTATATTGAACCGTTATGACTTTGGAATTATATAAAATGAGAAACTATAAAACCGTCTTTCAGGATATCCCATGGGAATCACCGATTCCTGGAGCCAGATTTAAATCATATGAGCAAGATGGCAAAAGACTACGCCTTGTCGAGTTTTCAGAAGAACTCGTTGAGCCAGACTGGTGTAGAAAGGGCCATATTGGTTACGTATTAGCGGGCGAAATGGAAATCAATTTTAACGGTAAGATTGTTTCATATGAAGCAGGTGACGGAATTTTTATCCCCTCAGGGGAAAGGCATAAGCATATGGCAACGGTACACTGTGGAACCGTGCAGCTCGTGTTGATCGAAGAGGCATAACCAATCACGCAAGAGGACTGGGCGATACGTCGGTGGTTATTGTGAAGTGTCTTAGAAGTCACGACTTCTGAGAAGAAAAACGGCTTCTTGTTGATAGAGACATTTGAGAGAAAGTTTAATACACAAATTGCAGGCCACTTGGATCATTTACAGGTGGCCTTTCCTATTTGTCAGGGTTCGTAAGAATTTCGGAAATCGGCTAAACTTAGCACATCAAAACAATGCGAGAGGAATTATAGGAAGCATTGTCTACCTTCGACCAAATTCACTTTTGGTTTTAGATACATTCTTAAAACTCAAAGCATAAGAGAAGCCCGGCAAAAGACTGTTTCTTTAAATTTCAAAAAACCCTGATACAATCTAAAAAATCGGGTTATTCGATATCTCTTTTGTGTTTCACAGAAAGGTCTTTAAATCATGACCAACAGGTTTGTATTAGTCAGATTTTGGTCGCATTAATGACTAAAGAACTGAAGCTGAAATTTGAAAGGGTACTACTCTAACCAGTAAGGAGATAACAAGATGGGGGAAAAAAGAATTGTTGTAATTGCTTTTGTTGCTGCGGCGCTTTTCCTCGGTGGTCTTGTCCCACAGAGTCAAGCACTTGAGGCCGTGGTCGCAACCAAAGTCGTTACAAAAATAGACAAAATTGAGACTTTAGTACGTATTGCCGACAACGTTATTATCTTGTTCGACAGCTCAGGATCTATGGGCGATCCCTTCGGTGATAGCGGGATGTCGAAGTTGGCAGCGGCTTCAACGATTCTGAAGCAGAGAGCGAATTTACTTCCTGCTACTTATCCCGACCTGAAAGTCGGTCTGTACTCATACACACCTTCTAACAAAGGTGAGTCCAAGACAGTACTCTACGACCTGAAACCGTTCAACAAGGCGGAATTCATAAAGGCCGTCGATGAGTTGCCAAAAGAAGCAAGCGGTCCTACCTTGATGGTGAATGCCATGAGAAAGCTTGGCAAATTCCTCGACACTCTCTCCGGCCATACCGTGGTGTTCCTGTTTACCGATGGCACCCACAGTGATGCTGGCGCTACTGACAGCCCTCTGACATTGGCGAGAAAAATTGCCAGCAAGCATGATGTTAACTTCCAGGTTATCAGCACCACCGATGATAAAACTAAAGCTGCCCTCATGGAGGCTGTTGCCTCTCTCAACGAAAAATCCAGGGTTCAGCCTTTCGAAGACATGATAGAGCGTCCAGAGATCTTCACTGGTGCGGTATTTGCCCTTGAAGAGACTTATGTTGTTTCGGCTGAAACCCAGGAAAAAGTTATCGGTTTTAAACTGGACAACATCAAGTTTGGTTTCGACAAGGCGGACATCGAGATTGATTTCGATGCTGAGCTGAATGCTGTTGGTGAAGTCCTCCAGCAAAACCCGAACAGCTATATTGTCCTGGCTGGCCACACTGACAATGTCGGCACAGATGAATACAACCTCGCTTTGTCTCACAAACGTGTTGAAGCTGTTGCCAACTACCTATCTAAGAAGTTCAAAATTGATTCAAGTCGCATCGAAACCTTCTGGTACGGTTCAGCAGCTCCAGTCGCTAGTAATGACACTGAGGCTGGTCGTAAGAAGAATCGCCGAGTCGTCGGCTTCATTGCTGGAGTTAACTGATCCCGTTACTTACTACTATAAATAAAAGGCCACCAGGGTTCGACCCTCGGTGGCCTTTCTTGTACTGTTGGACGAATAGACGGAGAAGCGAACAGAATGTTAAAATGTGAGTGGGTAGACAAATAACTGTTTGCCCACTGAAAGACATTGCCCCGTAGTCATCCCCCCTCCTTTGATTGCGGGGCTTTTTTTCAGTGTCAGAATTAGAAGGAATTTCAAATGTTTGACAATTTGATCACCCCGGAACTATGTAGGAATAGAAATAAGATGGATAATTATCTGAAGGCCTGCTGACGCCACCAGGATAGCAATTACCAGATAACAGTAGTTAGGGCAGGTTGACAATTTTGCCTATAGGGCTAGCATAAGTAGTACAGATAGCAGCTTTCTCTGCAAAGAACCTCCTTGTGAGAGATGGGTGGAAGAGGCGGATCTTTATTCTAAAAAACTATATGTTGAGAGTAGTCAATATCAGTCACCTTCATCCAAGGCTGCCAACAAATTCATGGGAAAGGCACTCAAATCACACCCTAAAAAGGTCACCGCCACGGAACTCAGAGAGCTGCTGTCAACCTGCACTGCTTTCTCGGGATTTTCGGAGAGTGACTGTAGCCTGCTTGCCAAAGGAGCTAAACGTGTATTTGTTCCGGCCGGTACTCAGTTTCTAAAGCAGGCAGAGATAAGTGAAACGGCTACAGTTATCGAGCACGGCCGCCTGCTTGGTGTCATCCCTGTGCGCTCCGGTGAGCCCATTAATTTTGAATTGGGGCGCGGGGAAGTTGTGACACTCGCCACCATGTTGGCGGAAGAGCCCAGTCGCTTTGATCTGTATGCTCTCCGGGACAGCACGGTAATTACGCTGCAAGGCGAGGCTTTTCTCGCGTGTTTAACGACAAATTCGAAGCTGATCAAAGACTATTCACGCTGGGCTATCGAACAAACCAAACGTTTAATAGGCCTGACCCCCTTCCAAAGTCGACCCCAAGCCTTCTCTTTGCTGCCTGCCAGCAGCGCTCCGCAAATACGCGAAGCGTCTATTGCCCTCATGCAGGCGCTCTCGGAAACGATCGGCCAGGGACATTTGATCGACAGCCGGCGGGTTCAAGAAGTTTTAGGGTATGACCCGTCCAGGGAAAGCGATTTTGAGCGTGTGCGTCACAAGCTGACCGCTTGGTTGGAGGAACAGGAAGCGGCGGGATGTTTCCTGTTATTCGTCTGCGACCCAACTGAGACAAGTTGGACGCATTGGTGTCTTCACCAGACCGACCGGATTATAGTCGCAGCGATGGCTGAGGACACCGCAGAAATCGAACGTATCGATCAGATGTTTACCGACCTCAAGGTGGCAGAGACTATAGTGACGGTAGACTTGATTCTGATTCAAGACCAGAACACAGAGCTGCCGCGTGGGTCGAACGCATGGATGAAACTCAAGTGTCGGCGGCATCACCACCAAGTGCGTCAGGGTAAGGAGACTGACTTCCAGCGGGCTGCACGCCGGATAAGCGACCGGGCTGTGGGTCTCGTACTCGGAGGGGGAGGTGCCCGTGGGCTCGCCCACATCGGGGTGCTTCAAGCTCTGGAAGAAGCAGGAGTCCCGGTCGACGTAATTGGTGGAACCAGTATGGGGTCGGTAATGGCTGCCGCTTACGCCCGAGGCTGGACGCCACAAAAAATCCTCGAATTCGCTAGCAAGACCTTTGCCGAGGCGAATGCCGTAAGAGACCTTGACTTTCCAATGATCTCCATTCTTGCCGGGCGTAAGCTTAACAGTCGGCTACAGTCGTTCTTTGAGGAAATTGACATTGCTGACCTTTGGCTCCCTTACTTCTGCATCTCCGCAAGCCTCAGTAAAGGGGAGATGATGGTACATGACCAGGGGTTGCTCTGGGAAAAGGTGCGAGCAAGTTGTTCTCTGCCGGGGATCTTTCCACCAGTCTGGTCCGATGGACAATTGCTTGTGGATGGCGGCGTAATGAACAACGTTCCCATGGATGTTATGGAGAACATGTGCACTGGTGGAACGATTATCGCCGTCAACGTTGGTGGTGGAGGCGCAAAAGGGATTGCGGGCAGCGATCACTGGACCTCTTCGGGATGGAGCCTGCTTCGTCAACGTTTCTCAAGGAATTCCCGGAACAAGCACATCGCCAATATCCTGGATGTCATGATCTGGTCAACAACGATAAGCAGTAAAAGATATCTTCAGCAACTTGTCGATGCGGGGCGGGTGGACCTTTACCTGACTCCGCCGGTGCAGGACTTCCAACTACTCGGTTTCGATGCTTATGAAAAGCTGTACAGGGTAGGATACGAATATGCACGGAAGGAACTTGCTGAGTGGGAAGATCTGTCAAAGCTTGTGCCCTCTAGGTCTGCTGGCATCTAACCTGAAAAGAGTGCAGTATCTTTTAAAAACGACTGCACAGAAGAAAAACGGCTTCTTATTGATAGAGGTATTCAGGAAGCCGGTTAATCCACAAAACTATGGCCACCAGGGTTCGATCCTTGGTGGCTATTTTGTTTTTTTATTTCTTTGTTGACATACATGACTAAAACAGTATGGTATACACAGTAGAAGACAAATGGAGGCAAATATGCTAAGCGAGCAATTAGTAGATGTGCTGAAGTCAAAAGCCAAATTGGTTGATGATCAAATAGCCAGTATCACAGAGTCAGAAGGTTGGGAGATCATAAGAGACATTGAATTCTTAAATAGAAAAAAGCTGGGACGTGCGAAGTCCGTTCAGTAGAGGCAGGTGTCTTATTGAACGCTATCAATCGGACATCAAGGGAACCCTGTTTCTAGGCTTGAGGGGTTAGAAGCAGAGGTTTTTATTGCCGAAACAGACAAAAAACTGAGTAAAGTGGTAAAGTATAGACAGGGTAAACAAATAACTGTTTGCCTCCTGAATAACATTGCCTCGTAGACCACTTCTTCCATCCTTTGGCTACGGGGCTTTTTTATCAATTACGACCAATAACAGGTGCTTCCCTTGGCTATTGTTGAAGATGTTTTGCCAGTACGAGCTGGCTTATCCCCTGAATTTTCTCCATGAATTTTTGAAAGTCACTTTCAGCAGGCCTCAACATTTGCCTGGTTGCCATCAGAGCGATTGATGGCTGGTCGCAAATCTTCCTTGCTACCGCCAAGCATTGCTCTTCTAAGTGATCAGTCTCTCCGATTTTCGAAATAAGACCATATTCAAGAAGCCTGGATGGCACCAGAGGTTCGCCCACGAGAAAAATTTCAGCGGCCCTTGCCGCTCCTACGGCGCGCTGGAGCTGATAAACTAAATTACCGCTCGGAGGGAAGCCGTTTCTGATGTTCGGAAAAACAGCATTCGAACTATGTGTGGCTATCCGATAATCGAAAGGAAGCACAATGGCAAAGTATTCAAGCGTTGTGTTGCCATCGATACCAGCCACCATGGGTTTAGTAAACGCTGAAAAGACGCTGGATAGTCGCCCTGCAATATTGCCATAGCGAGTCATAAGCGTAGACAATTGTTTGAATTTATCCAACTTCTCTCCGCGCATGCTTTCCAAGAACTCCTGATTGACCAGATCGTCTCGAAAATTCAAATCATTAATTTGGACTAGGCCGGCAACATCTGAATCCTGCTCGATCGCTTCAAACAATGAGATATATATTTTACTCGGAGCAAGTTCAGTGACAATCTCGAAGGCTTTTTCGCAGAGGCGGACGACGGCAATACCATTTTTAACTTTGCAACTGAAATAATCATTTGCGCACTCAATTTTGCTGGTCATAAAAACTCCTCTCTAAGCCAACTTGTTAACTCAGAGAGTCTAACTAAGAATAGTGCCCTGTCAACCGAGGAGATAGTTTCAAGTAGCTGAATGGGAGTGTTTTTCTGGTGCACCCATTATCCTTGCTTATTATGTAACAAGGAGCAAATAATGACCTTTACAACGAGGAATAAACTGCTAAAAGTTTATTGTGCTCAATGTCCGGGCCTGCTCTATTAAAGGTGGCCGTGAAACTCATGTGCAAAACACCCAATACTACCGACAAGCCCCCGGGTTACTGCTTCTGAGCTTAGAGGTGTTTTGTCTTCCTGTAAGGTGTTCACAAACTTCACGGATAGCAACTATGATGAACTTGCCAAAGAGGCAAAGCGTGAGTTCGCACCAGCCGGAGCACAAATCCTCAGGCAAGGAGATTTTACCGAAACAGTTACGGTTATTGAACACGGCCGGTTTATAGCCTGCATCCCAGCACGGACAGGCGAGACAATAACTTTTGAACTGGGACGCGGAGAAGTTGTCGCTCTTGCCACTGCTTTGGGGGGAGAGCCTGTTCGGGGTGACATGTACGCTCTTCGTGACAGCACTGTAATTAACTTTCCGCACGAGGTCATCCTCACATGTCTCGCAACAAACCCTCAAATTATCAAGGACTATTCGCAGTGGGCAATTGAACAGGTCCAGTATTTGATAGGTCAGACCTCCCGCCAGAGCCGACCACAGGCCTTCGCATTGTTGCCTACCAGCGGCACCCTACAAGCACCCGAAACAGCAGAAGCCTTCATGCAGGCGCTTCAGGAAACAGCAGGTCCTGGGCATTTGATTGACAGTCGGCGTGTTCAAGAGGTTTTAGGATGTGACCTGTCCAAAGAAAACGAGTTTGAACGAGTGCGTCCCAAACTGACGGCCTGGTTGGAGGAACAGGAAGCAGAAGGGCACTTCCTGTTGTTCGTCTGCGATCCGACTGAGACAATCTGGACGCGATGGTGCCTTCACCAGACAGACCGGATTATCATCGCTGTTATGGCCAAAGACACCTCTGAGATACAGCGTATTGAACAGATGTTTGCTAGCCGCAAGGTTGCAGAGACGGAATTGCTGGTGGACTTGATTCTGATTCAAGACAAGAATATTGAGCTGCCGCATGGGTCAAGTGCATGGACAAAACTCAAGTGTCTACGGCGTCACCACCAGGTAAGACAAGGCAATTCGGCAGACTTTAAACGCGCCGCCCGCCGAATAAGTGATCGAGCTGTAGGTCTTGTATTGGGGGGCGGAGGGGCCAGGGGGCTCGCCCACATCGGTGTGCTTCAAGCTCTCGAAGAGTCAGGAATACCCGTTGACGTAATCGGTGGAACAAGTATGGGGTCTGTAATGGCCGCTGCCTACGCCCGTGGCTGGGCTCCATCCAAAATCCTTGAATTTGCCAGTGAAACCTTCTCCGAAACGAACGCAGTTAGAGATCTGGATTTACCAATAATTTCAATTCTCGCCGGACGCAAACTTAACCGACGAATGCAAGCGTTCTTTGAGGAAATTGACATCGCCGACTTATGGCTCCCTTACTTTTGCATTTCCGCCAGCCTGAGCGAAGGTGAGATGGTGGTGCATGAAGAGGGGCTTCTCTGGGAAAGAGTTCGGGCAAGTTGCTCCTTGCCCGGCATATTCCCACCGGTTAGGGTGGACGGGCAATTACTTGTGGATGGCGGTGTGATGAACAATGTGCCTATAGATGTCATGGATAGAAGATGCACGGGCGGGACGGTTATCGCCGTCAACGTCGGTGGCGGCGGAGCAAGTGGGTTAGCGAGCAACAATTACTGGAATTACACAGGATGGGGCCACCTTCGTCATCGTCTGACATCTAAAACCGGAAACGAACATGTCGCCAATATTGTTGATATCCTGCTCTGGACAACAACTCTAAGCAGCAAAAGGCATCTCCAGCAAATCGTAGCGTCGGGGCTGGTTGACCTGTATTTAACACCACCCGTTCAGGGGTTTGAATTGCTTGGATTTGATGCTTTAGAGAAATTGTATGAAATTGGATACGAGTATACACGGGAAAGGCTTGAAACATGGGAAGATTTGCCATGTATAACATACAATTCCTAATTAGATATAAATGAGGCAGATGTCTTTTTTAGACAATTAGAAGTGCAATGAAAAGTTTGGACCAACACGATTTACTGAACGAAAAGGAGTTATCATTAAACAAATCAAAGATTGAACAATGAAAGCTGCTCAAGAATCGTTTGATAATAACAAAGGAACCTTAGGTGCGAGCGAAGACACATGGAGGAGTTATGATAGCAAATCATTTTAGCGGCAGTCTCACTCTTAATGTTTTCCTGCCAATCATTGTTGGTTTTCTCCTTATTACTGCCCCTATCGCATGGAGTGGTGAAGAAGGGGCAAAGAAGGAAATTTTGGTTTTCATCGACGAACAAGTCTTGGTTGCCATGGAGAATGGCGAGGAAATTTATAGTTTTGATATTGTTACCGGTCGTGAGGGAAAGGAAACCATCGCCGGAAGTTATAAGATCTTTAAAAAACACGAGAAGTATACGAGCAAGAAATATGGATCTGAGATGCCATACACCATGTTCTTCTCAAAAGACGGGAAAGCGATTCATGGTACGCAGATGGCAACCCTTCGCTCTTATTTGCATTCTTACCTGACAGAATCAGTGGGTTCGCAGGGCTGCATCGGTCTTACGGATGATAATGCAAAAGCGATGTTTGAGTGGGCGCCCGTTGGAACCCCAGTTGTCGTAGTCCTTGAGGAAAAATGAAATGTCTGAATAGTTTCAACATGAGAGTCTTTGGCGTATGCCTTCTTGTTGCCACTTTTCTGACTCTGCCAGCGGTGAACAGCTTGGGTGTGCAAAAGGCGGATGCCGTCCTCGTCATCAAGAGCAAGAACCGCTTATATCTCATGAATAAGGGGGAGCAGATTGCCTCGTTTCATGTCACTTTTGGTCAGAACCCAAAGGGACACAAGATAAAACGCGGTGACGAGCGAACACCGGAAGGGCACTACATTCTGGATTACAAAACCCCTAATAGCAAGTTTCATAAATCAATACACATCTCTTATCCGAACGCTGTTGACAGGGCAAACGCGAAACACCTAGGTGTTAGTCCCGGTGGTGATATTATGATCCATGGTCAGACAAATGGCTGGGGGTGGGCCTCGCCAATCGTGCAATTTTTCCCCTGGACGGATGGTTGCATAGCACTAAGTAACATGGGCATGGACCAAGTGTGGGAGGCCGTTGACCCCGGCACGCCTGTCGAGATCAGGCCATAGCTTATTGAATACAAATCTCACTGAGAGCCTGGAGGTTCTGATGGCAACAAATGGACGGATTGAAAGACCGCCCAAGGTGACTCTCGCGGTGAAGATGTTTTACTTGGTTTGTGGCATTGGAGCCGTCCGAACCACCGTCACTGTACTTCGCCATATTGATGTCCGGTCGCCGGATACTTTTATAACCACCAAGCTCTGCTCTACGCCGTAAGTATTTTATTGATATACCAGACCGGCAGGGGAAAGAACTGGGCAAGGTGGACCATGGTCGCGATCTTTGTCGGTTGCTTGCCTATCGAAATTCTTCCGCTCTTCGAGGAACTCTCCCACAATCCGGTCAACGCGTTCCTAGGGTTTATCGCGCTTGGTTTGTATCTTGTTGGGTTGGTGTTCCTGTTTTTAAAGGAATCGTCCGCTTGGTTTGTTGGTGGACTTGATTCAGGGAATCGTGGGGAACAATGCTAATATTAATGCTTTTTGGGGCACTCGCCCCAATCTCTTCCT
>PVMK01162820.1_pt1 | contig 10426 bp, 3 predicted proteins | sample 1853481 | NCBI WGS metagenome assembly PVMK01 (sample SAMN08533507, study PRJNA380276) | Marine sediment metagenome, whole genome shotgun sequencing project. | reverse complement strand
CGCCACTCGCAACTCGTATACATCGCCCTCGCTATCCTGATAACTCTTCTATTCGGATTCAGTGCTTATGCATCGGCTTCTATCCAGGATCGCGATGCCTTCAAAGAGGTCATCCAAAAGTTATCCTCTTTTGCCGATCGCAGCACCGGTACAGCGGGCAATAAGGCAGCTGCCGATTACATCAAAACGAAGCTTTCACAACTGGATTTCGAGATTGTCGATTCACAGCAATTTGCAACACCGGTGATGCAGTATGGTAAGAGCTCCCTGTCAATTCCGGATCGCGGGATCACCATACCCATTCGTCCGATCAACAGCAATGCAATCTCACCGCAGAAAATAGCAGCACCCGGCATAAGCGGTCCGCTTATTTATGTGGGAAGTGGCGAACTTAATGAATTAAGCGGCAAAACCGTTGAAAATGCGATCATTTTAATGGAGTTTGAATCTGGCCGGAATTGGTTGACTACGGCTGATCTGGGTGCCAAAGCATTGATTTACCTGGATCGAGGAAGCTCGCCTAAAATTTTTTTTGAAGAAAAGTTTGAACTTAGTCCGATCCAATTTCCGCGTTTCTGGATGTCGCTTGACCAGGCTAGAGAACTCTTTGCTGATTTTGAAACCATGCCCGAGGGACGTCTGGCCGACCAAATTCAACTGGTTTCGGATATAAACTGGAAAGAGGTCATCTCTGAAAATATATATTGTATCGTTCCCGGCAGCGACCCTAAACTCGCGGAAGAAGCCGTGATGGTGGAAGCTTTCTATGACAGCACAGCCTGGGTTGCAGGGAGTTCGCCTGGCGCGGATGAGGCCTGCAGTGTCGCCTCTCTTCTGTTTTTGGCCCAATATCTAAAAAACAACCCTCCCCAGCGAACTGTTATTTTAGTTGCCACCAGCGGCCATGCCCAGGCACTGGCCGGAATGCGGGACCTGGTCTGGGGCTTTACGACGCGCTCAAATATTCAGCGCAAAATGGCACGGAATCTAAAAAAACTGGTTAAAACGACCCGCGACACCATTAAAGCGCTCGAGCAAGCCTCGTTTGAGACCCCTGACACTGAAGCCCCGGTGGATGAAGCAATTCAGGGTCTGGTCAAAGATGCCATCGAAGAGCGAATCAAAACGGAATCCGATCTGGTTTCCCGTCGCTTAATGCGGCTGCGGTTGCAGGAGAGCACTTCTGCAAATCAGGTTGCTATTAAAAAATTAGCGGATGAGAGACAGCTGTTTCGGCGGGTGCTCTGGAAGAGCTCCTTCACGGATTTATTGCCTGAAGAGCGCCGGGCTCTATCACTGCTGGTGCCGAAAACGATCAAAGATCAGAAAGCCATTCTTTTCGATGCCAAACGTCAGCAGGATCTGCTTGACAATACGCGGACCTTTCGCGGTCGGGTTAAAATCTACGATATCCTCACGGCCGTATCGCTGCATCTCTCAAGTCACGGTGACGGGTTCGGGGCATTCAATTACGGCTGGCAGTATCCGTTTCGCCCCAGAATTAGGCGAACTGCGATTTATTCAACTTTAGATGAAGTCCTGCGCCAGGGTGCTGAGAAAGTCGAGCAAGACCTTGGATATGAGGATCTATTTAAAGATACCCTGCGCCCAAGCCGACGACGATCCTGGCAGAGTTATTTTCTGGATCAACCTGCCCTGGGCGGTGAAGTCATGGCAATGACCGGTATACATGGATTGACATTTGTGACCACCCATGATGCCCGGGCCATGTGGGGAACACCCTTTGATACGCCGGAGAAGGTAGATTATGGATTTGCTCTGCGGCAGACTGCGCTGGTTGCGGGTCTCATACGGCATTTGGCCGCGGCGCCCCAACTGCATGACGACTTATTCCCCAGAGTCGGCATTGCCGAAATAAACGGCAATGTAAAATTTTTGCGCCATGGCGAACTGTTTGCCGATAAACCCGCTCCCGGGACCGTATTGCTTGGCTTCCAGGGGCCGGCCAGATTTTACGCCATCGTAGATCATATGGGAAAGTTTCATTTGCGAGGACTGGCGGATAAAAAACACACCTATCACAAGGTGATTTTCGAGGGCTATAAATTCGACCAAAACGGTACCATCATCTGGGCCATCGACAAAAGGCAGACCGGTAAAAGCGCCTATCGTACGAAAATGTTTCGCCGGCACATGGAAACCAATCTCATTATGTTCGCCTGCAACCCAATAACCCTGTTCAACCTTTTGGAACCGCGGACTTTCCGTAACTTTCACAAGGTCGCAATCATCGATGGCCGCCGCGAGGCCGACCCGCAGCGGTACTGGTTCAGCCGGCTGGATACCTGGATTTCATTTTATCGGAACGCCTCCAACATAACGACGGTGTTTCTGGAAACCGGCACACCCCTGAAATTAACGCTGTCCGACACGCCGCTGCGGAAAAAGATGATTTTGATCAACGCCAGTAGGGACAACCCCCAGGGCATCGGTTACATGGTTGAAAAATGGCCGATATTGCATAGGACCGAGTTTAAAGTTGCCCGGGACATGTGGATGCTTTTGACCCCACGCATCGACAATCTCGAGAAACGGGGTATTTTCAACGAACGCATCCGCAGCCTTCAGCAGGAGGGAACAAAGGCGCTAACCATTGCAAAAACTGCTTTGGGCGATAAGCAGTATGGCCAATTTTATGAAGCCACTGCACGTTCCTGGGCATTGGCCAGCCGGGTTTACGATGACGTGGAGACAACCCAAAAAGATGTCCTCTACGGGGTGCTGTTTTATATCGCCCTGTTTGTACCCTTTGCCTTTTGTCTGGAGCGTTTACTTTTTTCGTATGCCGACATTTACAAACGTATTATTGCCTTTGGTTCAATTCTAATCCTGCTGATTGCTATTATTTACAATGTCCATCCGGCATTTCGATTGGCCTACAGCCCGATGGTAGTCATCTTGGCATTTTTTATTATGGGGCTTTCGGCTATTGTGACGTTGATTATATTTTTCCGCTTTGAGGAAGAAATGGCTCGGCTTCAAACCCGGGCGCAGCTGGTTCAATCCGGTGAAATCGGCCGCTGGAAGGCGTTTGTGGCTGCTTTTCTGCTGGGCGTCAGCAACCTGCGACGGCGACGCTTGCGCACTGCCCTGACCTGTACCACCCTGATCATTCTGACCTTTACCATCATGAGCTTTACGTCCGCCAAATCCATGCGGCGGCATGCCCGCGTTTTATTTGACAGCAAGACCCCCTACCAGGGGTTTTTGTTGAAAAATGTAAACTGGAGAAGTCTGCCGCCGGAAGCCTTTGGCCGCATCGCAAATTCTTTCGGTGGTAAAGCCATTGCCGTACCCCGGGTATGGCTGGAAGATCAGGATCGAACGCGCTCAACTCGAATTCCCGTTAATTTCAACGGTAAGGTGTTTGAAGCTCAGGGAATGGTGGGGCTTTCAGCCGACGAGCCGCAAGTTTCGGGACTGGATGAGATCCTGGTGGCAGGTCGCTGGCTGCGTGCAAATGAACCGCAATCGGTACTTTTACCGCAGCGGATGGTCGACCAACTAGGCATTGACCTTTCCCGGGCGCTGAATCATACGGTAACCCTCTGGGGGATGCCGTTTAAAATTGTCGGTATATTCTCCGGCAAAAAATTACAGCAACGCATCGATTTGGACGGTGAACCTTTGACGCCGGTGATCTTTCCGCGGGAAATGTCCTCAGAGTTAACCGAAATGGAAGAAGAAGCGATGCAATCCGGTGATGACGTGCGGGAGTATCAAAGCCGTTATCAACACATTGCCGGGGGTTTGACCCTTATTATACCTTATCAAACACTGCTGGCCGCCGGTGGTCATTTAAAGGGGGTTGCGATTCGTCCTGGGTCCCGGGACGCCCTTCAAGCGACAGGCCAGAGCCTGGTGGACCGCTTCGGCTTATCTCTGTTCAGCGGCGAACCCGATGGGATCTATCTGTATAATGCCAGTGACACGATGAGCTACAGCGGAGTGCCCAACATTATAATCCCCCTTATTATTTCCGTTTTTATCGTGTTAAATACGATGATCAGCAGTGTCTATGAACGTAAAGGCGAGATTGGGATTTACACCTCGGTGGGGCTGGCGCCATCGCATGTATCCTTTTTGTTTGTCGCCGAGGCCATGGCGTTTGCCGTCTTGAGCGTAGTTTTCGGTTATTTGCTGGCACAAATCAGCGCCAAGTTCCTGGCCGAAACCGCCCTGTGGTCCGGTATCACTGTAAATTATTCCTCAATGGCCGGCGTGCTGGCCATGGTGCTGGTGATTATCGTCGTATTGGTATCTGTTATTTATCCCTCCAAAGTCGCCGCTGAAATCGCTATCCCGGATGTAAATCGTTCCTGGACGCTTCCGGCGGCCCAGGGCAATATGCTGGAACTCACATTGCCCTTCTTAATGAATTACAGAGAACATCGCAGTATCGGCGGTTTTCTCTTTGATTATTTCGAAGGCCACCGGGACGTCTCCCACGGGATGTTTTCAACCGATAACATCCAGTTTAGCTTTGTATGCCCAGACCCTCCCGGGCTGGCAAAAGAACCTTACGATTGCCCGGAGGACCGGTGTGAATACGACCAATGCCTTCAGATAAAATCCAGTGTCTGGCTGGCTCCCTTTGATTTTGGAATCATGCAGACAGTGGCTTTTTTATTTGAGCCGGCCGAGGACGAATCCGGCTTCCTTGAAATCAGGGTTCAATTGATTCGAGAATCCGGTGAAGCCAATGCCTGGCGCCGGATCAATAAAACCTTTCTGCATAAGATCCGCAGACAGTTACTGGTGTGGCGCTCGTTTGACGACCCGACCAAAGAAAAATACGAACATCTGTTAATGGATGCTGAAAAAAAGTTAGGAATCCGTTCCGATCAGGTAGTAGAGAAATGACAGAAAAGCAGAAGCGTTCCATTTCGGAATTATCCCCGCAGTCAACCGAACCGGAAAGCACAGTTGATAAAATCCGTTTGCGGGCACTTGTGATCGGCTCCTGTCTTGCCGTTCTGATTTGCCTGATTACGCCCTTTAACAATGCCTATCGTCAGGGAACACCACTGGGCGGAGGACATTTTCCACTGGCGCCTTTTTATTTCCTAACCTGGATGATGCTCATCACAGCGTTGATCCGTTGGATATTTAAAGGACGCAAGCTGATTACCGGAAAGGAGTTGCTGGTATCATGGGCCCTGATGGTATTGCTGTCCGGTATTGCCTGGACCGGGCTGGCCCGAACCTTTTTTATCAATTTAACCGCACCCTATCATTTCTCTACCGTCGAAAACCGCTGGGCGGAGGTCCTTCATCCCCTTTTGCCTCAAAGCTGGTATCCCCATAGCCAGGAGGCCATCACCAATTTTTATAACGGGATTTCGGGCGGAAGATCGATGGGATGGCTGGAGGTGATACAATCGATTCCCTGGGGTGCCTGGATGGGCCCACTTCTTGGCTGGACAGGATTCATTCTGCTTTGCTATCTGGTAATGGTATGCATCATCAATCTGCTCAGCAAACAACCGCTGTACAATGAGCGGATGAATTTCCCGCTGCTGCGGGTTCCCATTTTAATGCAAGAGGCCCTGGATAGGAATGAATTCGGCCGTTTTATTACCAATCGTTTTTTGCTCATTGGATTTTTCGTGCCCGTTTGTTTGCATCTGATCAACGGGCTGAGTTTTTATATCCCCTCGGTACCATCGATCCCCACCCTAATCCTGGCCGGTAAATATTTTCCAAAAGTCGGGCTTTTTTCAGGCTTCATTAAACTTAAAATCTACATATACCCGGCCTTTATCGGTTTTGCATTCTTAACATCAAAGCAGATTTCCTTTTCGTTTTGGTTTTTCTATCTTGCGGGCACCTTATTGATCGGATTGCTGAGTGTTTTAGGTATCAACATACCTGCCGCAGCTCTGGGGGTGACATTCGGCCCGGTGATTTCGCGACCTGAAGAAACCCAGATGATTGGCGCCTATCTGGTGTTTTTCGTGTTCCTTGCCTGGCTGGCTAGATTTCACTTTCTGGATACCGTTTTGAAGGGATTCGGTGTGCGCAAAGAGGAAAATCTAGCAGCGGAATGGTTTTCGATACGCGTATCTTTCTGGGGTTTTGTCATCGGAGGGATCGGAATCGTCCTCTGGTGCCATTATTTCGGAATCCCGTTTTTATTCTCTTTTTTGGTGGTGGGCGCTTTTTTCCTGTTTACCCTGGTGGCCACCCGGGTAATTTGCCAGGGAGGAATTGCCTATTTTACCCTGACCGCGGCTCCCATCGACGGTCTGATGGCGTTTTTCAGCTCTGATTTTTTTACCAATAGCGGGATACTGGTTGCCGGTGTTGTCCAGAAAGTTCTTTTTGTTGATTTGCGCGAGTCTCTCATGCCTTCATTATTGCATGCCCGCAAGGTCACCGAAAAAGTTTCCAATAATCGCTGGATTTTTTTGACGATTGTCATCGTTCTGGTAATCGGTGTCGCATCATCTTTTTTGGCCATGCTGGCACTATGCTACAAATACGGTGTCAGGGAACTCCAGTTCGATTGGGCCACCCGGACAACGGTTGCGGTTTATGACAATATTTATAGTTTGGTCGAATCACCCCAGGACCCCGACAAGTGGGTTATGATATTCACCATTGTCGGGGCTCTTGTGATGCTGGTTTTGGTGATCTGCTATCACCGATTTTACTGGTGGCCGATTCATCCCATCGGCTATTTAACCGCCTACAGTTCTGCTATGTGGACTTTGTGGTTCAGTTTTTTTGTGGGTTGGGCCTGCAATGCCCTTTGCATGCGCTATGGCGGGGTGGTGTTGTTTAAAAAAATGCGCAATTTTTTTATTGGACTGATTATCGGTGATTTTTTTATGGCCGGTTCCTGGGCCATATACGGGCTGTTTAGCTATTCGAGTTATCTGGTACTGCCGGACTAACCCGTAACCCGTAACTCGTAACTTGCAACCCGAAACCCGTAACCCGCAACACGTAACTCGTAACTCGTAACCCGCAACGCGTAACTCGTAACTTGCAACACGCAACCCGTAACTCGCAACACGTAACTCGTAACACGGAACCCGAATTATGTACGAAGACAAAGAACTCCAGGAGTACAGGGACCTTCTAAAAACCCCCGATCATTTTGAGGAGGGATTTGACTGGAAGACCGTTGTGGGAGCGATCTTTATCGGGTTTCTTATGATGCCCGGCAGTATGTATCTTCAATTGGTTATCGGAACCGGGATCGGACCTGCTGCCCGCTGGGTGACGATTATCCTGTTTGCCGAGATGGCCAAGCGCGCCTACAGTGAGCTGAAGCAGCAGGAAATCTTTTTGCTGTATTATATGGCTGGAGCGGCCCTGGCGACACCGTTCCAGGGGCTGTTGTGGAGCCAGTATCTTGTTCAATCCGATGCCGCCAGAATGTTGGGGCTGGTCGAATTCATTCCCGACTGGGTAGCTCCCGGTCCGGATTCACCTTCTCTGGTGGAGCGCTCCTTTTTCCACAGGGACTGGCTTATCCCCATTCTTTTGCTGATCGGGACCCAGATTATTCAACGCATCGACCAGTTCGGGTTAGGGTATGTATTTTACCGTATCACCTCCGACGTGGAGAAGCTCCCTTTTCCGATGGCCCCGGTGGCAGCCTTGGGAACCATGGCACTGGCCGAATCGACTGAAGATAAAAAGAAAAGCTGGAAATGGCGTATTTTTTCCATCGGAGGGGTTATCGGACTTGCCTTTGGCGGGGTCTATATATTGTTGCCCACTGTTTCCGGCCTATTTCTCATGGAACCAATTCGACTCATTCCCATTCCCTGGGTTGAGCTTACCGGCTATACCGAAGAAATGCTGCCGGCGGTGGCCACCGGGATCCAATTTGATCTGGGTCTTCTTTTCCTTGGGATGGTTCTGCCTTTCTGGGCCGTTATGGGCGGTCTGATGGGTCTTATCATCACGATAATTGCCAATCCTATTTTATATCACCACGGTATCCTCAATCGCTGGCATCCGGGGATGCGGACCGTCGATACAATCTTTGCCAACAATTTTGATTTTTACTTGAGCTTCGGTATCGGCCTGGGCCTGGCAATCGCTTTGATTGGGGTCTGGCATGTCATCCGGTCATTCGGCAAAAGTGGTGCCGGTCAGAGGGGCAGCCTTAAAGATCTGTTTCGGCCCCCACCGGGCCGGGGGGATTTTAATTTCTGGATTGCCGTCGGTATTTATGTTTTTTCTACCCTATCATATGTCCTGCTGTGCGTCTGGCTGGTTCCCAATTTTCCGGTGGGATTTTTTCTGCTGTATGGATTTATTTATACCCCGCTCGTTTCCTATATCACAGCACGTATGGAAGGTATTGCCGGTCAATTCGTGAGCTTGCCGCTGGTGCGTGAGGCCAGCTTTATTGCCGGCGCCAAGTATTTCGGCTATCAGGGTATTGAGATATGGTATGCACCCATTCCAATACATAACTACGGTGAAGCGACCGTAAAGTTTCGTGAAATCGAGCTGACCGGCACCAGTATCCGTGGCATTATTAAATCTGAAATCGTGGTCTTCCCGATTGTGATGGTGGCCAGCCTGTTGTTTTCCCAGTTCATCTGGCGTCTGGCACCGATTCCTTCCAGCAACTACCCCTATGCCCAGGAATTATGGCATTTGCAGGCCCTGAACACGTTGTTGATGCAGACATCCACCCTGGAGGGTAATTCTCTTTTTTACCAGGCGCTTAGCGGGGTTTATGTTCTGGCAGGGGTGGGCCTGGGGGTCGTTACCTATGGGATTTTGACCCTATTCGGTCTGCCGATTATGCTGGTATACGGCATGGTGCGCGGTCTGGGCCAGAGTACTCCCCATGGGATGATTCTGGAGGTCGTGGGGGCCTTGTTGGGGCGGTTCTTTTTCATGAAACGCTACGGCGCCATGTGGCGACAGTATGCACCGGTGCTTCTGGCCGGTTTTTCCTGCGGCATGGGGCTGACCGGTATGTTTGCCATGGGTGTCACCCTCATTCTCAAATCCCTGGGGCGGTTGGCGTATTGATCGAATGACGAATGACGAATGGAGGTTTAAGGTTCGGGGTTCCAGGGTTCAGGGTTTCAAGGTTACAACCGATGATATGAGCTTTTTGGGGAGTTTTTTTAACCCTCGTATGAAACTACATCAGGATATGGCAAAATCAAAGTGGGGCCCGATCCCCCTGGCTCGCCATACGCAAGGTGTTTAAATCGTCCTCGTCGTCGTGCTCGTCCTCGTAATCGAAAACTATAGCTGGTGAAACCCTTTGCAAACGGATCGAGGACGAGAACGAGTACGACGACGAAAACGAACCGAAGGATGCGCTAAGTCCGCACCCTGCAGCTCTCATGTGAAACTACATTTAAAAAGTTTCTTTTTTGATCAGACTGGCCGTTTTTTTGGCCAGCGGCGCCGCTCGTATGAAACTGGAATGACGATTGATGATTGACGATTGAAGAATGAAGGAATTCCTTCATCGATATATGGCCAAGCGGGGTATCCACTTCGCGACCCTTAGGCACATAGTAGGTTGGGTTAAGCGGGATGTAGGCACAATTTATGTTGGGTTCGCCTATCTTAATGCACCTCAAAAGTTTGAAATAGCAACAAAATCAGCGAACCCAACAAGGTTGGTTGCAGACCGTCGGCTTAACCCAACCTACGATTTTTCGTTTAGGCCCACGAAGTGGATACCACCTATAGCCAATTCTAAGGCTTGCCTCGCTCTGATATTCTGCTTATAATAATTTTGAATGGATAGAATACCTTAATTCGTCATTCGTCATTTTCAAAAAGGGGAGTTCAAATGAAAAAGAGACTATTTTTCATTACAAATTTGGCAATTCTATGGGTGGTCGGCGTTTGTCTGGCGAGCGAAGCTCCCCATCAGGTCAGTGTGTTCGCTTTGAATCGGGATATCGCTGATTTCAATGATTACGTCATCATGGAAACCGCTTTGCCGATCCGGCACATGGAAAACATCGAAGAGGTGGAGATAAAGCCGATTAAAGGCCTTAAAAGCGGCTTGATTGCTTATGCCACCTGCACGGCGCCGGGTCATATCGTCAGGATTAAATTGAAGTATAAAGATTCGAGTAAGAAGTTTTTTGAAAATATTCTCAAACAGATTAAAAAGAAATACGGTGATCCGGACGAATACCGCGGTGATCCTTTTCACATTCTCATTGCCTGGAAATGGTCTTTTATCGATAAAGACGGCAACCGCATCAGTTTGACCCTGCAGCACAACTCGCAGAATGCCGATGAAAAAAGAGGCAATGCCGTCAAGCTCACTATGACCAATCTGATTGAAGAAGATCAGCGCTGCTATAAGCTAAAGGCGCTCGATAAGCGCGAAAAGCTGCGACAACGGCAATGGAAATTATTGACACCGCCGCTGTCCGGCTGGGACCTTTATGTA
>PVMK01116017.1_pt1 | contig 10426 bp, 12 predicted proteins | sample 1853481 | NCBI WGS metagenome assembly PVMK01 (sample SAMN08533507, study PRJNA380276) | Marine sediment metagenome, whole genome shotgun sequencing project. | reverse complement strand
CTGACCATCTAATACTACCCGAAGTTTGTTATTAGAACTGTTGTCAAAAAATAACGCCCTGTTACCAGGTTTATAGGCATTATCAAATTTTCGGTATTGTACATCATTGAAGGTTTCCCACATAAGAACGATTCCTATCGGATAGCCTCGCATAATTGAATCCATGAGTTTTTCTATTTTATTTTCGCCCCAAACGAAATTGCGTTGTATGGCCGGAAGAACTATTTCTCCTGATTCAATTTGATTTAGTATCGATACGATATTCATATTCCCTCCTAAAAAATGTATCAGACTTATCAATTGGCACAACTATTATTATGCGACCTAAAAATATTGGAAAACACGCACATTTATTGACGTGGATGACGCATAGTGAACTATAGAATTCATACCATTATTGTTTTTGGAAATCTAATAATACAGGTTTGCGTATTCAAATAATTTAACATTTCCGGGCCACAAGATTTCAACACATGAGGTTTCCTGAATATATATTCTAATCATAATAATCCGGATCTACCCCGAGCCATTCAAAAGCCCTTACATCAGGTTTGATTTTTGAAAATCCCTTGGAACCATAGTTGTAACTTCTTCCAGCTCCATCTTCTGCTATAAAGTGTGACTCATCACCAATTAATTTTATTTTTGATTCTAATTTGGTGAATGATTCAGGTGATAAAGCAGTTTTCAGTTCTTCGATAAAAGAATTGGGCACTCGAACCCTATTCGGCCAAGAGTTATAGTGTGCACGAACCCGTCAATAGCGACACAAAATCTAACCCAATTTTTTGATTCACCATTCGGCATATTTTTCCTGAAAAGTGGTTTGTTAAATAAAATTTTTTAATGTTGGATCATTTCTAATTTCAGATTCCCTGCCAATAATACGCAACAAGCTCTGTGTCCTCGAAATTGCCATGTGCATTCTCTTTTCATATAAACTCGACACCAACCTGAGATCGGTAACGATTACACCTGGCCTTTGCAAACCTTTAAAGCGAAGAAATGTGTCACAAATGATTTCTGAATCAGCATCAGCATCGGTTGCAGGAACGATTCTTCTAACGCCAATCTTTTCCCTATGCATAATGTTTTTTTCTTCGCCTTTACCTCTGACCGAGATGATTACGATATCATTTGCTTTCAATCCGCTGTCTATAAGCCTTTCAACCTCATTTTCGATATTAGAAAGAAGCTTTTGTTCAGAAGAGTTTACAACACGAATTACATTTTCCTGCATAGCTTCTTTAACAAGTGGTACATCCAATTCACAGGGTCCTGCGTAACAATCACTTAAATTTTGAATCGCAGGGGGACAACGATAAGGTTTATCCAAATTAAAACGTGCCCATTTTTGATGCTTTATCTCGGGTATTTCGCGATCAGGCCAGAAAGCTTGACTTTCATCTGAAAACACCCAGATTCTGTTAGTTTTATTTGAGCATTCTTCGACTAAAGTCCAGTCGTCTTCACTGAGGTCCTGACCCTCATCAATGATAATAAAATCCCAAAGATCTTTTTCAGGTGGAAGTCCTTCAATCGCGGCTCTGAGAGGTAAGCTGTCCCAAAATTCAGGTGAATTTATCTCTGGTATTATTTTCCCAGACTCTCTTAATTGTTCAAGTGCGAATCGGCGGATTGATGACGCTTTGATATTGGGATGGATAATACATTCTTTAAAGAAACAACCAAGGGCATCGGTAAAGCAAAGCAAAAGCACACGATATCCAAGTTTTGCCGTTCTCAACGCCAGTTCACGAGCAATCAGTGTCTTGCCTGTTCCCGCCGGCCCTTTAATAAGAACTCGTTCATTCGTTTCGTCTATATTGTTAATAATTTCTAACTGCCTCTTATCCAATTTCAAACGCTCACTCTCATCATATTTTATTCTACAACACAGATCGAGTTCCGGGACCCAGGATTCTCCCCAAATCTCATGCAATATCTTTATCCATTCCTTCCCCCTTACCTCACCTGGTTCTGGAACAGCCCTTCCTATTATATCACGGAGAATCTTATCTAAATAAGGAAGGCTGTCTTTGCCTATCGTAACACCATTCATTCCATCTTGAGTCGGTTGATTCGAGAATGCAACGTCAGGGAAGCAAAAACAAAGGCCTATTTGGGGTCTTTCAGCTTTTACAAGTTTCTTTTCCTTCATTCGAATTTCGAGTTTTCTTTTAAATGTGTGTGCCTGATCTAAAGGAGAAATAGGTCTGTTATTTTGGAACCACCTGCCGTCACGCTGTTCAATATTTCCTCCTTTAACTTCCATTAGAAGAATAGCCGGTCGATCGGGAATGGAAATCACAAAATCAGTTTCACCAAACTCACCAGTATCTTCTCTGTGGATACTTAATGAGTGCCAAGCATACCAGCCTTCAGGCAAATTAGCTTTTAGTGCATTATAGACCTTGTGTTCTCCGTGAGATTCAGTATGGCGGGGTTTTTCACGAGGCCAAAGCCCTGAGTTTGGAAGCGATGAGTCATTCCTTTTCCTATCATTAACCATTATGTATCTCCATGAACAACGAGGATAATTTGTTATGAGAGATTACTTTCAGGATGTGCGGTTGGAATTGGATTCTGGTTGCATTTTAAGAACTTTCCAGCGGTTATATTAAATTTCTGAACAATGTATTTGAGCTGATTTATACTTTAAGCCTTAAAAGGCTTGGATATTATCATTAATGTTAAATACATTACACAACTTATCCTTTAAAGTTTTTTCTGTATGATCAAAATTCCTTTGTAAAGATTGAAGCTGATCAATTTCAGGAAACTTATTATTAATAACTGGAACTTTAACTACATTTACATTTATATTTACCCCCGAAAATTCATCGGTAATTTTGAATGTAATTGTTTTGTCTCTTTTGCCTTCTTGTTGTTCAATCAATGTTTGCGGGTAGATTAAGAATATATCTTTAGCTTTTCTTCTTATGGCATAGGAGACAACTTGATACAAGTCACTTTGAGAAACCCCATGTTTATAGTCTTTATTTTTTGAAGATTTTTTTGATGAGTAGATAATTTTATATTTCGTATCTGCAATTATTTTTTTCCCATAATATTCAAAATAAATATCGTGTTGGAGGTTAAAAACATTATTTTCATGGAGTTTGGCTAAATATAAATCGCTTTTTTGGAATTTTAAATTTTCGATACCCTGAATATCATTCAAATGCTTTTCCATAAAACCAAATATAAAGTCTTCAAAGACATATTCCATTGGCAATAGAAAAGCAAAAACTCTGAACTGATTTTTATAGGAAAAGGTTAAGCTATTACCTAAAAAGATCTTGCAATAATCTAATACTGTTTGCATGTCCTCATAAAGAGGGTTTAATTTTACTTTTTCACAGTCCGAATATTTTGCTCTTATATCTGATACTTCATCTAAAATGAAAATTATTTCAGATAATAGTTTTTTATTTTCACTATTTTCGGTGGTTCCTATCAGAATATTTGCAACACTTTTAATAATCCTATTAAACGGATTATCAAATTCAAAAGAATCATATATACATGACAGTTTGTGATGGCGAGCCTTGGATATATTATCAGTGATGTACCTTTTAACGTTCAACCTTCCTTTCATAAAATTAAGTTCGTTGTCAATTTCAGTATAAGATTGGTATAAACAATATTTGAACACTTCTTTCGTATAAGTGGCAAATAAGTAGATAAAAACTTCAAAAAAATTGCTTTTAATAGTACTTAAATCGGATTTGGTTTTTGGGAACTTTATTTTCCGGCAATAACTTAACCACCAGAGAATGTTTGCTTGGATTGCATTTATTTCCTTTTCAGACCAATCTGCTGTTTCTTTATCGTAAAAGATCTTAGGCAATAAGTTTATCGTAAATTGTTTATATTTGATGATACCCACATATTTTCTGGATTTTATATTGCTGTCTTTGAGGAAGGTGATGAAACTTTGATTAGAAGAAATAGAAGGGTCATATTCGTCTTCGTCGGAAATATCGAAATAATTAAAGGGCAACTGGGGCCTTTTTGTCCATATATCATCTAAAAAGGCTTCTAACAATTCTATGTTACCATCAAATTTTTCTTGGTTAGCATATTCGTAAAGGTTTAAAATATGTCTATCATCATTCTTTTTCATCTGAATGCTACTCATATTCATATAATCCATCTTTCTTTATTGTCTTAATACCCACTTTGGTGAGAATGTTATTTACAGTTTCAAAATCGTTCATAAAATACTCATAAAGCAAAGGTATTACCTTATTATTCATAACATCTTTTATTTTGAAATCTTGATCAGGCTCTTTCATGAAATAAGAGTGACCGATTTGGAAATCAGGTCCCTTTTTATCTATGATTTCTTGATTGATTTTATTAAATAGTTCTAAGTATTCTTTTTCCACAAGGTTATCTATTGGATATACTTTGATAAAGTCAAATCTTCTTCTAAGTGCTATGTCTATTAAAGCAATAGACTTATCTGCCGTATTCATAGTAGCGACAATATATAAATTTGGTGGAACAACGAATGAATCTCCAGAGGGCAAGGTAGCACTCATTTCATTAGTTTGGTTATAACGCTTATCACTTTCTATCAAAGTGATAAGCTCACCGAATACTCTGGATATGTTAGCTCGGTTAATTTCATCTATAATGATAACGTAATTTTTTAATTTTTCCTCGGATTCGTCAGAGTTTTCCTCGGAATCCCCAGAGAATGATTGTGCATAATCAAGCAATCCATTTAATAATGGTTTATAATATGACCTTAAACTTCCTGAAGATAGAGAATATTCTCCTTTTTCGTACAAATCAGACAAGGTTTTTATCGAAAGGGTATGACCAGTTCCACCACTTGCTTTCGTGAAATAGATTGTTTTTTCACTAATTTCAGTAATTGTAAAAGAAACTTTCTTCATTTTTATCTCAACATTTTCTTTGTCTCCTTCCAAAAAATCTTTAAAAAATCCTTCAAACACCTTTCTAAACGGTGGCTTTTTTCCTAATCCCGAAGAGCTATTGAGGGATGACTTATAATTATACAATGCCCTGTCAGTAATTTCCTTAAAAACACCATCGTTTAATTCAAAACGCAATGAATCAGAGTGAGCATCAACTTTCGGCCTTAGACCCTGAATAAAATCTTCATAGGCATAGTTCTGGTGAAATGTTATAAATTCAACCTGCTCATCTGATTTGTATTGTTTAAATCTTTCTAATAGTTTCGCCCTTCCATTATTTTTTTCTTCTAAATCTATTTGGTCTACTGTTTTATTTTCAATTATTGCTAAAGCATAATTTATAGTTTGATAAGTTTTCCCCGTTCCGGGAGGGCCATAAAGAATTTGATTTAATGAATGCATTTTTTCAATTGGTGGTATCTTAGGTTCAAAAAGTGCCTCTATAGTTTCAAATTCATTTTTTTTTAATGGAGTTATTGTTCTTCCAAACTTACCCTTTAAATCTGGAGGGATTTGGTGGCCTTCTTGACTTATTTTATAATAGTCTACATCTACGGTGTGTTTATATTCCTTGCGATCTGGTCGGAATTTGTAACCATTTTTTATAATGCCTAATCCCAACAATAAACTTCTTCCTTTATTGGCAACAATTTTATTCTCTGGTTTTAAGTTTAAAAATTTCCAAAGCTGGTTCCCTTTTATCTTTACTGATCCTTCTGGGCTGTCAGGGTATAACTGTCGAAATTTATCAACTATTTCTTTCTTTGACATTCCTTTAAGATCAAAATCAATTTTAGAAAATCCCACAGCAGCAATAGAGTTGTTGAGAAAGTCTTTCCATAACCTTGCATTTTCAGCTGGGGAAATTTGCCAGTAAATGTTTTCTTTCATTTTCCACCATTCTTTTCTTGTTTTGTATAGTTCATGCAGATCTTCTTGGGTTAGCTCTGCTTTTTTGCCTTTTTCAGTTAGTCTCCAAACGCCAGTCTGTGGCGATGCAACATAATCCAATTTGCCTACAACTGTTCTTGCCCATCCAATTTGGTTTTTGATTCTACTATAACCAGAGCTAATTTTTTTTCTAATTCTTTTTCTGATATATTACATTTATTTATAACAAGTTCGATTACTTCGTTCGCTTTTCCTTCACCACCCATTTCTTTTAACACTTCAATAATAGGAATAACGAACCTATAAAGCTCTGGTATAGTTTGTTTTTTCATATTTTACCTCAAAAAATGTTGGTTAATTAATAAAGGTCATCAGCTGTTACTCTGCTTCAAGAAAGTACTCGGGGTACCTGTTCGCATGACCGAAAGAGATGTTCTTTTTTCAGCTAAGAGTAGTTGCACTTCATTTATAACGATAGCGTCTATGTTTTTCTTGTCGTTTTTCATAAGATGACCATTTTCTTTTTCGATCTTCCATTATGCAAGATCGGTACGTTTTAAGCTAACCCTCAACATCACTCAACAATCTCAAGCATGTACCTTTTTCCAGCCTTTCCAGAAGCTGCATTTAATACACACCGGATAGCATTGGCCATTCTGCCCTGTTTCCCAATGATCTGCCCCATATCCTCTTTAGCAACTCTGAGTTCCAATACAGTTGTATGGGTAGCTTCAATCTCATTCACCTGTACCTGTTCCGGGTTGTCGACCAGTGCTTTTACAATTTGGATTAGAAAATCTTTCATGGGTTTGGTTTCCTGTGTGGGCAATGTCAGATCAAGTCCTTCCTGTAACTGATAGCATGATGAAAAAGAACCATTTTTATCAGTCAGAGTTTATCTGTTTATCAGGAGTTTCTAAAGGTGTGCCAAGCATATCAACAAGTTCACGAATAAATGAAGCATGAATAACTTCAGCTAAAGCAAGGGGAGTAATTATTTCTTTTTTCTCATATAGTTGCTCAATTTTTTGTGTAATATTTTTTTCCCTTACTACTATTCCTAAAATACCCCGAATAGTAGCCCCTAAATGAACGGCATTGCCATAACTTGGATTCTTTTCTATAAAGTAAACAGGGCCACCACTATTTCCTCTGAAAACAGTAAAATCAAATAGGAAGCTTTTCAGTTCTTTTGTCGGTGTTAATGGATAAGAGGCAATCTTTCCACTCCTTAAGATCGGAAAGCCATAGGAATTTGCTTCAGCTCCAAAGGGGTATCCTAAGCATAGAATTTCAAAACCCGGATGAATCTCATATTTCTCAAGTTGCTCATCAGTAACTAAAAAATCTGTAGTTAACAATGTTTCAATTACTCCATCTGGCAACCTTACAAACATCCCAGCCAAATCAACTTGAGGATGTGTTTTCCATTCCGGCTTATTCTCTTTTCTTATTTGTATCGGCTTTTCCAATCTTTTCCACAAACCAGATTCAGAACGTTTTCTTAATACCAGAATGATGTTATTTCCACGGACCGATTGGAGTACATGTGCAGCAGTTATCAAAGTGTAAAAAGCTTTTGGAGGATTTGTTGGATCTGGTTTTCCAATTATGAATCCGGTTCCTAACGATCCTGGCCCTTTAATTTTGCATGTAGCTTGCATCATTATCGTATTTAAATCTTTGCTATAAGTGTCGTACGGCAAGGAAATGACCACTGATAAGACGATAATTGCTGTGAATTTTCTCATTACAGGCTCCTAACTAAACCCAAGTTTATCCAAACCTAACAAACCCTACATAGCATATTGTGAGACAACAGGTTCAAGGTCATACACATACTGGTACACTAAGTCACATTTATTTTTATATGTTTCAATGGTGTAGGCTTCAGGCAACATATCTGACTCTTTTTGGGCATATGTACCCCTGATAATTTTTAAACCACAGTTCCTTTAACCACAAAACCCCACCTCTCTGTGTAAGAAATGGGGTTCATATGACATATGCTGTCCATATGCTTTAAGGATGAAAAAGACCTAATTGTCAAAGTACCAAGGCAAGCCAAAGTTGAATTAACAGCAGGAAAAAGAGGTTCAGATATCAGAAAAGAAACCCGGATGAGAATCGTAAGTTAACCTGTTGATAATAGAAATCTTTCGCGATCATCCCTTTACACAATCAGACTAACTTGTCAAGATCATTATCAAGAATGACACATTGTAGCAGTCGTAAAGCCTTTGCATTTGACATTCGTGCCGGCAATGCTGAGATAATAACGTATCATTCTCAACCTTTTATTCCATGAGGAGCCTCCACCATGACACTCACAAAAGTTCAGATCGTAGCATCGATCCGGAATCAGACCGGTTTGCCCAAGAACAGATCCACAGAAATCGTGGAAACCCTTCTTGAGATAATCAAGAGCACACTGGAATCCGGTGAGGATGTTTTGATCAGTAGGTTTGGAAAGTTCTGTGTGAAGGAAAAAAGGGAACGTAAGGGCAGGAATCCTGCAAGTGGTGGAGATATGATGTTGGCGTCCAGGAAGGTTGTGACTTTTAGGTGTTCAGGGAAATTGAGGGACAGGGTAAATGGGCAATAACCGTTTGGTTTATTCATCTGGAGCTCAATTATCTCTATGATAAGAAAGGAATCTTATGGGATACGATCTGGAAAAGTTGAAAAAATTATCTGACAATAAAGTGCACTTCATGGATTATTAAGAATCAGAATTTATAAAGTGGAAAACGCGTGACAATAATATTCTTAAGTCTTCTCAGGCACCAAAATTCCTAAAAGAAATTCTCATACATAAACAAAAAAAGAGACCACAATTATTTTTCGGGGAGGCGTATGCTGTATCTAAATTAGGTGATACTACTAAAGAGGGTTGGTTCAATTCTTGGGACTGGATATCCTCAAATAAATGGATGACAGGAGAATATAGCAAAGGTAAAGATCCGGTAATAAATGATCTTAAAAAACAATTTTATGAAGATGCGCTTGTCAGATATTTAGAAAGAGAGAAATGGTTAAACCTACTGAAAGTACAGAAAAGTCTATCTCACATACCGGAACCACCAGATCTCTGGTTAGTTGATAAAAACAATAATCACCATTTTATTGAGGTTAAAAGGAATAAGGACAAGCTTAGCGATTCGCAGATATTAGGGCTCGCATTAATAGATGTATGTCTGAACTATCAAGTACATCTTTTATGGTTATATGAAGAAAACAAAAATCCTCCAAACAATTATAAGCTTGAACCATATATTGAAAAATTCAATAGATTCAAAAAAATTATATAAGTCTTTATTAGGAAGTGATCGAACATCAAGAAGATGAAGAAATGCAGAACGTGGAATGGGAAATTAAAGACGATAAACTAATTATTGAGATAGATTTGGCAAAGGATTTCGGACCCTCTAAATCTGGTAAAACAATAACAATCGCCAGTACAAGGGGTAACCAGAAGATCGAGGGTACTGGTGCTATAATCGGTTTGAACGTTTACAAATATCCAGAAAGCGGATAACATCCAAGGTTCAATCAAGTAAATTTATAAAAATAGGGGATTGACCTTCATCATCCCCTATCCTTTCCTTATATTTCGAGTGAAAACGAAACACTCTACAGAACCCACCAGACCTTTTTAAGGGTCACTCTTAATAATCTCCCCATCCGACATCGTCCAGGCCAGTTCTGCGTAATGAGCGATCTTCTCAATATCATGCTCCTTTTGTTTCCCATTCCAAATCCGTAAAGAATACCGCAGAATATTCCAGACACAAATAAGTGGATTCCGGGTGATGGACATCAGGTCAAATCCACCAGACTCACCTGAATTATTAACCCCGTATTTCTCAATAGTTCTTTCTTTAATATATTTTTCCATGTGTTGAGCAAATTTTTTCCAATTTTCAACTCTGTCTTCCATATTTAAAACCTCCTTTATTAATACTACTCTTGTATTCTATATTTGAACCAGAAAAAGATCATAACTCCTGTTGATGATATTGCGAGCGTATTCCCGAAGATAAAGACAAAGTCCCTGACATAAATAGAATACACCATCAACAACATCAGACCGAGCATCAACGTCGCAAGATATATGAAGCTCAAATCTCCTGAACTCTTTGTCCTATATGTTTTAACAATCTGAGGAATCGCACTTGCGCATAATATCAACGAGCCTGCAGTTCCCAGTATTTCAAATATCAAAGACGTTTTCATTTATTCCTTTCTCCAATCAACATTTAAGGATACGGTTCTTCCACTTCACGCTCAATCACAGCCAAAGGAAACTCATTCCAATTTTCATCCTTCTTTGACGTATTCCAGGTCATCAATAGATATTCCTGAGCATCCGGTTTTAAATCATCAAAGTAAATCTCAACCGTTTTGGTCATTTTATTACCCTCCCGTTTATTCCAAGTATTCACTGACCAGCGAATATTCAAAATCATTTATCACCAGATCGGCGTTATATTTTTCCAGATCCTTTCTAAGCATCACCGGACTCGTTACAATCTCGGCACGATAAAGTTTTATATGATTTTGAATATTCGCTGGTCAGTGAA
>PVMK01136463.1_pt1 | contig 10431 bp, 8 predicted proteins | sample 1853481 | NCBI WGS metagenome assembly PVMK01 (sample SAMN08533507, study PRJNA380276) | Marine sediment metagenome, whole genome shotgun sequencing project. | reverse complement strand
GCCTCGCGTATCAAGGATCTGCGCACAAATGTAGAGACCAGTAACACCCAGGCGGTGTTGGACGGGGACATCGACCAGTTTATCGAGGCATCATTGAAACGCGGACTATAGGAATCCCTGAATAAGGTCATCCCCGCGCAGGCGGGGGTCCATAACTGACTAATTTTTAGAAGTTCCGGAACGCCGCCTTTGCGGGAATGATGAAATCCGGCTTAATCAGAGGTTCCCCAGGCTAACGCCCCCTATCAGGTGAGAGAGTATGAGTGAACGGCACGAAAGCAAGTTAGACGAGAATAAGCTGATCGCCGAGCGACGCGGCAAATTGGCGGAGTTGCGCAACAAGCGCAATCCTTTCCCCAATGATTTTAGGCGCACGGCGATGGCCGACCACTTGCAGCGCGAGTACGGAGACTCCTCCAAGGAGGAGTTGGAACAGGCCAATCGCATCTACGCGGTAGCCGGGAGGTTGATCCGTAATCGCGGCGCTTTCCTGCTGATCCAGGACGGTGCCGACCAGATCCAGCTGTACGTCAATCGCAAGGGGCTGGATGAGGCTACCCTGGCGGAGATCAAGAGCTGGGACCTGGGGGATATTATTGGCGCCAGCGGGCCGATTCACAAATCGGGCAAGGGCGACCTGTACATCAATATGGAACAGGCGCGCCTGTTGACCAAAGCCCTGCGCCCCCTGCCCGATAAGTACCATGGCCTGGCGGACCGGGAGCTGCGCTACCGCCAGCGCTATGTGGACCTTATCGTCAGTCCCGAGTCGCGGCAGGTGTTCCGCACGCGCTCCAGGATCATTGAGTTTATCCGCGATTACATGAGCGGCCTGGACTTCATGGAAGTGGAGACGCCGATGATGCAGGTCATTCCCGGTGGTGCGGCGGCCAAGCCATTCGTTACCCACCACAATGCCCTGGGTATGGATATGTACCTGCGTATCGCGCCGGAGCTGTACCTGAAGCGCTTGGTGGTGGGCGGTTTCGAGCGCGTGTTCGAAATCAACCGCAGCTTTCGCAATGAGGGGCTCTCTACCCGGCACAATCCCGAGTTCACCATGCTGGAGTACTACTGGGCCTACGCGGATTACGAGGATGCGATGAACCTCACCGAAGACATGTTGCGCAAACTGACCGAGACGGTGCTGGGTGGCACCTCGGTCGAATATCAGGGCAGCACCTATGATTTTTCCCAGCCGTTCGCGCGTATCACGGTATTCGATTCCATTGTGCATTACAACGCGGATATTACGGCGCAACAACTGATGGATAATGGCGCGGCGCGGGAGCTCGCCAGGAATCTTGGCATTGCGCTCAAGGATAGCTGGGGCCTGGGGAAAGTGCAGATCGAAATATTTGAGAAAACCGTGGAGCATCTGCTGGATCAGCCCACGTTCATCACGGCTTATCCGACGGAGGTCTCGCCTCTGGCGCGGCGCAATGACCATGACCCTTTTGTCACGGACCGTTTTGAGTTTTTTGTCGGCGGCCGGGAACTGGCCAATGGCTTTTCCGAGTTGAACGATGCGGAGGATCAGGCCGAGCGCTTTCTGGCCCAGGTGGCGGAGAAAGACGCGGGAGACGAGGAGGCCATGCACTACGATCATGATTATATCCGCGCCCTGGAGTACGGCTTACCGCCGACCGCGGGCGAGGGCATTGGCATCGATCGCCTGGTTATGTTGTTTACCGATTCGGCATCTATTCGCGATGTACTGCTGTTCCCCCATATGCGACCCGAGTAAGTACCTGGATGCAGGCATTGTCGGGGGTTTGGTGCGCATTGCGCACCGAATGCGCTACACTCGCTGTTTAACCGACTAGCGTGAGGGTGTAGCTTTGCATGCGATCCGATTGCCTTCCCTGGCTGTAGCAGGCCTGGCTCTGCTATTGCAGGCCTGCACGAGCACGCCGCAGGTAGGGGAAGAAGCGGTGGCGCAGCCCGCCACCGACCCACAGGAAGTGCCAGAGCTGACCCTCAACCTGCCGCAGCAGCAGGAAGACTGCACCTGTGTGCCAGAGAATCCGGCGGACTACACATTTCTTGACAAGGGTTTCACCGCTCTGGTCGGTGGGGATCACATCGAGGCAGTGCAGTATTTTCAGCGCTATCAACGCCTGGAGTCATCGCCCCGGGCGGACTGGGAGGCCGGAATAGCGATCGCTTATGACAGCATCTTGCCGCACAGCCCTTTTTACGACCCGCAAGCGGCGCGCAAATCCTACAATCGCCTGAAAGGCCAGCAGGTCGAGGGAACGCCGGTGCATGAAAAGGTGTTGATTATGCGTGACTCCCTGCAGATCTTCATGACCATGAGGAGGCATATTAACCGCCTGAACAATGACAACGCTGTTCTCAAGGAGGAAGTGGCGAAGCGCGAGGAAGCGCTCAAGCGCCTGCGCGAGCTAGCTCTGGGTCAGAAGGGAGCAGTACAGTAAAAGTCGAGCCGGCTCCCATTTCACTCTGTACGCCGATACTGCCTCCCATAAGCTCGCAATAATTCCGGCAAATAGCCAGCCCCAGCCCGGTACCGCCATAATTGGCGCTGGTGGATGAGTTGGCCTGCACGAAAGCCTCGAACACCCGGGACTGTTGCGCCTCATCCATGCCTATGCCGGTATCGCGCACTGAAAACTCTACCCAGCCGGGCCGCTCGGGAATCTTCCGGGCGAACACGCTGATATAGCCCTGCTGGGTAAACTTACAGGCGTTGCTCAACAGGTTAGTGAAAATCTGCCGGAACTTGGCGGCATCGTTAAACATCGTCGTCAGTTCATCCAGGTCAGACAGTTGCAGCTCATTATTTTTTTCACGCACCAAGGGAGCGAGAGATTCACAGACCTGGGCGATGATTTCCTCGGGCTGGAATGTCTCGCAGTGCAGGTACATCTTGCCCGTCTCTATCTTGGAAAGATCCAGAATGTCGTTGATCAGGCTTAGCAACTGTCGCCCGGATCTGATGATCTTCTCCAGGTCCTGGCGAACCTGTGGGCGGTTCACTTCGCCCTCGTCGCCCATTTCGTCATGCAGCATTTCGCTGTAGCCGATGATGGCGTTCAGGGGCGTACGCAGTTCATGACTGACATTGGCCAGGAAGATACTCTTGGCGTCGTTGGCCTCATCGGCGGCGTCCTTTGCCTTGCGTACGTCGTAGATGGCGTTGCGCAGCTTGTCGGACATGTCATTGAAGGCGTCCGCCAGGTCGCCCAGCTCCCCGCTGTCGTTCATGTTGTCTATGCGGTAGTTGAGGTCGCCACTGCCGATCCGCTCGGTGCCGGTTTTCAGGCGTTTCAGCGATGTATTGGTATAACGCACCAGGAAGAAACCCAGGGTGGCCGTGAGAAAACGCGACGCCAGAAAGCCAATCACCGTAATACGGTCGGTGAGGGAGATGGTGCGGTCGATAATTGCGGCCCGTTGCACGGCGATAAATGACTGGCGTTGCTCCAATTCCTTCAGTCGTTGACTGGCCGCCAGATAGGGCAGGGGATCATCCATGTCCATGTTGAAGTTCGGGTCGTTGTAGCCGCGGTAAAAATCCAGCCAGCCCTGCAGCAGGTGGCTGCTGCTGTTCCACAATTTTTTATAATGCAGTTCGGTAATACCATGGCTGAGCTTACCCAGTTTCTGGATCTTGCCGATAATGGTGACTATGGCGTCCTCGGCCTGCTGTAATTCTGCCTCGTCCAGTCGGTCTTCGGTGGTGTCGCGCAATGTGGCGAGCACCAGAATCTGCTGGCGTTGATCCTCCAGTAGTCGCTCTACCTCGGTGGTCAGCTGTGTCGCGCTTACCGAGTCGCGATAGGCCGCCATACTCTGGTTCCTGGCATAACTACCCCAGAAATGGGTGCCCACATTAATCGCAAACAGGATCAGGATAGTGATCAGCGACAGGGTGAGTCGGCGACGTAAACTCATGCGCGGGTGAGTTTCTCTATTTTTATAAGTAGTCCCGGGAAATCCACTGGTTTGGTCGCATAGTCGTCGCAGCCGGCCTCCAGGGCGTTGAGACGATCCGCCTCACTGGCGTGGGCGGTGAGGGCGATGATGGGAATGTGGCTGATGCGTTCATCTTGCCGTGCCTGGCGACTGGCGGCCCAACCGTCCAGAACCGGAAGATTCATGTCCATCAGTACCACACTGGGCTGCTCACTGAGCATCAGGTTCAGCGCCTGCTGGCCATTGCCCGCTGAAATGACCTCCAGGCCCGCACGATTGAGTCGCCGCACCAGCATATCCCGGTTCAGCTCGTTGTCTTCCACCAGCAGGATGGGCCCGGTATTGGTCATGCGGCTCCCTCCTGCACCCGATGAACGACAATGGACTCGTCGATGCCCTTGACCTTGACTTCCTGGCTATCGCCGAACTGGAACTCGCCTTGCAGGCTGCGCAGGGTACTGTCGGAAATCAGGATCTCGCCGCCCGCGGTGAGCTCCTCGATGCGCGATGTCACGTTCATGGGGTGACCCACGAAGCCGTACTTGCTACGTCGTTCGGAGCCGATATTGCCGGCGATGACGTCCCCGGTATTGAGGCCTATGCCGGTTTTAATTGCCGGTAAGCCCTCCGCTTCATTGAGGGCGTTGATGCCGGACATGGCCGCCTGCATGGCCAGGGCACAGTTGAGCGCGCGGTCCGCATCGTCATCGCCACGTTTTGGGGCGCCAAACACGGCGAGAATGGCATCGCCAATGAACTCGTCGATAGTGCCCTGGTGCGCCATGATGATGTCGGTCATAGCACCCAGGTAGCGGTTGAGCATGGTCACCACCTGGGCCGGGGCCAATTTTTCACTGAGGGTGGTAAAGCCCCGTATATCAGACATCAATATGGTCACCTTGCGCAGGTCGCCACCCAGTTCCAGGCCCTCGGGGCGTTCCAGGATATCGGTGACAATCTCATCGGACAGGTAGCGCCCGAAGGTCGCACGGATGAACTTTTCGTTACGCTCCAGTTGCTGGCGATACTGCTGCTCCCTGTCGTGCCAGCGTTTGCGCTCGATTCCCGCCTTGATGCGGGCCTGCAACAGCACCGGGTTGAATGGTTTGAATAAATAGTCGTCGGCTCCGGCTTCAATGCATTCGATAATGCCGTCCATGTCCTGGCTGCCGGAGATGATGATGACCGGGGTGGCGCGCCACTCGGGGTGCTCCTTGATACGGCGCAATACCTCGCGCCCGTCCATTCCCGGCATTAACAGGTCCAGCAATACCACGTCCACATCGCTCTGCTGCAGGGCGTTCAGAGCCTCTTCCCCGCTGGCCGCGGTGACGACAAAGTGCCCCATGCGGGACAGGTTCCTGGCAAGCAGTTCCCGGTTCTCCTGCAGATCGTCCACTGCCAGGATAAAGCCCGGTTCAGACTGAATCCTCTGCTGCTGTGGCGGGGTCTGCGCGCTTTCCCCGCCATTCCCGGTATGGGCAGTATGGGCGGTGTGCACGGCCTCCAGTAGTTGTGACAGGGTTTCGTCCAGTGCGGGCTGTTGTGGGCCGATATCTTCTCGCAGCATTTCCGCATAGCCGCGGATGGCGGCCAGAGCGTTCATCAGGTCGTGGGTGTTGTTTCTCTGAGTCGCGTCCTCCAGCATCCGCTGCAGACGGTTGGCGCCTTCAAACAGCCGGGAGAAATCCTCCAGGGCTTCGCTGTCCAGCTCGGCCTGTCGGCCACTGAACAGCTCGCGCACCTGGGTAATGGCGCGCAGCAGGTGGTCGCCCCATGCGGTGTCGGCCTGGCGGGTGCTCGTGGTCACGGTTATCCTTATATTTTTTGTCAGCATTAGGTGGCTGTCCGAGAATAGGAACCTACTGCGGAAAATCCATTTTGGCCAGATTTTCCGATCATTTTCGTTAAATAGAGCCCGCTATTCGCCTCAAATGATCGAAAAATCTGACTCAAAATGGCTTTCCCTCGTTACGGCCCCTATTCCCGGACAGCCACCTAGAGTATAACTAGCTGCGTGGGACTGTGGAATCGCGGATTTTGTCGATTAAATCAACAGAAGCGGTGCAAAATTGATTTCAAAGGTGCGTTTTGGCAAAACTTTGGGTTACTATTCCGTCGTGGCTTTATGGATTAGGCTTAAAAGGGGTCAGGTGCGTTGATGTTGCAGCAAGTAGAAATATTTCAGGGTCTTTCACCGGAAGAGTTGGAAACGTTGGCGGCGACCAGTACAAGTCGCTCGTTTCCCAAGAATACGGTGGTCATTCACGAAAACGATCCGGCGGATTCGCTGTTTGTGATCGAGAGCGGTAAGGTCAAAGTGTACTGCAGCGACAAGAACGGCAAGGAATTCATCATGAATACCCAGGGAGTGGGGGATTACTTTGGTGAACTGGCCCTGTTGGATGACTCTACCCGTTCCGCATCCGTGCGCACGGTGGAGAAGTCCAGCTTCTGTATCATCTACAAGGAAGACTTCAACCGGGTGCTGGACGAGCACCCCAATATCGGCCGCCAACTGGTTCGCAACCTGGCCCAGCGAGTCCGCAAGCTGACGGCGGATGTGAAGAGCCTGGCCTTGCAGGACGTCTACGGTCGTGTGGCCAACGTGTTGATGGACCTCTCTGAGGAGCGCGGCGACGGCACGCTTTATATCCCGGAGAAGCTCACCCAGCAGGATATCGCCGATCGGGTGGGGGCATCGCGTGAGATGGTGGCGCGGATTCTCAAGGATCTCACTATCGGTGAGTACATCCGCTTTGAAGGGCGGCATATCATTATCAATACCCGGTTGCCGGCCAAGTATTGACCGGCTGCAAGTTCGGTTCCCGCACGGTAGCTACAGCAGCAGACCCGCAGCTACAGGCCGGACACACCCCATTCGGTTGGAACCCCAAGCCCTTATGGGGTGTGTCCGGCCTGTATCTGCTCTATCGAGTTTGTGTCGAACCCTCCGTAATAATCGGAACAATCGAGTCTGACCCTTTTGGTTTAGGTAGCTGCTTCCGGGAGTTTTTTGCCTTGTAAAGGCGTGGGGTTCCAACTGAACAAGGCAAAAAACTCCCGGGAGCAGCGGAACGTACCTACTTTCACCTCAAGTAATTGCCATTCGGGACAGAAACTACGGTACAGATCTAATCGGCGACCTTGTTAACCGTCATGCCCAATCGCCCACTGGCTAATCTGGCTTCCACTTCATCTCCTACGGATACCCTGCTCGCATCGGTAAGCACCTTGCCGTGGCTATCAGTCACAATGGCATAACCACGCTGCAAAGTACCCAGGGGGCTGAGGGAATCCAGCATCTGGGCCAGGTGGGCCAGGCGGCTGCCGGCCTGCTGTAAGCGCTGCTGCATGGCGGCCTCCAGGCGCTGTTGTAATTGGTGGGTGTCACGCCGCAGCTGTTGCAGGCGCGGCAGAGGTGATTGGGCGTGGAGGCGGCTCTCCAGCAGTGCCAGTTCACCGCGGCGGCGCTGCAGCAGGTTTTTCTGGGCCAGTACCAGGCGTTGTTCCAGGTCATCCAGGCGCTGGGCCTGTTCCCGCAGTTGCGCCCCGGGGTGTTTGAGGCGCCGCCGCAGGTGATTCAACTCGGTGGCCGCATCCCCAAGCTTGCGCCGGATCAGGCGCACCAGGTTGGTTTCAATCGCTTGCAGGCGCTGTTGCCATTCACGCTGGTCGGGGCTAAGCAGTTCCGCCGCGGCCGAGGGCGTAGCGGCGCGATGATCGGCCACCATATCAGCTATGCTGAAATCCACCTCGTGCCCCACCGCGCTCACCACCGGCAGCTCGCTGGCGGCGATGGCCCGCGCCACGATTTCTTCGTTGAAGGCCCACAGGTCTTCCAGGGAGCCCCCGCCACGGCCAACGATCAGCGCGTCCAGTTGTATTTTGCCTTCCCGCTGCCAGCGATTGGCCCGCTCGATAGCACTGGCGATCTGTGCGGCGGCATCGTCACCCTGTACCGCGACCGGCAACAGGGATACGGCAATGGCGGGGCAGCGGCGGCGCAGTACGGTGAGAATGTCGTGGATGGCCGCGCCAGTAGGGGAGGTGATGACGCCCAGCTGCGACACGCTGGCAGGCAGGGGCTTCTTGTTTTTCGGGTCAAACAGGCCCTCGGCCAGTAATTTGGCCTTGAGTTTCTCGAAGGCGGCCTGCAGGGCCCCGGCGCCGGCGTGCTCCAGATGCTCCACGATCAGTTGGAACTCGCCGCGGCCCTCGTACAGGGACACCCGACAGCGCAAGCGTATGGCATCGCCATTTTCCGGTGTGAACGTTACCCGTTGATTGCGGTTGCGGAACATCGCGCAGCGCACCTGGGCACTGCCGTCCTTGAGAGAAAAATACCAGTGCCCGGAGGAGGGGGCGGCGAAGTTGCTGATCTCACCCTCCACCCAGACAAAGTCAAAATGGCTCTCCAGCAGTGTCCTGGCCTGGCGGTTAAGCTGGCTGACGCTCAGGGCGGGTGGTGGATTAGCGGTGGTAAACGGGTTGGACAAGATACCTTCCAGTTGGAACTTTTGTTTAGTCAAGCGGCCTGTTGAAAATCCCTCAGGCGAGTGCGAGACACCAACAGTAGGCGCTTTTAGGCGAGGCGAAAACACCTCGTGCGCGAGCCCGGCGAAAAGCAGAGTGTACACGATAGTACATGAGCATTTGAGCCGGGCGCGCACGAGGTGTTTTCAACGCCGTATTGTGCCGGCTGAGGGATTTTCAGCAGGTTGCTGGTGTAGTGCATCGATAATTGTGATGCACTACACAAAGACTTATAATTACCGGTTTTACTCAGCTTGTTTAACTTACCTCGCCAGCCGGAGACAGCCCCTATGTTGCGTATCGCTCAGGAAGCCCTTACTTTTGACGATGTCCTGTTGACGCCCGGGTATTCAGAGATAATCGCTACGGATGTGTCGCTGCGCACGCGGCTGACCCGCGAGATCGGGCTGAATATCCCCCTGGTGTCCGCCGCGATGGACACGGTTACCGAGTGGCGCCTGGCCATCGCCATGGCCCAGGAGGGCGGAATTGGCATTCTGCACAAGAGTATGACCATTGCCGAACAGGCCGAGCAGGTGCGCAAGGTCAAGAAGTTTGAAAGCGGTGTGGTCAAGGATCCCATTACCATCCAGCAGTCCGCTACTGTGGCCGAGCTGAAAGAACTGACCAATGCCCATGGTATTTCCGGGGTGCCGGTACTGGACGGCCAGGATCTGGTGGGTATTGTTACCCGGCGCGACCTGCGTTTTGAATCCAATCCCCAGCGGCTGGTCTCCGCCATCATGACGCCGCGAGACCAGCTGGTTACTGTCAGGGAGGGCGCCGGCTCGGAAGAGGTGCAGGGCCTGTTGCATCGGCACCGCATCGAGAAAATCCTGGTAGTGAACGACGCTTTCGACCTGTGCGGCATGATTACAGTCAAGGATTTTGACAAGGCCGAGAGCTTCCCCGACGCCTGCAAGGACTCTGCGGGTCAGTTGCGGGTGGGCGCCTCGGTGGGCACCAGTCCTGAAACAGACGACAGGGTGGCAGCCCTGATCGACGCCGGTGTGGACGTGCTGGTAGTCGACACCGCCCACGGTCACTCCCGCAATGTGATTGAGCGGGTGAAGATGATCAAGGCGGATTACCCCGCGATGCAGGTGATTGGCGGCAATATAGCCACCGGCGCCGCGGCGATAGCCCTGGCCGAGGCCGGTGCGGATGGCGTCAAGGTGGGTATCGGTCCCGGCTCCATTTGCACCACGCGTATTGTCACGGGCACCGGGGTGCCGCAGATTACGGCGATAGCCAACGTCACCGAGGCCCTCAAAAGCACCGACATTCCGCTGATCGCCGATGGCGGCATTCGCTTTTCCGGTGATGTCGCCAAGGCTCTGGTGGCCGGTGCGCATTCGATAATGATGGGCAGTATGCTTGCCGGCACAGAGGAGGCACCGGGCGAGGTTGAGTTGTACCAGGGTCGGACCTACAAGGCCCATCGGGGTATGGGCTCTATCGGCGCCATGTCACAGACCCAGGGTTCCTCGGATCGTTATTTCCAGGATGCCAGTAAGGGCGCCGAGAAACTGGTGCCCGAGGGCATCGAGGGGCGCGTACCTTACAAGGGGCCGGTGGCCGCCATCGTTCAGCAATTAATGGGCGGCGTGCGCTCGGCCATGGGCTACACCGGCAGTACCGATATGGAGACCATGCGCACCCGGCCCGAGTTCGTGCGCGTTACCGCTGCGGGCATGTCCGAAAGTCATGTGCACGATGTAACGATCACCAAAGAAGCACCCAATTACCCGGTGAGATAGGGCAGCCGGAAACAATGGCCTGTAGTTGAATGATACGTACCTGGGCAATTTTGTAGCGAGAGTCCCGCTGCACGGTGCGGATGGAGCCACTCTCGGTTAATACCCCATGCCCTCAAGTGGCTCCATCCGCACCGCGCAGCTACTAAGTACCATTCGCCGATAGTTATTTTATTACACAGGAAAAATCATGAGC
>PVMK01117422.1_pt1 | contig 10433 bp, 8 predicted proteins | sample 1853481 | NCBI WGS metagenome assembly PVMK01 (sample SAMN08533507, study PRJNA380276) | Marine sediment metagenome, whole genome shotgun sequencing project. | reverse complement strand
TGAGTCCGGCGTTTTTGGCATGGCGATCAGCTTTCCCACGGTGCCGCGCGGCAAAGCCCGCATCCGCGTGATGATTTCCGCAGCACATGAACGCGATGATCTCGATCAGGGTCTGGAGGTCTTTGCACAGGTTGGGCGCAGACTGGGCGTGATCGTATAAAAAATCAGGCTGTTGTAAAAGAAGATTAAAAGAGAAACCTTAGAAGAGCTGCAATATTAGCAAAAAAAATATTGCAGCTCTTTTCTTATGTGTTATTACTACAAATAGTATCTTGTTTGTCACGGTATCAACTATAATCAGATACCTGTATGTGTTTAATCTAAATCTGGGCTTGCATGATATACCGAAAATGAATCACTACCTGGAGATTTAATACTTATTAACTAGTTAGAGATCCACGATAGTTTAGACCTCACTAAATAATTGGAGGTAAGTGATGGGAAAAGCAGAAACTCAAGGGAAACTTTGGGGTAAGCAGCCCCAAAATTGGGCAATTATGCAAGAACCGTTGCACAGGCCGTTATGGGAAGTAATGTTAGACAAAACGTTAGTAGGTTCAGGAACACGTTTTTTGGATGCCGGTTGTGGTGGTGGTGGTGCCAGCATGTTGGCAGCAGAACGTGGGGCACAAGTCAGTGGATTGGATGCAGCCGAAGGTTTGGTCGCGTTTGCTCGTGAGCGCTTGCCCAATGGAGACTTCCGGGTTGGCGATATTGAAAGTTTATCATTTGATGATAAAGTATTTGATGCTAATTCTGTACAATATGCAGAAAATCGAGTCGCTGCTTTGCATGAGCTTGGCCGAGTTTGTACGCCAGAAGGCCGAATTGTTGCTAGTCTATTCGGTCCCCCAGAAAAAGTAAAATTTAGTTCTATTTTTAAAGCGATTCGCGATGCTATGCCAGAGCAGCCAGCTGGTGGTGGGCCATTTGAGCTTTCCACTCCAGGTAAATTGGAAGAATTATTCGCAGAGGCGGGATTGAAAGTGTTAGAGATTGGTGAAGTCGATTGTCCATTCAACTATCCTGATTTTGAGACGTTTTGGCGAGGTAATGTTTCTGCGGGACCTCTTCAGGGTTTGCTTCAGGTTGTCAACGAAGAGACGCTGAAGGCAGCAGCTAAAAATGCGGTTGAGGAATTCATCCTCGATAATGGAGGGTATCTCATTCAACCAAATTTCTTCAAATACGTGGTGGCAACAACTTATAAAAGCAGTCGAGTCAGCGAGTCGGCGAATCATCGAATCAGCGAGTCAGCGAAATATGAACCAGGGAGGATTTTTTGCTGCGCTCGAAATGACAAGATACGGGCAGGTCTGCCCGGGAGAGGTACTTGCGTGGATATCTACTTCTGATGTAATTATGAATCAACAAAAAGACGGCGGTAGAGGTCGGTTTGCAACAAACCCTCAGGATCACAGCGATTCTTCAACGCACGGAAACGTTCGATGGTGTCAGCGCCTAAAAATTGAGCAGTTTGATAAGGCGTCAACGTGCTATCTTTTGCAAAATAAAATCGTCCACCTGCATTGAGAACAATTTCATCTAGGTCATTCGCTAAAGTCTGCAAACGCTCGCGATTCCTGGAAGTGACCTTGAAATCAAGCGCTAACGAATAACCATCAAGCGCGTGCGTGAGCAGAAAATCATCGGGGCGATGACGTTTGAGTACGACCAAGTAAGATGGCAATCGCCGCCGTTGGGTAAGCTGCAGCATTTCACGGAAAACTTCTGCTGCTTTGTCTGCAGCGACGAAACTTTGATATTGAATCAAGCCACCTGATCCATAAGATTGAATCCAGTGGGGAATATAATCCAGCAAGAAGTGGAAGGCGGCATGAGGCTGACGGAGAATTTTATGATTCCCGAGCAATCGTGAAGCATGGTATTTGCCTGCGTTAACTGCAAGTGTTCCCGGATTATTCATCCAAGGAGCCATCAAACGCCACAAAATAGAGGTTGGTACCAAACCCATCATGGTATCAGGCAAATTTTGATGTTCAAAGCGCAGCGTACTGTGCGGGTTGCTATCTTCATCCGGAGCAAGATCATTGGCAGCATGCATTTGCCCGCGTCCAAGCCCTTTGCCTCGGGCAAGACCATCCAACCAGCCCACGAGATAATCATCGCTGTCTACCCGGGATTCTAATTCGTCGATCATGCCTTCAAGCGTCGGCGCTGTCCAGGCTTCAACCCACAGATCGCCGGAATAAATGCGTTTAAGCTGCAGCGTGATTGACGTAACGACAGCTAACACGCCCAAGCCACCGATGATGCTGTAGAATAAATCACTGCTTTGAGATGGTGAGCAGGTGACTTCGTCACCTGTTGGCAACAAGGCTGTAAATTCCAGAATGTGCTCGCCAAAGGTACCTTGTTGATAATTGTTTTTTCCGTGTACATTCATAGCAAGGCAACCGCCTAAAGTTGGCGCCATGGTCCCAGGCACAACAGCCGGCCACCAGCCATCTTCAAGGGTGTACTGCCAAAGCTGCTGGATGGTCACGCCAGGCTGCGCTTTAATGATTCCTTTGTCTGGATCCCAAGCTAGTATAAGATTCATACGCTGCAAATCGAGCACAATCTGACCAGCATTGAGGGCGGCATCTCCATAGCTGCGCCCGGCACCTCGTAATCCCACAGTTAAGCCATGCTGATGGGCAGTTTCAAAGAGTTGATGTAATTGCTCTGTTTGCGTAGGGCGGTAAAGATAGCTGATATTATGGTGCGCGCCGCCAAACCCGGATAGTGTTGTTAGGCGATTAAGTTCGAGCATTTTGTAAATGTCTCCCTAAATGGAAAGCCTGCGAAAGATGAAGGAGGGTATATGCTGTATCACCATCCCAACCCAACGCCAGCGGGCCGGTGTGAAAACAACTTGCCGTCGGCGCTGCACAGCCCGCCAAATATCAGCAGCAGCTTGATCTGGCGAGATCACCCAAATTGGTTTCTTGACATCTTTGAGCATATCGGTATCGATAACACCAGGCTTAACGGTCAGCACATGTACACCATGGCGAGAAAGGCGGTTGCGCAAAGATTCTAGATATGTACTGAACCCGGCTTTGGAAGTGTGATAAGGCGGGTGCCCCACACGGCCACGTTCACCAGCTATGGATGATATACCCACAATTTGGCCGCAACCAAGTTCGGTAAATAGCGTCGCAGCCGGATTGAGCCAAGCCATTGCGCCCAAGAGATTAACATCGATCACAAATTTATCTTTTTCAAAATTGAATTCATCTGGACCAAGCGGCGGCATCACACCGGCGTTATATATGATCAAATCTATTTGACCGAGATCATTAATAACACCCTGAAAAAGTGCCGGTACCTGATCAAAATTGGTGACATCGTGAGGGTAAGCTAAGGCTACCGTGTCGCCATGTTGTTGATTGATTTCAGCGCAAAGAGTATCCAGATGTGCAGACCGGCGTGCCATGAGTGCGACAACATAGCCTTCTTTTGCTAAACGACGGGCAATGGCAGCACCGATGCCAGAAGATGCACCAACAACAATGGCACGTGGACGGGTACGTAGAGGGAGTTCAGGGGATAGGCGTTGATTTAAAGTCATAATTCTGCCTCTTAATTACCTGGCCGCGGCAATTGCGATCCAGTCTTTGATTTGACGTTTTTCTTGAATGCAAAAGCCTAAATGCTGCAGCGCAACCCTCAATTTTGGAAACTGCTCTTCAAGGATTCCAGAAAGTAGCAATGCACCATCAGAAAGCACCAAATCGCCAAGACCCGTATCCAAAAGACGCAGCAATATGGGCGCTAAAATATTGGACAACACGATAGGTGCTCGCCATATAGGGAAACATCCAGCTTTAATTTTTTCAACCGAACCGACAGCATATGTGCTTTGGTCGGCAACGTTATTGATGATGGCGTTCTCTTCGGCTGCAGCAATCGCATCCGTATCGGTATCCACACCAAAGGCATGTGATGCACCCAGCTTGAGTGCTGCAATCGATAAAATCCCTGATCCACAGCCGACGTCCAAAACAGGCTCATCGACATGCAAATAATCCTCCAGCAATGTCAAACATAGCTGCGTGGTAGGATGCGTGCCGGTACCAAAAGCCATGCCTGGGTCAATACGGATCGGAATGCGAGTTTTATCTGGAATATCAAGCCAGGCTGGGACAACTATGAACTTTTTCCCGATCTTGACGGGGTGGTAGTGCTGCTTCCAAGTTTCGGACCAATTGCGGTTGGCAATGGGCTTGAACTCGGCCGGCGGCAGCGGTTGGATTCTTCCGAGGTAGTAAAGACCACGCTCAATGCGATGACGTGTATGCTCGAGTGTTTCGTCCATGGGGATGTAGCCGCAAACTCGCAATGGCCCTATGGGGTGCCCAATGCCATCAGGGTCCGGAGCTATAGCCGTACTCTCAATAACCACACCGCCGGGCATGTGACGAGCCAAAACATCGGCCACAGCTTCGGCTAATTCACCATTAACGGTTAAGGATATTTCAAGCCAAGATGGTTTTTGTGCCATGTGTGTGAATTAAAAACCTTTGAAACACGAAGTAAAAAATATCAGCATGTGCCAGCTAACAAAAAGCCCCTGGAATAAAATATTCCAGAGGCTTTAATTATAGTACAGGTCTTGCCTAGTAGAGTACATCTTTGAGCCGATCAAAAAATCCGCGCTCTTGGGGGACGACCTCGGTGCCCAAACTGCTACCAAGTTTTTTAAATAGCTCGCGCTGTTCATTGGTCAGGGATTGCGGCACGCTAATATTGACAACCACCAGTTGGTCACCTCGCCCGTTGCTGCGTAAGTGGGGTACACCTTTGCCGCGCATACGGATGACCTTTCCCGGCTGTGTTCCAGAGGGAATCTTAAGGAAGGAATCGCCATCAACGGTAGGGACTTTGACTTCGTCGCCCAATGTTGCTTGAGCAATATTGATATTGAGGTCCAGCAAAATGTCATCATCGCGGCGGCGGAAGTATTTATGAGGGCGAACCTGAATCACTAAATATAAATTTCCTGGAGGGCCATTGTTAATTCCTAATTGCCCTTCCCCGGACATGCGGATTTGCGTACCGGTATCCACACCAGCAGGTATGCTAACAACTTTATTGCGAGTTTTGCGAATTTTAGTACTACCACGACAAGTTAGACAAGGTGTTGTGATTACCTCACCTTTACCCTTACAGGCCGGGCAAGGGGTTACTTGCACCATAGAGCCAAGAATAGTTTGTCGAGATTGGCGCACTTCGCCTTGGCCGTTACAAGTACTGCAACGCGTAGACGTTGTGCCGGGCTTTGCGCCGGAACCTTTACAAATCTCACAAACTTCATCACGCGTGACTTGAATTTCCTTCTCGACGCCAAAAACGGCCTCTTCGAAAGTCAAATGGATGCGGTGTTGCAAATCAGCACCGCGGCGGGGGGCATTGCGAGAACTCCCACGGGTGCTGCGACCAAAACCACCAAATCCAAAACCGAAAAGCTCGTCAAAGATATCGCTAAAATCAGCTGTATTCCAATTGGGTACGCCGCCGGTATTTTCAACACCTGCATGACCGTAACGATTGTAGGCATCACGTTTCTCTTGATCAGAAAGTACTGCGTAAGCTTCGTTAATTTCTTTAAAACGATCCTCGGCACTGGGATCATTATTAACGTCAGGGTGAAATTGGCGCGCCAATTTTCGAAATGCCGATTTGATTTCGTCATTCGAGGCACCCTTTGAGATGCCTAAAGTTTCATAATAGTCGCGTTTAGCCATAGGTAATCCGGCAAATGTCTCGTGTTAAGTATTGTCTTCCATGTTTATAAAAAACCAGGGGGCCAAGAATTTTTTTGTTAATGATTGGATTTTCATAAACCAGGTCTAGGATTAAACCACAGGAAGTAGGGGCTCGAAAGCCCCACTTCCTTATTTAGTGATCTAGGCGTTGCGGAATTCACCATCGACGATCTCTTCATCATCAGAGCCAGATGAATCGTCAGGAGGCGGGTCTTGGGGTTCACCATCTGCACTGAAATCGGGCATACCGTCTTCTTGACCAGGTTGCTGATACATAGATTCGCCAATTTTCTGGATTTCCTCTCCCAGTTCATTTGTGACGCGATTGAGGATATCAGTGTCGGCGTCTTCGTTCTCAAGCACACTGTTGACTTCATCGATCTTAGCCTGAACTTTTTCCTTAACATCCTCGGGGATTTTCTCGCCCAAATCTGTCAGGGTTTTCTCGGCTGAGTAGGCCATATTATCCGCTTTATTGCGAGCTTCAACTTTTTCTTTGCGGCTAAGATCTTCTTCGGCATGTTTTTCTGCATCTTTGCGCATGCTCTCAACTTCGGCATCGCTCAAGCCAGATGAGGCTGTGATGGTGATATTCTGACTGCGACCCGTGGCTTTATCGGATGCAGTAACTTCCAAGATACCGTTGGCATTGATGTCAAAGGTAACCTCAACTTGAGGAACACCACGCGGCGCGGGGGGAAGACCATCGAGAATGAAGCGACCCAAAGTTTTATTATCGGAGGCCATCGGGCGCTCGCCTTGTAGAACATGAATTTCAACCTGAGATTGATTGGCAGCAGCGGTGGAGAATATCTGGCTCTTGCGAGCCGGGATGGTGGTATTGCGCTCAATCAGTGGCGTGGCAACGCTCCCTAATGTTTCAATAGAAAGGGTCAATGGTGTAACATCCAGCAACAAAATATCTTTAACGTCACCACCCAACACACCACCTTGGATGGCGGCGCCCAAGGCAACTACTTCATCGGGGTTAACACCCTTATGCGGCTCTTTTCCAAAGAATTTCTTAACGGCCTCATGCACAGCCGGCATACGAGTCATGCCACCCACCAAGACAACTTCATTGATTTCAGATGCTTTCACACCGGCATCATCAAGCGCTTGCTTGAGAGGGCCTATCGAGCGCTGAATCAAATCGGCAGTTAATTGCTCCAGTTTAGAGCGCGTCAATTTAAACACCATATGTTTGGGACCCGTCGCATCGGCGGTGATATAAGGAAGGTTGATCTCAGTCTGCTGCAAAGTTGAAAGTTCGATCTTTGCTTTTTCGGCAGCTTCCTTCAAACGCTGCAAAGCTTGACGGTCTTGACGCAAGTCTATTCCGTTATCTTTTTTAAATTCATCAGCCAAGAAAGTAATAACGCGATCATCAAAATCATCACCGCCCAAAAAGGTATCACCACTGGTCGATTTAACTTGAAAAACGCCTTCGCCAACATCTAAGATGGAAATGTCGAAGGTACCGCCACCCAAGTCGTAAACTGCGATGGTTTCATTTTGTTTGCGGTCTAAACCGTAGGCCAGCGAAGAAGCTGTTGGTTCATTAATAATGCGCAAAACTTCTAAACCAGCAATCTTGCCGGCATCCTTGGTGGCGGTACGCTGGGCATCATTAAAATAAGCCGGTACGGTAATTACTGCTTGATCGACAGTTTCCCCCAAATAAGCTTCGGCATCTGCTTTGATCTTGGCTAAAATCATGGCCGAAATTTCAGGCGGAGAATATTCTTTGCCGTCTAATTCTACGTGCACATCGCCGTTGGACGATTTGATAATTTCATAAGGCACCATGCTTTTCGTGCGCTGCACTTCAGGATGATCGAACTTTCCTCCCATGAATCGTTTGATCGAAAAGATGGTGTTCTGCGGGTTAACCACAGCCTGGTTGCGGGCCGGTCGGCCAACCAACCGCTCGTGATTTTTATTTACCGCGACAACCGACGGCACCAAGCGTTCGCCCTCAGCAGAGGGGATGATGACGGGTTCACCGCCTTCAACGACAGCGGCAGCCGAGTTTGTTGTACCTAAGTCAATGCCAATAATCTTTCCCATAATATGTTCCTCCAAAATCTTTATTCACAATTAATTAATTTGTATTCCAAAATATCTATGCTGCGATTCTAACCATAGCCGGACGTAAAACGCGTTCGCCAATCATATAGCCGCGCTGTACAACTTCGATAATATGGTCGCTCTCGTGCTCATCGCTCTCGGATTGCATAATCGCTTCGTGCAAGTTAGGGTTAAAAATCTCACCTGCGGGATCCATAGGGGTCACGCCCTCGGCTTCCAATACATTTAACATTTTGCGATAGATTAATTCAACACCTTCAGCCCAAAGCGCACCATTTTCATCTTGCGGACGGTTTTTCAAGGCGCGTTCCAAATCATCAATAGCGGGCAAATACCTTTTGAGAATATCGCCGGCAATATTTTTTCGATTTTGGATGCGATCGCGCTCAACACGTTTGCGGTAATTAGTGAGTTCAGCACGGGCGCGCTGCCAACCATCTAAATACTCGGCTGTTTTGGCTTTATATTCGTCCAGAGAAGACTGTAATTCAGCGATCTGCTCGGACGAGAGATCAAGTTTGATTTCGGGGCTATCATCCTCGAGGGAATCCGGCACGCCATTTTTTTCTTCAGGAAGATCACCTTCTTCAAGGATCACTTCGTCTTGAACTTTTGCCTGCTTTTTTTTCTTACTCATAATCTCGTGGTAAACCTTTCTTCGGATAATGTCTCACCAACCAAATTGCCGAGCAAATTGCCAACAAATTGGATTGTGGAAATAGTGTTCGCGTAGGGCATGCGAGTGGGGCCAAGTACACCCAATACGCCGGTTGCAACGCCAGGGATACCGTAACGTGAGAGAACGACGGCACACTCGCTTAGATCTTCCCAAGTACCATCGCCGCCAATTAATACATGTATGCCGACAGAATCTGAGGCCAACACGGTTTGCGAAAGCAAACCTTCAAGTTGGGTGCGCTCTTCCCAAAAGCGCAACGCCCGGGCGGCAACACCTGGTTCTGCAAATTCCGGTTCGGCAAGCACATTGGCAAGGCCATCTCTGTAAATATCACCAGCCAAGATATCATCGGTGCGCTGCATTTCAGCAACCACCAATTTGAGTAAATCGTGTTTTAACACATCTTGAGTCTGATGCTGTAGGGCTGCAATTTCACCTGTGTTTTTGCTGCGGCCTGTGAGGTTAATCCAGTTGGCAACCAAGCTCAAATTTTCTTGAGATACCGCCTCAGCCAATTTCAACATTTGCTGCCGTACTTCGCCGCCATCTAAGACCATCACCATTAAGACCTGGCGACCGCGTGTGGCAATCAACTCCAGGTGTTTTAGACAAGCATGCTCAGGGTGCAACGCTGTTACCAGCGATGCCCCGCGCGATTGGCGGGCTAAAATGGATGCGGCCAGCCGCATCCATTGTTTAATATCATGCCGAGCTTGATAAAACTGATGCTGGATGGTGCGCTGTATTTCCGAAGGCAGATCTGTATGCCCGATCAATTGACTGACAAAATAACGGTATCCATCCTCTGTAGGGATGCGCCCCGCAGAGGTGTGAGGCTGCACCAGGTATTGCATCTCGGTAAGCGCGGCCATTTCATTGCGTACTGTAGCTGAACTGAAATCTAATTGGTAGGCATCTACCAATCGTTTTGAGCTGACCGGTTGCACATGGTCTACATATTCATGGATCGTCAGCGCCAAGATCAATTTTTGACGTTCTGTCAGTTGATTCATAACTTTGCTTCATTTATTAGCACTCTCAAGGCAAGAGTGCTAATATTACGCTAATTATGATACCATGTGGGCATACGTGCGTCAAGAAATGGAGCTTGTGGGGCGTGAGTTCTTATATGATGTTAACAAAACCTACCCAAACCGATTGAAACACGAGTTGATGTTGATAAAAAGTGTGAAACCTGTGGTGTGCAAATAGCAACCTTGTTCTGCAACAAGAAAGTGAGTGAGAAATAGCGAACGAGCGCTGTGGGAGAAACAGTCAATGAGCAAACAACAGAATCAATACAAGCTGATGATCCCGTTACCATATCAACACCTACACCCCAATTTAATCAGCGGCAACAGCCTCGCCGCGTTTGACGCCCCATATGAGCACCAACGCCACACTCATGAAAATAGGCGCTACCAGCATAACCATATTGTAGTTGTTATCCGTTGCCTGGATAATAGCGCCATTTAAAGTCGGTCCGACAATGGCTGACAACGTTGAGAACAAATAAAATAACCCGGTAAATGTGCCCAGGCGCGCTGCTGTGGTCATATCAACAACCATGGGAAGCGAGTTGATATTGATCAACGCCCAGGCCGCTCCAGCCAACATCAAGAAAATGCTGATGACAAGCAAGTCCCCCAGCACAGGCAGGGATGTCAGCAAGGTGCTCAGTGTACTGGCCGGGATGAAGAACATCGCCAACATCAAAGCCCCCATGATAATAATACCCATCGAGATCGTCTTTCGCCGGCCAATCTTACTGCCAATAAAGCCTGAAGGCAGCGCAAAGAGCACAAAGATCAAAGACAGATGACCCAGCAAACGGGCACCATCGGCTTCGGGCAAGCCCAGGTGGTTTCTAGCATAAAGGGTAAAGAAAG
>PVMK01114923.1_pt1 | contig 10433 bp, 12 predicted proteins | sample 1853481 | NCBI WGS metagenome assembly PVMK01 (sample SAMN08533507, study PRJNA380276) | Marine sediment metagenome, whole genome shotgun sequencing project. | reverse complement strand
TCGCCGTTTTTTTGCGACTCAATAAAGCTTCTTATTCAATCAGTTACCGCTCATCCAGGCGGCGAGGCCCGTACTCAGAACAAACTAAAGTATGCCTTCGTCGCTCAAGTTCGGCCAATCATCAACTATACTTGGGGTCATCGGCGCCCAATAGGCGCTGTGGCGCCCGTTCAGGCGCTCAAAAAATAACATGAGGGGAGAAAAATGAAGAAGATTCTAATAGCGCTGGCTACAGGCAGCCTGGTCATTGCGGCCGGTTGCAGCAACGGCGTCGCGCAGGACGAAGAAAAAGCATCTGAACCTACCGTACCCGTTGAGTTATATACCTGCAAATACAACGAGGGTATGGGGCCGGCCGATCTCGATGCCGCCACAGACAAGTGGAACGCCTGGGCCGATGAGCGAGGACTGAACGATTACACGGCATGGACATTAACAAAGTTCTATTCTGGTGCCGAACAGGAGTTCGACGTCATCTGGCTCGGCGTCTCGCCGACTGCAAAGGCAATGGGGGCTGCACAGGATGATTATCTTGCAAATGGCACCGAGATAGAGGCGGGGTTTGCCAAGGTTCTCACCTGCGACGCCCACGTAAATTTCGCAGCGGTGGAATTCAAGGCGCCACCGGAGCGTGAAGATCCCTCGGATAATATCGTTATTTCTTTCTCGGACTGTAATATCGCCGAAGGCAAGAGCTTTGGCGATGACGTCGCACCGGCAATCCGTGCCTGGGCCGAGTATCGGACGGAGACCGGATCGGAAGCCGGGCGTTGGGTGTTATTCCCCGCGTATGGCGGCGGCGGCGAGGAGTTCGACTACAAGTCGGTAACCGCTCACGAGAACCACGAGGCAAAGGGCGCCGACTGGGATACATACAGCGCGGGCGGGTATAAAAAAGCCAGGGAGCTTTTCCGTGGTGTGGGCAATTGTGATTCCTCGCGTGTATACAACGCGACAAACCGACGCAGGGCGGTTGAGGAAGAAGAATAAGAGCGAAAAGCTCAGATTCGAAAAAGCGGCGGGCCTGGCTCGCCGCTTTTTTGTGACTCAAAATAAGAAAGGCCGCCAGTGGCGGCCTTCCGTGAGATTGATATCTCGAAAATTGAATCTTAAAAAGAATAATGCTCCATCATCCTCACCAGACCCAAAGTTTTCGCAAATATCGTATTACACTCACTAGACATTGGATCACCTCCTTTTCGTTATTTGCCCGTAGGCAAGTATCTTATCAATCCAACAAAAAGCCAAGATATGCATTTTCTATGCCGGCAGGCACAGCCAGTGCAATGTCACCGGCCTGAAGCGCTTGTACAATCCCCGGAACGATTTGTCTTCCTTCAGGAGCTCCGGCACCTCTAATGAAGGTTCCTCTAGAGTTTTACGTTCGTGACGACGTTGTCCTGATCAGCCAAGAGCTGCTCGGTAAAGTGCTGTGCACCAAGATAAATGGCCAGATAGCCAAGGCCATCATTACGGAGACGGAAGCCTATGCCGGCATTGAAGACAAGGCGAGCCACGCCTACGGAGGTCGAAGAACAAAACGAACCGAACCGATGTATAGGCGGGGAGGTACGGCATACATCTACCTATGTTACGGCATCCACCATTTGTTCAACGTTGTCACGAACATAGCCGGCACGCCTCACGCAGTATTAATAAGAGCCGGGAAGCCGCTCGAAAGTTCTGACGTAATGCGGAAAAGACGCAAGAAAGAACGCATAGACAAAACATTGCTCGCGGGCCCAGGTTCCCTTGCACAGGCGCTCGGAATCACGACGAATCTCACCGGGACGAGCCTGCTTGGAAACAGGATCTGGATCGAAGATCAGCGGATCCCCTTAGATGCCGTGGCCGTCATAGCTGGGCCGAGGATTGGCGTAAATTACGCCGCCGAGGATGCCAAAAGGGCCTACAGATTCAGAGTCGATATTGACAACCCGTCCCACATAACTCGTTAGGGTACAATGCGCCTCCGCAATCGCACGCGCCCGTAGCTCAGCTGGATAGAGTACCTGGCTTCGAACCAGGTGGTCGGGAGTTCGAATCTCTCCGGGCGCGCCACTAAATAAAAGAGGGATCTGAACCCTTTCTTTAACCACTGTGCGAAGGGATGAGGATCAGACCTTCTCCGATGGCAACTTGCTCAACTGAACTCAACTGACCCGAAGTGTCGCCTGACATAGCGGCCACCGCATTCTGCACACCGATCTCTGGGTTCCCAGACTCGATCCAGTTCTTCAAATTGAGCGTCCATGTCCTCATCGATGTATGGAAACATGGTTCCACAACAGGTACACGTTGACATCTGACACGCAAGGGCAATATCTGCCCCGCTTGACTGTCCTACGCTCTCCACTCCGTGTTTACATTTCGTCATTTGAAATAGGTCTCCGTGGTCTTGTCCTTGTACCCTCACGTAGGGCACATACCGCAGCTGCCTCATAGTTATTCTACACCCGTTGCAGGTATTCCACGGCCACCGGCCACCGCGCCACACAAGCCGCCATTTCATTAATCTCCCGAACATCCCAAGCCTCCTCATCAACCAGCAGGACCTCGACGTAGATTTCGGTGAGCATGGCCTGCTCGTGGAGCTGTTGCGCGTGGCAGATTTAGGCTATTTGCGCAGAAACCAGCAATTCACTGGCGAGCAGAAGGGGAAGGGGAAGATTGGAACGGACAGGCTCATTCCAGGGGGCAGAGTATGTCGGATTGTGCCGAACCCCGCCCGCTCCAAGTAGAGCATGATGATCCCCTGTTTTAGGATGGATTCAAATTCGTACATCTACCTATGGATGGGTGTGATGACCCAGACCCGACCGTACAGACACTGTCAGAATTACTCTCGCCTTAATGGCGACTCTCGCCCGGGAAGCGGCCATTGAGCTGATAGGATGACGACAGGCTGCTTTCGACCCCAGTGTTTTTGCCCCCGAACGCAGACGTCGGGGTGATACGATGGTGAAAGGCCGGTAGCGACCCAAAGCGGTTCCCAGTTAAAGACGATACTTGCTCGTAAGACGTCGGCTGCAACATGGCCAACCCGTAACCCATAAGGCAGCTCATGAAACGACCGACAATAAGAACAGCGGCCGGCACTCCAAACTGACTGGATCGAATGTCATCCAATAACGTCCGTTTATTTGCAGTCTGTATGTTGGCCGCATTCGTTATAGCCGGCTTTTTAGCTCCTTATGGGATTCTGGTCGGGCCGATTGCGGATGCGTTTGCGATGGAGGTCGGTGTAATCGGGTCGCTGTTTTCGTTTTTCACGGGAGGCATTTTTGTAGGCTACATCGTCGCTTTCTACATATTTGCTCAAGTTAAGGTCAAGACCATCATTGTAGTTGGATACGGTGTCGTTGCTCTCGCCGTAACCTCCATCTTCCTGGCGCCAGGGATAGTTACGCTTTCGACGGCACTAGCCGTAATCGGGCTTTGCTGCAGCCTCATCGTTTGCGGGTCAGTGACGCTAATCAGCCAGACCTGGCATGGGAAACAACGTCAGAGCGCACTGGTTGCGCAGGATGCTGCGTTTAATGGCGGTGGCATATTTTTTACCGCCATAACGGCACATCTAATTGGAAAGAACCTTTCCTGGCAGGTTGGTTACGTCACGCCGGCGTTATTCGCGTTAATGACGATTGCACTTGTAATATTCACACGGCTAAGAATCACCGGGCAAACGGAACAAAAAAGCAACGAAATGACCGAATGGAATGCCGGAATCATATTGGTCGGCGTCGCTGTCATGCTTTTTATGGCGGCAAAGCTGACTGTTATCGTTTGGGCGCCGCAATACCTGGAGCAAGAATTCGGTGCCTCGCCCCGTCAGGCCAGCGATGTAATGACCAATGTCTTCCAGGCTGCTTTTTTTGGTTCCTTAGTTGGAACGTATGTCGTATCTAAAGTCCGAATTCATTATTTTCTTGCCATGATGATTTCGCTTGGTGTGATTGCAACCCTGGTGATGCTTCTCACGGAGGACCTGCAGGTGGTTACGGCGATGGGATATTTATTCGGGCTGTCCGTTTCGGCCACATTTAATTCGTATATGGCGTTCGCCCTTGGTTTTGTAAGCTCTCCAAACCACAAGAATGTGGCCTACATGTTGCTCGCAGGGGCTGTCGGATCTGGTCTCGGTCCCTTGATAAGCAGCCAGTCGGTCTTGATAACGGATACAACCAGGACACCGATCATATTTGCATTCAGCCTGATGGCGCTGGTACTCGCTGCGGTGCTGATGATTGGTAGCAAGAACGCGAGAGAGAAGTTGAAATCGATTAGCTGGTGCTGAAGTTGCAAATGGTAGAAAAGAGGGTCGGATCCAAATAGAGGGTCGACTCGATTTCAAATGACTGATTATTGGATCCGACCCCTTATCCCAGGCTTCACTCTTGGGCAGAGAAGAAACACAACAGGAGAGAGAAATGAAAAAATTCATGTTTCTGCATTTCGGATTCGAAAAACCCACGCCGGAAATCATGGCGGCCTGGAAGAAGTGGTTCGAGTCGGTCGCAGACAACACCGTGGAAAACGGGGGTTTCCACGGCGGTGCGCGAGAAATTTCGCATAGCGGAACCAAGGACCTACCCATGGGGGTGGACTCCATTACGGGCTACTCGATCATCAATGCCGAGAGTCTTGATGATGCAGAAAAGATCGCTCAGGACAACCCGTTCATTGCGAGCATCCGGGTCTACGAAATCATGACCCAGTAGCCCGGTGACGACGTCAGGACCCGCGACCCAACGCTGGGGGCGCCGCTAATCAAAAAAAGGGGGTCCATAGGGCCCCCTTTTTTGATTATAGTATTGCGCCTACCGTTTTATGACTGACTTAAACAAACTATCAAGAACGTTTATTTCTTGAGGCACTTCTTGAGGCACTTCTTGTTGCTGTGCTTCGGACAATACCGGAAATTCGTATTTCAACATGGCCGCATGCACAGCATCAACGGACGCAGTAATCGGTGCGTCGGCCATCAATTGTTGTTCGTTTACGTTCTCTGTCAAAGGAACCTTGTACTGCACTCTTTCGATATGCGTGAATTGTTGGTTTTCCTTCGGCAGCAGAAGTGCCACCTCGACATCGACGTTCGAGGTGAGGAAATATCGAAAACTTCGATTGCTGAGACTATTGAACAATTTTTTTCCGAAATTGCTCTCACCTAAAGTCGAGGCTTTGTAGTTGGTATTGGCTTCCCGACGGCTTTGACTCTTGATAATCGTACTAGTAATTACGTAATCAACATTGTCAGGATAAACTGATTCGACCCCAAGTAGTGCATTTCGCCGGTTGGCTTCTGCCGTGACGGGGTTCATTTCAATTACGTCGAACGGTGTTCTCGCAGCGACAAAATCCCTGACGGCGGCTGTCGCATAACGGTTCTCCGTATTGCGGTAGTACACAGGATTGATCAGGGCTGTTTTCTTGCCCTGCCCAATTGCATTGGCGCCATATATCGGACTCTCGGTGTATCTGTCTCGTCGCGCCGCGGCGATATCGGCAAATTCTCCGTCAGGATACTTTTGTAGGTAGGAGTTATATTCGGCAGAACTCTCTGAGTCCTTGACTGTCGCCCAATACCGCCCCTCCGCGGAATGCTGTGAATCAGTGAATGACGTCGCAGAAACTGGCGTCGCAACAACTGGCGTCGCAGCAACAGGGGTCCCGGGCCTGAAATAAAAGTTACCAGTGAGCGAGGACTCCTCCCTCGGAACCTGACCCCCTGCAGTGTCGCGTTTCACGTTGATCCGCACCTGTTTGAATACCTGCTCCAGTGTTGTGCCCTCACGCTGCATTGCCTCAAGCAGGTACTTGGTGAATAGTCCGTTGCGGCCCTCACCGTCGGCGGCGACATCCCCGGGCCCCGTAGCAAAGGCTAACAACGATCCGGTGGGCGGCGCCATTCGCACCAGGCCGCGACTCGCCGAACGGAAACTGCGGGCAAACGGATTGTTGCGGCAGGCATCGAGGATGATGATATTGAGGTGGTTGTCAGCATCCCCCATCGCCCGAAGAACCGAGTCTGCGTCCACTGCCTCGTCGCTACCTCGCACGACTCCTCCTCGATATTGGCGCCCACCGGAATCAGGTAATTTTTGCCATCGACCTGAACGCCATGGCCGGCAAAATAGAAAAGGCCTACCCCGCCTTGCCTGATTTCTTTGCTGAACTCGCGGACTCGCCGCACGCATCTGGCTGCGATTTGCGTCTTCCCGGTGAATGACTTGAAAGCCGACACCGCGCAAGGCCGTGGCTATATCCTGGGCGTCGTTGACGGGGTTTTTTAGCGGCGCTGTAGCGTAGGCACTATTACCGATGACCAGTGCGAAGCGATTTTCGGCCCGAGCATCCCCCTCGGGCAATCCGGCGAACAACAGGATTGCGGCGTAAACGAACAATCTGTACGTACATCTGCCCATCGCTCTTATTTTATGTCTCGGCGATCCCCCTATTATAGCGCACATCCAGCGCTCAACCAGCTAATGCCGCGACAGCAGCGGCTATTCCCTTAGATTACTTCGATCACAGACTCACAAGTGAAAAGGGGTCGGATCCGATTACGGCATGATTCCGCTATTTCTCAGCGGGTCGATCGATCTTTCCCGTACCCGGTCGCTGACCGAAATGTTTCTCGATACCTGTTTTCAAGCTACCGCAGCTGGCTGTCCTTGCTACCGCGCCGGTTATAACCGCTATGATTTATTATTTCTTTATCGTGCTCGGCCTGGCACTTGATACACAGATGCACGCCGGGAACAGCCTTGCGTCGCGCTTGGGGAATGTGCCCGCCACACTCTTCACAGTGTTTCAGACTTTCACCGCGCGGCAATTGACTACGGGCACGACTGACCGCGTCCTCGAGGGAGGCATCAATCTGATCCTGTACTGCGCCGTCTTTCGCAAATCCACCAGCCACTAAGACACCCTGATAATTGCCGCTGTTGCTTGTGCCAGTCTATAGAATATTTGCAGCCGGTGTCTCGTGACAAGGCTCTTATTGCGTGCCGCGATAGCGCAGCGCTATCTGAAATGCGACATCGGGAGCAGTCCCGGGATCCACATCCTCGCTGACGCCCAGGCTTAGTTCGTAGTTGTTGAAGATACGAATGTTTCCGCCAACAGTCAGGGTTGTAGCGCTGCCACCGAGGCTGGGGATTTCCGATTCGTACATCGCAGACCTTGATGCTCCTTGCAGGCGCAGCTCGATTCGGTCACTGACTTGTAATCCAATGCCTGCAGCAATGAAGCCCGCCCATTCTTCGTAGCGATCGGCGAGTAAATCAGGCTCACCGATATGGATAGCGTGCAGTCTATAAAAACCATTGAGATTCTGGACACCAAACAGGCTCATTGCATCACCGGCCAGCCCCAGGCTCAGATCCATGCCACCACTGCCGTGTAGCTTGCCACTGTCGCCGGTGGCGAATTTTGCCCCGAAGCGCAAAGCTACGTGGTGACGGTCGGTCGCAGCCAGCTGCCAGCCGCCGAATAATCGCGCGTCGCCGAAGCCTTGCGACTCGCTGTTCACATCGATCGCCCCGCCGGCTCCATCGGTGTACCTGAAGTCGAGTATGTCCTGCTCTCTGTCTGCCCTGTGCCCTTTCGGCAGCCCCAGCCATTTGTGCCAGGAATCAATCAGCGAATCCAGCTGTCCCGCCTGGTGCCGTACGTAAGGCAGTTCGACTCCAAGCTCTAACTTGTCGCCAATTCCAATGCGATAGCGGAACTCGAAACGCGTAGTTTCACCGTCGAGGTAAAGAGTCTCTGTCGATCCCACATCATCAATAGAATGACTTGCGAGTGTCACCGATAAATCCCAGGCACTTTTACCTGAACTCAGCAGCTTGCCGCCCTCGGTACTGTCCGGAATTCCGAAGATTCCGGTCAGTGGCCCGTTATCGCGGTCGCGCAGTACATCGCCGGATGAGGCTTGCGCGAGCAAACACCCCAACAGAAGCGAATATCGATACCTTGAATTTATTCTGTCAGCCAAGACCCCAACCTTATTTCTTATTGTGACTGAGAGCTGCAACAGTGAAAAGGGGTCGGATCCAATTACGGCGCGATCCCGCTATTTCTTGGCGGGTCGGCCGATCTTTCCCGTACCCGGTCGCTGCCCGAGATGTTGCACGATGTTCGTTTTAATGCTCTCTCCCAACAGGACGCCCTTAATTTAATGATTCTGCCGGTCTTGTGATTGTTACCGCGTTGGAGAAGTAGCTGCCTACCGTAACTTTCTCGCGGCTGCCCATTCCTCGCAGTCAGCTAATCCGCCAGGTCCGCGAGAATAGCCTGAAATCTGGGAAGATCACGCAGGGGGGCGAGGTCAGGATCGTTTTCGAACCAGCTGCGTGACACGACTGAATTCTCGAGACAATCGAGCGCCCGCTCAGTGTCGCCATACTTCACAAACATGCAGGCTGCGTTGTATCTCGTCGCGGGATCATCGGGATTGAGCTCCAGGGCGTGTTCGGTCCATTCCTTCGCCTGATCGTGTTTTTCCAACGTGAACAGACCCATAGCACCCAGGTAGTAGGCGCGTTGATTGTCGGGGTAGTCCTGCAGGATTCTTTTGGCACGCTTGACGCCGATCTCGGCGACGCGTCGTGCACCGTCAGTATCACCGACGGCGTGATACATCGTGGTTGCAAGCAAGGGGCTCTCGAAATCGTCTGGGTCATGTTCGGTCGCCTTATCAAAATTTTCAAGTGCGCGCTCAATGTTCCCCTGGTGATAGTGGGCGCGTGCCAGGAAATGATATGCCCTGCCATATGTGGGATCGAACTCGAGCGCCTTCTGAAAATCACGTTCGGCTTCGGCAAATCGCTCGCTCGCTAAATGTGCGTAACCCCGGACCAGGAAACTCTCCGCGTGATCAGGTGCGAGCTGCATCGCCTTATCCGCAGCCTGGTCTGCAAGACGACGCCACTTTTCATCCTTTGAAAAGAAATTCGCATTGAGCGCACACTCTTCGGCCAGGTGACTCCATGCTCGAATGAACCCGGGATCGAGATCGACGGCTTTCTGAAACATTTCCACCGCCAGTTCCCTGTCACGAGCGCCACCGGAAATGGCATAACCACGACCGCGCAAAAAGTACTCGTAAGCCTTCGGATTCTCCGTCGTAGGACCGGGCAGTTGCTCCGTACCAAGCCGGCACTGCAGCGCCTCGAGAATACGCGCGGCGATGTCATCCTGAATGGCGAAGATATCGTCGAGCTCCCGATCGTAGGATTCTGACCACAGGTGCGAGTCTGTCGCGGCTTCGATCAGCTGTGCCGTAATTCGAACGCGATTGCCGGACTTGCGGACACTGCCCTCGAGTATATGAGCGACTTGCAGTTTTTCCGCGGCAGCTTTGAGATCAACATCCTTGTCCTTGAGCGAGAACGACGACGTGCGTGAGGCAACGCGGAGATTCGGGATTCGCGTGAGGACGTTCATAAGCTCTTCAGTGAGGCCATCGCAGAAAGTGCTGCTGATCTTTTTCAGCGCTCATATCGGGAAAGGGCAGCACGGCAATCGACGGACCGCTGGCCGGCGTGACCTTGTTTGTTGCTTCTGCAGCTTCGGGCTGCGTAGTACCTTTGGAGCGCTTAATGCCGCGCGGTGTGATATCGAACATCCAGCTGAGTATTAATGCCAGTGGAAAGCCGGCGGCCAGAATACCGAGCACCAGCGCGATCCACCAATTTGGCAGTCCCAAAGCCGGGAAGATGACATCGGCCAATTGCATGACCACCCAGCTACCGACGAGGTAGGCGATGCCGACCCTGATGACCTTTCGTTCACGCAGTTCGCGGAAGAAATCTCGCATCGACGTATTATAGGCACATCGGCTGGCTTTTCCGTGGCGACTATCCAATGCTGAAAAGGGGTCGGATCCAATTACGGCGTAATCCGGCAATTTACTAGCGGGTCGACCGATCTTTCCCGTACTGCGTCGCTGACCGAGATATTTCTCGATGTCTGTTTTGCAGCGCTCGCTGCCAACAGGGAGCCCTTTTCTCACTCTGGGAATATGCTACGGCACCTTAATCAGGATCTTTCCCGGAGTTCGCCCGGGTTTAACACTTAATTTGTCATTACCGTCACGGGGATGAAACCCGGGTTGATGTCGAGCAATTTATCGCGGACAGACCCGATGTTATGGAATGTGACCCACATCCTTGTATTGATCACCGATGCTAGAAATACTCTTTTTTCTTTTATAACCAGTAACTTATCACTAGATATTAATTTGAATCGGAGATGACAATGAACGGGCCTGGTCAAGTAGAAGGATTAGTTTTTTATGTCGGACGCGCAATTTCCCTGATGTTAATCGCCGGGCTGGTCGTAGTAACCGGCTTGCCGATTCCTGTGGCAATTGCGGACACCCCCATAATGCTGCGCGAATCGTCCATGTCTCAAGGCTGCCCAAT
>PVMK01183813.1_pt1 | contig 10434 bp, 6 predicted proteins | sample 1853481 | NCBI WGS metagenome assembly PVMK01 (sample SAMN08533507, study PRJNA380276) | Marine sediment metagenome, whole genome shotgun sequencing project. | reverse complement strand
ACCTTCATCTAAACGGCTTTTGATATACTCTTTGATCTTTGGCGTGGTGATTGCGGGAATGCTGAAATGCTCGAATGTACGTTTTAAATGGTTGACGCTTCTTTGAGCACGGGGTAGGGACTTTTTTTGATTAATTTTGTAATCATCGATAAACTCATCGGCCAATTCAACAAAGGATACCTTATCAAAGTGAATTCCGGGCAGCTTGCCTTGTGAAATTTCGCCTTCACGCCTTTTAAGCAACTGTGTGGCAACCATCTTTTTGTGGCTTTTGGAACTTTCAGCGTATTTTTTGCCGTTGTTGTAATACTGAACCCAGTAGGTTTTACCTCGTTTGTAGATGCTTCCCATGACTACCTCCTTTTCGGTTCTTTAATACCATAGATCATAATTACAGCGCGTTCCACCAGCCGGCCGGATGATTCAGGGTGTTTCTGTAACCATTTAATAACATACGGCGGCAGTCGCACCTGAAACCGTTGCCTTTTTTGGCCTTCTGGAATTGTTGAGCCCTTTGGCCTTCCCGCTCCTGGTCGTTTGCCGCCTCTCATTGAATCACCTTTAAAACCTATTTGCTCTATATGTAAGCTTTATTTAAAAGTTTGTCAACCCTTAATTTCAAAAAGATGCTAAGCAATCGCTACAAAATGCCGATAATAAGAGCATAGGCACATTGGGTGCCTTAGACTGATTCTGCCTAGGGGGCGGTTCGTGGTGAGCCGCCCCTGAACCTTTTGATTTTTCCTCTTTTCCGCTGCATACTGTAAATAGCCTTAATGCTTTTCTACAAGATCGTTTAATTCAATTATTCTGTTTGCATCAATATGATTTTTAATCATGCCATGCATAGCATCTATCGTCCTTCTCATTCCGGCTACATTGATGCTTATCCGATAAACAAATAATGACATTAGCAAACCTAAAAACCCAATCAAAATTAATGCAATCCCTATCCCCAGCCTAGCGGTCTCATTAATTTCCATTCCAAACATTTCTGCCCCCTTTCTGTAAGTGCTTGATTCTTGGTATGGCCCATTACATTCGGTTTTAGAGATCGTTGCTCTACCGGCCTCTGAGAAAGTCACTTTTTAGAATTTTTCATTATAGTTTCTATATCCCGTGGAATTGATGTTGACAAGTCCGGATCCTATCTCTACAACTATATCAGGCGTGGTTATCACTATGGGCGTCTGCGGTTCTGCGCCTCAGGTCAAGTTCACGCCTTAAAAAGTTTCACTTGACCTGAAGGTTCCTTACGAAAGGTGACCAGGGGATCACCTTTAAGGGCCGCATCCCCCTTTCCCCTGTCTTACCCTTTCCCTGAGAACCTTTCAGGCGCTCGAATAAAACAAATCTGTTTGACATCCAAATATCGATTCTGATACTGAATAATCAATTATTCACATTGCGGTCAACGGTAAACCCTGCGGAGATTGCCATGGTTGTATTATAAAGCCCCATTTCTTTGAGAGGTGGGGTTTTATTTTGCGATATTCAGATGAACATTTCATAAAGGCTTAAATTACGGTTAGAATCAGCAAATATCACAAATTTTGATGTTAGATACTCAATAAATCAGTGACCGGCTAATATTTGGTTAGCCCCATGAGAAGGCACATATCGGGCAAGCCAGAGTGAGGACAGATGAACGCGGTACATGATTTTCTGTGATCTGCAATGAATAAATGGATTAAGAATTAATGGATAGACAAGTTGTCTCAAAAAAGCGAGTCGCCGATCATGGCGAAGTATTCACCAGAAAGCGGGAAGTTAATGCCATGCTTGATCTGGTGAAACAGGAAACAGAGAGAATCGAGTCCCGGTTCCTGGAACCTGCCTGCGGCAAGGGAAATTTTCTGACGGAAATTCTGGAACGGAAGCTATACGTCGTTGAAACCCGCTATAAAAAAAGCCAATTGGATTACGAGCGAAATGCCGTTCTTGCCGTTTCCTCCATCTATGGCATCGACATTCTTGAAGATAATGTCGTGGAATGCCGCAAGCGGCTTTTTCAAATCTTCGACCAGAAATACAGCAGCCTTTTCAAAAAAAGAGCAAAGGACGAATGCCGGAATGCGGTCCAATACATCCTTGAGAAAAATGTCATCCTGGGCGACGCCCTCACACTGAAGATGGTGGCCGTCAACCCGCAGCCGATTGTGTTTTCCGAGTGGTCACCAGTGAATGGGAGCTTTTTAAAGCGGAGGGATTTTGCCTTCCATGAATTACTCCCCAAGAAACAAACAAGACAGCTATCTCTTTTTTCTAAACCAGACCAGTCGCTTTATTCTGACCTCGGGGGTGAAGTATTTCTTCCGTCCCCGGTTAAAGACTATCCCTTAACACATTTTCTGAGGGTTGCCGATGTTGATCAATAATTACAATCCTGATGTGCTAACCTGCCTGGCTAATCTGAGCACCGACGAGGTCTTCACCCCGCCGCAAATGGTCAATCAAATATTGGATTTGTTGCCCAAGGAAATCTGGAGCGATAAGAATGCCCGGTTCCTCGATCCGGTCTGCAAGTCCGGTGTGTTCCTGAGGGAGATTGCCAAACACTTAGATGCAGGCCTGGAAAAGACAATTCCCGACAGGCAGGCAAGGATTAACCATATTTTTAAAAAACAGCTTTTCGGAATTGCCATCACCGAGTTGACATCCCTCCTTTCCCGGAGATCAGTGTATTGTTCCAAGACGGCGACCGGAAAATACTCCGTCTGCGAGGTTTTCAACGACCCGCAGGGCAACATCCGCTTTGATCGGGTTGAACATACATGGGAAAACGGCAAATGCGTTTTTTGTGGCGCGAGTCAGCAAGAATACGACCGAGGTGGTGAATTGGAAACCCATGCCTATCAATTTATACACACTAAAACTCCAGAGGAGATTTTCAATATGAAGTTTGATGTAATTGTGGGAAATCCGCCATATCAATTGAGCGATGGGGGATTTGGCAGAAGTGCTTCTCCTATCTATCAGAATTTTGTGCATCAAGCAAAAAAGCTCGGACCAAAGTATTTGACCATGATCATACCATCACGGTGGTTTGCGGGGGGAAAGGGGCTGGACGATTTCCGCACAGAGATGCTGAACGATGACCGGATACGAAAAATCGTGGACTTCGAGGACGCTTCGGAATGTTTCCCCGGGGTGGATATCGCAGGTGGCATCTGCTACTTCCTATGGGAAAGAGATTCAGGTGGACCATGCGAAGTTGTGAATATGCACAACGGTACCGAGGCGGTCTCGACAAGGGCTTTGAACGAGTTCGGGAAATTCATAAGGCACAGCCGAGCGATCCCTATCATACGGAAGGTGCTGGCAAAAAAAGAGAAGAATATGAGTGAACAGGTTTCAGTCAGTAAACCGTTCGGATTACGCACTTTCGTAAGACCCCAAAAAAGCGGCGACATTACTTTAAGGTGGCAAAAGGGCGAGGGCCCATTCAGCCGCAAGGAGGTGACGACCGGTATTGAAATGATTGATAAGTGGAAGGTTATCACTTCGTATGTGGGGTATGATCACGCCGGCAACCCGGGCAAGGATGGCAAGAGAAGGGTGTTCTCCAAAATTGACATTCTCCCGCCTGGAACAATTTGCACCGAAACATACCTTGTAATCGGCAATTATAAGAAAAAAACGCTTGCAAAGAATCTCATCGGCTATATGAAAACGCGTTTTTTCCGTTTTCTTGTAGCGCAGTTCATGTATTCCCATCACATCACAAAGTATTCCTACTCGTTCGTTCCGCTTCTGGACATGACCACCAACTGGACGGACGAACTGCTGTATAAACGCTATGGGCTCTCCGACGAAGAAACAGCGTTCATCGAATCAAAGATCCGCGCCATGGAGCTAAACAATGAATAAGGAGTTTTTTCCACAACGTCCAGATTCCCGGCCAACGATCTATGCCTATGAAGATACCAATCCTCAATACCAGGGCTTGCTCAAAGTCGGTTATACCACGGTGGATGTTCAGACGCGGGTAGCGCAACAGTATCCAACGCTAAAGCCCGGCAAACCGCCATACAGGATAGTTCTTGAAGAATCCGCCATGCGCAATAACGGAACCACCTTCACCGACCACGAGGTTCACCGCTATTTAAGAAGTAACTACGTAAAAAATCCTGAGGGCGAATGGTTCAAATGCTCGGTTGAAAAGGTCAAGGCTGCTTTCATCGCTGTTAAAACCGGCCAGATGAACGAGGAAAACCGTTCACTTGATTTCGAGATGCGGCCGGAGCAGGTGGCGGCGGTGGAAAAAACCATTGCCTATTTCAAGAGCTTCAGAAAGGATAATTCAGACAAGCCCCCGCACTTCCTATGGAACGCGAAAATGCGATTCGGCAAGACCTTTGCCGCCTATCAGCTTACCAAGAGAATGGGCTGGCGAAAGGTGCTGGTTCTGACCTTTAAGCCGGCAGTAAAGAGCGCCTGGGAAGAAGATCTGAAATGCCATATTGATTTCAAGGGCTGGCAGTTTATTTCGCCATGCGGCCTATCGTATGAGGATGCGAACAAGAAGAAGCCGTTGGTCTGTTTCGGGTCTTTTCAAGACTATCTGGGAAAAAATAAAAGCACGGGCGGGATTAAGACAAAAAACGAATGGGTTCATACAACCAACTGGGATTGCGTGATCTTCGACGAGTATCACTATGGGGCCTGGCGCGAAAACGCCAAGGAGCTTTTTGAAGCGGAAGACAAAAAGGAAATCGAGTTCGAAGAAGGCGAAGGTATTGAAGATTTTGATGAAGAGATTATGCCAATCACGACGGATTGTTATCTCTATCTTTCCGGCACACCGTTTCGGGCCATCGCATCAGGAGAGTTTATCGAGGAGCAGATTTTCAACTGGACCTATTCGGATGAACAGCGGGCCAAACATGAGTGGGAAAGCGAAGAGAACCCGTATGCATCGCTTCCCCGCATGGTTCTCTTGACCTATCAACTACCTGATTCGATCCGCGAAATTGCCATGCAGGGAGAATTCAGCGAGTTCGATCTGAATGTCTTCTTTTCCGTTTCGGGTGTTGGGGATAAAGCGAAGTTCACTTATCAGGAAGAGGTGCAGAAATGGCTGGATTTAATCCGGGGCGCATTTCTGGAAACTACCATAGACAATCTGAAACTGGGCGCTAAAAAGCCTCCTATGCCTTTTTCGGATGTCCGCCTTTTGAATGTTTTATCGCATACATTCTGGTTTCTGCCGAGTGTCGCGTCCTGCCATGCCATGAAGAACCTTCTCAAAAAGAGGCAGAACAAGTTTTATCACGATTATCATGTGATTGTGGCCGCAGGAAGCGGGGCCGGGATCGGTGTTGCGGCGTTGCCGCCCGTACAGGAGGCAATGGACGATCCTCTGAGAACCAAGACGATCACCCTTTCCTGCGGAAAACTGACCACCGGGGTTACGGTCAAACCGTGGACAGGCATTCTCATGCTTCGTAATTCATCCACTCCCGAGACCTATTTTCAGGCTGCATTCCGCGTCCAATCACCCTGGACCATCAGGAATCCTGACAGCACCTCGCCAAACCGGGAGCAGATCATCAAAGAGGAATGTTATGTTTTTGACTTTGCCCCGAATAGAGCGTTACGACAAATCGCCGATTACAGTTGCCGGTTGAATGTCGATGAGTCAAATCCTGAAAAAAAGGTTGAAGAGTTTATCAGCTTCTTGCCTGTGCTCGCCTATGATGGCAGTTCCATGAAGCAGATCGATGCCGCTGGTATTCTGGATATGGCCATGAGCGGAACAACGGCAACATTGTTGGCGCGCCGATGGGAAAGCGCCTTGCTGGTAAATGTGGATAACAGCACCTTGCAGCGTCTGATGGCTAACAAGGAAGCCATGGCTGCGCTCATGAGTATTGAAGGGTTCCGCAACCTGAATCAGGATATAGAAATCATTATCAACAAATCGGAGGGCGTGAAAAAAGCGAAAAAGGAAGCCAATGACAGGGAGCTTTCCGCCAAAGAGAAGAAAGTGCTTACCGAGGAGGAAAAAAAATACAAGAGCCTGCGAAAACAGATTCAGAAAAAGCTCATCAAATTCGCCACCCGAGTGCCGATCTTTATGTATTTGACCGATTACCGGGAACGGTGCCTCAAGGATGTGATCACACAGCTTGAGCCGGGGCTGTTCAAGAAGGTTACCGGTCTCACCGTGAAGGATTTTGAGCTGCTCGTCAGCCTCGGGGTCTTCAACAGCGCATTGATGAATGACGCAGTTTATAAATTCAAACGGTATGAGGATTCCAGCTTGATTTATACCGGCATCAACAAACATGAAGATGCAGGTATTGGGCTTTACGATACCGTGTTAAGCTCACAAGACTATCTATCAACATTTGAGAATGTGGCGGAGCCGGTATAGGATGAATTAATGTCATGGCCGTCCGTGCTTTGGGCAAGGTTGCGGGAGCAAGATCAAGAGGCTAACAAATCGTTGCACCTGACATTTTTCCTCTGCACTCCAAAATGCAGGTGAACTCAAGCGTTACATGTATCTCCAACAAAGCTGGAATTATTAAAGGCCATCAAGACTTGAAATATCATCCATCCAAATTTTTAGGGATGAATTGCCGGCAACTGATATGTATGTCAGCTTGAAGAGAATTTTATTTTATTGGGATACTAATAACATATCTGAAATATTACGAATGTTGACATACTGGCAAGTTAGGTCCCCATCAATTGAGATACCCCGCCAATATCCCGCTTAAACCCCGCTCGATTTAATTAAATACCCCGCCTATCCCGCCAGTACCCCGCCGGTTTTAATAAAAACCATACCCCGCCATTCCGGTCCCATATTCAGTGCATGAAATTTTTTACATTTCACACTGTCTGACATGTCCATATCTCAACGATCTTCACGCTGGTAGATCCTTACTATTCAGTTTTGTTATTTTGAAAAAATGGTTGAATTGAGTGCAGTCCAATAAAAAAAATGTTTCATATATTCTATACGTTATGGCAGTTGGAGACATAACGTAGTATAAGTTCTTGAAAATATATATAATTGTGATATTATCACGGCGAATATGACATTCATGTATGAGCTGGATGAATTTTGAGCAAGCATATTCCGGACAAGATATTTCGGAAGGCAATAGGCCCCATATGGATTTGACTATACTAGTATTACGAAAAAACTGCTGTCGTAATAGGTGCTCAGATGGATATACCAGTTCGCTTATAGCACATAATTATGTCTCTAATTAATCTTACAATTTTGTAACAAATCTTGTAACATGCTGTTATCATATAAGATATTCACTTCCAGATTCATCAGCTATATACCCAATAAAAACAGATAGATAGGTCCATTGAGGACATAAGGCAAGTTAGCACAAAGTTTGAAAAGCCAAATTTTTAGGTAATCAACATAACACATAAAACATCGTTGAACTAAGCGCTTCGCGCAGTTAATTTCCCACCAATTCAAGATCCCGATTCAAATCACATTTTGATCACCCTGGCAAGGGTGTGGTATACCTCCTTTACCCATTTTCATTAACCACACAAAAAGGAGGTACACCATGACACCCTTAAGAAACCGGATGATCGAGGACTTACAACTAAGAGGCTACAGTGATAGCACTCAGAGCCTTTATGTCAATGCGGTTCGTCAATTGTGCGAACATTATGGCAAGTCCCCCGGCCGCATTACCGAAGAGGAACTGCGAGATTATTTTCTGTACGGCAAAAACGTTAAAAAATGGGCCCGCAGCACCAGCACTGTCGCCCTTTGCGGCATCAAATTTTTCTATGAAAATACCATTAAGCGCCCCTGGCCAACGCTGCTGTTTATCCGCCCCGGACATGAAAAGAAACTTCCCGTCGTCCTCAGCCGTGATGAAGTTCGTAAGGTTTTTAGCCACATTGAGCTACTGCGCTATCGGGTTTGCCTGACCACAATCTATTCCAGTGGTCTACGCTTGTCCGAAGGCATTCACTTGAAAGTCGAAGATATCGACGGAGATCGCGGATTTATCAATGTCCGAAAATCCAAGGGCCACATGGGCCACAAAGACCGCAACGTGCCTCTGCCGCAAAGAACCTTACAGCTATTGCGTGAACAATGGAAAAGTCACAGAAACGAAGTCTGGATATTCCCGTCTGCCGGCCAAGGCGGCAAAAACATGCCCTACGCCACAACGCCGGTAAGCAAGAGCAGCGTTCAGGTCGCTTTTCGCAAGGCATCGAAAAGCGCCGGTATCAACAAAAAAGCTGCCGTGCATACGCTGCGTCATTCATGGGCAACACACCTTCTGGAAGCCGGCATCAATCTGCGTCAGATACAAACTTGGCTGGGTCACAGCAGCCCGAGCACGACTAGTATTTACACACATCTGACTGAAAAAGCAACGACTGTGGCCGTAAAAACCATCAATGAGTTGATGGACGATCTTTAATGAGCCATGGTCGAGTTGGCGGACATATTCCGCCGCTATGGACCTGATTACAAAGAGCGCTTCGGCACCCGCATGTTGCCCAGTCATCACCGAGCATTGCGCGACATAGTTGCATGTCGCACCGAACAGATGGGTGGACAACTGTATTGTTGTGAAAATCCGGACTGCGAACACCTTGTCTATGCATATCATTCATGTGGAAACCGAAGCTGTCCTAAATGCGGCCAGGACAAAACCCAACGCTGGATTGAAAAACAGCACAACCTGCTGCTGCCGACCCACTATTTTCTGGTGACTTGCACACTACCCGGTGAGTTACGGCCGATTGCCCGTTCAAACCAGAAAGTGGTCTATGATTTGTTGTTCAAATCCTCGGCGGCAGCTTTGCAGAAACTGGCCAAAGATCCAAGGTTCGTCGGCGGTGACATCGGCATGATGGGTGGACTGCACACATGGAAGCGCGATATCGGCTACCATCCCCATGTCCACTTTATCGTGCCCGGTGGTGGACTGTCGCCGGACCGCAGCCAGTGGCTGGCTTCCGACACTGATTTTTTTGTCCCCGTTGAAGCGCTGTCATCTATCTTTCGCGCCAAGTTCCGTGATGCGCTAAAAAAAACGGATCTTTTCGACGCAGTCCCTGCCGGTGTCTGGAAAAAAAGCTGGGTGGTACATTGTAAACCGGTCGGCAACGGCAACAGCGCGTTAAAATACCTGGCTCCCTATATCTACAGAGTTGCCATCACCAACAACCGCATAGAAAAACTCGAAAACGATCAGGTCAGCTTCCGCTTTAAAAACAGCGACACCGATCAGTGGGAAACAAAAACACTGCCGGTATTTGATTTTATCCACCGCTTTTTGCAGCATGTGCTTCCAAAAGGCTTCGTTAAAATTCGCTATTACGGATTTCTATCGCCTAATAAAAGAAACCTGCTGGCTGTTGCCAAATACCTGCTGGGCGACAGCCCGAGCCCAGAAGTCACCCCAACGCACAGCCAACAGTATATCTGCCCAGATTGCGGTGCAAAACTGCGCTGGGTCAAATCGTTGCCAAAATCAACAAGAGCTCCGCCATGAACACGACTGCTTGTTTGCCGATCATTCAATTATACGATCAGGCACTTGTTCACTCAAGGCTGCCACAGGCATGCTGCGCTCTTAGTGGGCCAAAATCGTCTGTAGCAAAAATCAATATGCAAATAAGGCCTCGTCTGATATGTCAAAGAGCATCTGTTAAATAAAATCTTTACACGATCATGTCATTACCGTAATATCGACTCCTGCCAACGGTGAATGTTCGCTCCGGAGACACTCACTTTAAAATCCAAATGCAACCCACGGCTTAGTTCAACCGGAATTATGTTTTGGCTTCGCAAAACATCAATTCTTTATTCGTTTTACCTTGGGATATATTGAGCTATCCTCAAGAATGAAAACAAAAGGCGAACCACAATATGTTGTGTCCGCCATTTTTTTAATGGAATTTGGGGATGAAAAGATTAGGACTTCAAATCCACAGCTTTTTGCCAGTGTGAGAAGTTTAGTTTTTAGCCGTTATCCATTCATTTGCAAACTTTTGGATTACATTTACAAATTTTCTATTGAGTAACCCTATGTTTGTTTAGACTATTCTATTGGATAAGTGACGTTTTTGAGGTCTTGGGCAATGCGTCAGCTTCTAAAAAATATTACAAAGATATGCTCCAGCACATCCGCTATGCATTACAAAAGCTTAACGCCACAGCAAATGCCAGGATTCTGATTCACCAAAGAACAGATCACTTGCGACTCGCTTTCGGTTCGGGATGAAACAATGAATAGACAACCGGGATAAGTACCAACGTGATCAGCGTCGATCCGGTGAGGCCGCCGACAACCGCCCGTGCCAGCGGGGCCTGGGCGTCGGATCCTTCGCCGATGCCGAGAGCCAGGGCAGCAGGCCGAGGATGGTTGTCAACGTCGTCATCAGAATCGGCCGCAATCTGCGACGACCGGCCTCGGTCAGGGC